>Ga0233420_10000344_pt1 | contig 20552 bp, 14 predicted proteins | sample Watercolumn_Mata_4_FD_183009 | JGI IMG/M metagenome (GOLD analysis project Ga0233420, IMG submission 183009) | Freshwater microbial communities from Lake Matano, South Sulawesi, Indonesia - Watercolumn_Matano_2014_102_MG | ecosystem: Environmental > Aquatic > Freshwater > Lake | place...
CCATGCCATCGTGCAAATCGCGATGCCCAGTCAACTGACGGAGAGTGAGCGAGTGTTTATACCAGCAACTCGCGGAGGCTTCGGCCTTAAATCCGCGCGGCCGTTTCAATCGCGGGGCGGCTCGCGGCCAAGAGGAGCATTATCCTGTCGCAAATCGCCAATCATGTGCTTCAGGCCGGAATCGCCTGGTTGAGTCTTAGAGAATTCGCTCATGTCTCCGGGCTTACCTCGGACCAGATCCAGGCGTTGGTTGAACTCGGAATTCTTTCCCCCTCCGGGGCCAGTCGCTCATGACTGGCTTTTCAATCACCAGACCATGGCGCTTGCCCGCCGTTTGCGGCGCTTGCGGGAAGATTTGGATCTGGACCTCGATCAGCAGGCCCTGGCGTTGGGGTTTCGCCGACTGGAGCGGATCAACTAACCCGAGGGGCAGCTCAGCCGGGAGCGGGCGGCTCGAATTCACGGCCGATGCATCGGGCGCTCCGGAATACGGGAACATCAGCGCTCAGGATTCCTGATCGCCCGCCAGATAGCGGGCGATATCCTCCCGGGAAAAGCCGATCTTGCGCGCCACGCGGTCGGCATGACTGACGCGAGAAATCCCTTCGATAAGCCGGTAGGTGGGTTGTTCGTTCTTGAATTCCACCTGCCTCGCCATTCCGATCCCCTGTTGCTGAAAACGATCCACCAATTCATGGTTGTGGGTGATCAGAATGGTGTCGTTACCCTTCCGACGGAAGCCGTCAAGAATGTCCATGGAAATCTCGATTTTCTCCTCTTGCGTGGTTCCCTCCGACAACTCGTCCATGATCACCAGGCTGCGTGGGGTAGCGGCCAGGAAGATCTCCTTGGTGCGGCGCAGTTCGGTGCCAAAACGGCCCTCGCCGTTGGCCAGATGGCTGATTTCCGGAACTTGATAGAAAATTCGATCCGCCACGGTCAGTACCGCCTCGGTAGCCGGGACGTAACCGCCGATTTGCGACAGTAGTTGGGTTTGGGCGAGAGTCTTGCAGAATGCCGTCTTGCCGCCGCTATTGGGCCCCGTCACCAGCGTCAGCCTCGCATCGCCGAGGTCGATATCGTTGCCGACATAGTCCGGATTGTTCTTCCCCAGGATGGGATTGCGTACCTCCCTGACCCTCAGCTGGTGCCGGTTTGCCTCGATCAGTTCCGGCAAAACCATGGGGTGGCCGAAGGCCTCCTTGAAGCGAATGATGCCGAGCAATTCATCCAGGAAGCCCAGCGCATCCAGCGCTCTTTGCACTTCCGGAGATCGCCGAAAGATGTCGCGCAACGGGTAGATGCACCCGTCCCGGTCAAAGCTTCCCACCATCGGTATGTAAAGCAGGCTGATCGGTAGCAGGAACAGCCAAAAGGCGGAGGCAACCGAAGCCACCATGTCCAGCAGCAACGGGACGAATTCAACGATCAGAAACAGGACCAGTATGAAAACGCTCAACCCCACCGGTTTCAAAAGGGACGGGCGAAAGCGGATGGCGGGCGTGAACCAGCCTTTTTCCTGTCGGGTGAGGATGCCTTTTTCGGCCCGATAAGCCGGTCCCTTGGCCAGGGCGTAGGCGCGGGAGCCCGCCAGATCGCGGATGGTGTCGAGCACCGCCGTCAGGTAGCCGCTTCGGGTTTCCTTGACCAGATCGGCGCCCTCGACCAGATCCAGCATGAAGCGCGTGCCGTTGATGTAGGAGGCATAACCATAGCCCTCCAGTTCCAGTTCATGCGCGCGGGAGCTAAGCATGCCCATGAAAGCGCCGAACAGCAGTTCGTTGAAATCCTTTTCCTGCCTGCCGGCGCGGTCGACGATGGCCTCCAGTTGTCGACGCAAAACCGGGTTTGCCTCGATCTCGCGGATCGCGTCCTGCTTTCTCTTCAGTATGTCAAGATCGGTGAGTGGTTGCGCCAGCGAACGAAACAAGGTCGCTTGGCCGATGCGGGTGAGGGCATGGTTGGCGCTGTCAAACAACTTTCCCACCTCGATGGACTGAAAGGTACTGCCATCGATGACTCCAGCCAGGGTATCGCCGGCCACGTCTCTCGGCACGGCGGGCGGCGATTTGGCGTCGGACCGGAGAAGGGTGGGATAGAGGCTGTGCAGAGATTCTTTCATGGCTCCGCCATCGGGTTGGATGCAAGGTGCCGGTAACCTACACCTTGCCGCCGGATGCATCAACAAAATCTCGAAAGCCCGTTCCCGGGCCCAAAACAGGCTTTGCTGGGGGTGACGGGCCTTGCGCGATGGGACTTCAGCCTTGCTCGTAGACTTCCATGGGCGGGCAACCGCACTGGATGTGCCGATCCCCATAAACTTCGTCGATGCGGTTGACCGCGGGCCAGAATTTGTTGGCCCTGATCCAGGGCAGGGGAAACACGGCTTCCTCCCGGCTATAAGCGTGATTCCACTCGGCATCGACGATGTCCGCCAGAGTATGCGGGGCGTTCTTGAGGGGGTTGTCGTCCCTTGGCCAGACGCCCGTTTCCACCTTGCGAATTTCCTCGCGAATGGCTGTCATCGCCGCGACGAAGCGGTCGAGCTCGGATTTGTTTTCCGATTCGGTCGGCTCGACCATGATGGTACCGGCGACCGGGAAGCTCACGGTTGGCGCGTGAAAACCGTAATCCATCAGCCGTTTGGCGATGTCGATTTCACCGATGCCGGTCGTGGTCTTGATCGGTCGGATATCCAGGATGCACTCATGCGCCACCCGCCCCCGTGGCCCTTCGTAGAGCACGGGATAATCGGGCTTGAGCCGGGTCGCCAGGTAGTTGGCGTTGAGGATGGCGATCTGGCTGGCCTTCTTGAGGCCGACGCCGCCGAGCATGGTCAGATACATCCAGGAGATCGGCAGTATGGAGGCCGAACCGAAGGGCGTGGCGCTCACGGCGCCTCCTTGGCCACGGTTCTCGTCGTCCTTTGGCCTGACCGTATGGTTGGGCATGTAGGGCGCCAAATGGGCCTTCATCCCGATGGGTCCCATGCCCGGCCCGCCACCGCCATGGGGTATGGCGAAGGTCTTGTGCAGGTTCATGTGACAGACATCCGCGCCGATCCGGCCCGGTGTCGCCAAACCCACCATGGCGTTGAGATTGGCCCCGTCCAGATAGACCTGCCCGCCATGCCGGTGAACGATACCGCACAATTCACTCACGGATGGCTCGAAGACCCCATGGGTCGAAGGGTAGGTGATCATCATGGCGGCGAGCCGCTCGCCATGTTCCCGGGCCTTGGTCTCCAGGTCCGCGATATCGACATTGCCATGGTCATCGCACTTGACGACCACGACTTCCAGCCCCGCCATGCGCGCACTGGCCGGGTTGGTGCCATGCGCGGACTGGGGAATGAGACAGATATTCCGGTGCGTCTCGCCCCGGCTGGCATGATAGCGGCGTATCGTGACCAGACCGGCATATTCGCCCTGCGCGCCGGAATTGGGTTGCAGGCAAATGGCGTCGAATCCCGTGATCGCGCGCAGCCAATCGCTCAGGCTGTCGATCATCCGCCAATAGCCTTGCGCCTGTTCCGGCGGCGCGTAGGGATGCAAGCCCGAGAATTCCGGCCAGGTGATTGGCAGCATGGCGCTGGTCGGGTTCAGCTTCATCGTGCAGGAACCCAGCGGAATCATGGAATGATCCAGGGCCAGGTCGCGGTTTTGCAGGGATTTCAGATACCGCAGCATGCCATGCTCGGTCCGGTGCATCTGGAAGACCGGGTGCGCGAGGATGGCGTCCTGGCGCAGTAGGCCAGGGGGGAGCGAGTCGTCGTTGTCCGCCAACCGGGCGTCGAGCGTCTCGATATCGATGTCCCGTCCGGTAATGAGTCGCAGGAGTTCAACGACATCCGCGCCGGTCGAGATTTCGTCGAAGGCCGCCGCCAGTTGTCCGCCGCCACAGTCCCGGAGGTTGTATCCCATTTCCAGGAGATTCTCATGGACGGCGTTGGCGCGTTCCCCTAGATCAAACCTGACGGTGTCGAAAAAATGACGGTTGATCGGGGAAATGCCCCCATGACGGAGCCCGGCGGCAAAGAGTGCGGCCAGCCGGTGTATGCGGCGGGCGATGGTGCCGAGGCCCTCGGCCCCGTGATAGACCGCGTAGAGCCCGGCGATGTTGGCCAGGAGGACTTGCGAGGTGCAAATATTGGAGTTGGCCTTCTCCCGCCGGATATGCTGTTCCCGGGTTTGCAGGGTCATGCGCAGGGCCGGTTTGCCGCGCACATCCCGCGCCACGCCGATGACGCGGCCAGGAAGGGATCGAACATAGGCTTCGCGGGCGGCGAAAAAGGCGGCATGCGGGCCGCCGTAGCCCATGGGTACCCCAAAGCGCTGGCTGGAGCCGAGCGCGATATCGGCTCCCATGGCGCCGGGCGACCTGAGCAACACCAGCGCCATGAGATCGCTGGCCACCGCCACCACCGTGCCGCGACGTTTGAGGCCGGCGATGACCTCGCTCAGGTCGGTCACTTCGCCCCTGTCATTCGGGTACTGCAGCAGCGCGCCGAAGAATTCCCCCTCGGCGGACTCGAACGCCGGCCGGACGACCAGTTCGAAGCCAAAGAATTCGGCGCGGGTCCGTAGGACGTCCAGCGTCTGCGGAAAACAGGCCGCGTCGACAAAAAAACGGTTCGAGGTTGACTTGGAAATCCGGTGCGCCATGGCCATGGCCTCGGCGGCGGCGGTCGCCTCATCCAGCAGCGAGGCATTGGCGATCTCGAAACCGGTCAAGTCTGCAATGACCTGTTGATAATTGATGAGCGCCTCCAATCGGCCCTGCGCGATCTCGGGCTGATAGGGCGTGTAGGCGGTGTACCAGCCTGGATTTTCAAGGACGTTGCGGAGTATGACGCTGGGCGTCAGGGTACCGTAGTAGCCCATGCCGATGAACGAACGATTGATCCGATTGAGGCTGGCCAAGGTCTTCAGACCCGCCAGTGCCTCATGCTCCCGGCGCGGCTCCGGCAGGTCAAGATCCTTTCCCAGCCGGATGGCGGATGGCACGGTCTGTTCGATCAGGTCGTCGAGATCGCCGGCGCCCACGAGGGTCAGCATGGACGCCAGTTCAGCCGCGGCAGGCCCGATATGACGCGCCATGAACTCGTCCTGCTGCTCCAGGTCCTTAAGTCGGATGGGGTTGGGCATGGGGTTAACGCTCCTTTGGGGGGATGTTTCGCGCGATGCGCCGGTATCACCACCGGCGGTGCCGAGGGATCGGCGCCAATAAACCTAGAAAAAGCAGTTGGACAGGAATCTACAGGATAAACAGGATGATGTGATTTATCGCCTGCCTGCCGGCCGGCGAATGAATTCTCCCCTACATCAAGCCCAACTGCCGTTTCTAGGATAAACCGAGCCGGTCCCGAGGCGGCCGGCCTCCGAACCGGACAGCCGTGGAATCAGCCGTCTTCGGCGATGGACCGGTAGGCTTCGGCGGTCAGCAAGGTCTCGATATCGGCCGGATTGTCCGGCTGTATTCTAACCAGCCAGGCGGCGTAGGCGTCGGCGTTCACGGTTTCCGGCGCATCCGCAATGTTCCGATTGACGGCGCTCACGGTGCCGGATACGGGGGCATAGACGTCGGAGGCCGCCTTGACGGATTCAACGACGACAAACTCCTTGTTCGCGTCGACATGGAGACCGATTTCCGGCAATTCGATGTAGACCAGATCACCCAGCGCCTCCTGGGCATGGTCGGTAATCCCGATGGTCAGGCTGCCATCGGCTTCGAGGCGCGCCCATTCGTGGGAATTCGTATAGTAAAGTTCCGAAGGAATCAAAGACATGAGGGCTCCTGTAGGATGCAGCTTTATAGCAGGGATCGACCATGACGCGCGAAGGGCGGTTTGACGACCTTGGCCGGTATCCGCCGGTCGCGAATTTCCACTGCGACGGTATCGCCTGGATGAATTGCCGGCGGCAGGCGGGCCAGGGCGATGGATTGTTGAAGTGTGGGCGAGAAGCTGCCGCTGGTGACTTCGCCGGTTTCGGCGAAGCAATAAACTCTCTGGTGACTCCGTAACACGCCCTTGCCGAGTAGAACCAGGCCAAGAAAGTTCCAGCGAACGCCCGCGCGCAGCAAGGCCCTCTTGCCGACAAATTCGCGTTCATCGCCGAGCGCGACGGTCCAGGCCAGTCCCGCGTCAAGTGGCGACGTTTCTTCATCCATGTCCTGGCCATAGAGGTTCATGCCGGCCTCGAGCCGCAGCGTATCCCTGGCGCCCAGGCCGCAGGGAGAGACGCCGGCTTCCAGCAGATTGGCCCAAAGGGCGGGGGCGTCGGCACCCGGCAACAGGATTTCGTAGCCGTCCTCTCCGGTGTAGCCGGTTCGCGCTATGAATATGTCATTCCACGAGGCTGCCTGGAAGGGCTTGAGCGGCTCGGCCAGGGCACGGCTTTCCGGCATGGCTTGCCAGACCTTCTCCCGCGCCTTGGGGCCTTGTACGGCAATCATGGCCATCTCATGCCTGGGTGTAATGGAAAGATCAGTATTCCAGTCGGAATTGCATGACTGAATCCAGCCGAGATCCTTGGCGGCGGTTCCGGCATTGACGATCAGGCGAAAGCGATGAGTGCCGAGATAATAAACGATAAGATCGTCCATCACCCCGCCTTGCTCGTTGAGCATGCAGCTATAAAGGGCTTTACCCGGCGCGACGAGTTTTGCGACGTCGTTGGCGATCAGTCGGGATAAAAAACGGCGTGCTTCCGGACCCTCGATATCGACCGCCAGCATGTGGCCGATATCGAACATTCCAGCCTGGCGTCGTACCGCATGATGTTCCTCGATCTGGGAGCCGTAGCTCACCGGCATTTCCCAGCCGCCGAACTCCACCATTCGCGCGCCCAGGGCCTGATGCGCGTCGTACAAAAAAGTCCGTTGGATCATCCTAGATTCCTCTGTTGACCGCTTCTCAAATGGCATGAAGACTACACGGCGCTTGGTATTTGCAGTATGACGGGCTCTCGCCTTTTGGGTGAGAGCGCTACGCACCCGATGGCACGGCCAAAAAGCCGCCTGGCGGCGTTGCGCCTCCTTCCAGGGGATGGCCCTGCTGCGTCGTCGCGCCTTGCCGGCCGGCTTTTTGGCCGCACACTCGGGCGCGTCCAACAGAGGAATCTAGGATCATGGCTTGTTGATGTAAAAACTGTTTGTCGCATTATGCCCAAGCTTGAAAGCCGGCGTGAACTCGATTGCGTGTCATGACTGTTGCGTCAATCCTTGCGGCGGATTTCGTCGATATAAGACCCCATCAGACGGGCGATGAGCACGGCGATGTAAAGCTGGCCAGTCACGGCTTCAACAATGGTCATGGCCCGGGCCGGGCGGGAGAGGGGCACGATGTCGCCAAAGCCAAGCGTGCAAAGCGTTACAAAGCTGTAGTACAAGAAATCATCCTTGATCAAGGCCGCATCCAGTCCCTTGAAGGAGCCGGGCGCGAACATCTCCAGAAGATCGAAGACATGGGCCCAGGCGATACCCAGCAACAGATAAGCGCTGATGGCGGCAAAGATGACGTCATGGTTGACGCGATGACGTTCCGACCAGATGTAGGAGCCGATGTTATAGATGGCATGCAGGAAGAATAGTATCACCGAAACATTCATAAGCTCCCCGGCGATCCGTGCATCGCTGAGGTGCAGGTGAATGCGTCCCGCGACGTTGATGGCCGCCAGCAAAAATGCGATCAAAAAGGTGGTGTGATTGCGCCTGGCGGCATAGATGCCGGACAGGAATACGCTGGCGAAGAGTACGTCCATGATGTAGCTTGCTTCGCCATTCTCGGCCAGGAAGGGACGAACCATCATCATCGTGAATATGGCGAGCGTGAGTAGGCCAAAATTGCCGATTCGGCGCTGGAGTTGCCTGAGAGGTCGATGGGAGTGCATCGGGTTCCGGAATGCTGGCCGTTTAGCGGCTTGAACCGTAGGGATCACGAAAACGCTGGTTGATCAATCCTGGAATTGGATCGAGCATGATAGGGGTTGGATGTGGAAGGGATCATTCGTTCTTCCGGTTGGCGATCATGTCGACCTGAACCCGAATAAAAAAGCGGCTCGTATTCAAGCGAGCCGCCTGCTTTCTCTCGAGTCCGCCGGTAGTTCGTCCGCCCATGGCAACCCGAGAGGGAGTCCGCGCCCGGCGGACGGTCTACTTACTTGTTGGCGTTGCGCTCGTTGGCTTCCTTGATGACGGCGTCCGCCACCCCCTTGGGGCAAGGCATGTAATGGGAAAACTCCATCGAGAATTGACCACGGCCCGAGGTCATGGTGCGCAGGTCGCCGATGTAGCCGAACATCTCGGACAGCGGTACTTCCGACTTGATGCGCACGCCGGTGACCCCGGCCTCTTGCGACTTGATCATGCCGCGGCGACGGTTCAGGTCGCCGATGACATCGCCGACATTGGCGTCCGGCGAGAAGGTGTCGACTTTCATGATCGGCTCCATCAACTGCGGCGCGCACTTCGGAATGGTTTGGCGGAACGCCGCCTTGGCCGCGATTTCGAAAGCCAAGGATGAGGAGTCGACGGCGTGGAAGCCGCCATCGGTCAGCGTCACCTTGAAGTCCACGCAGGGGTAACCCGCCATGGTGCCTTTCTCCAGCATGCTCTTGAAGCCCTTCTCCACCGCCGGCCAGTATTCGCGGGGCACGTTGCCGCCGGTCACGGTGGATTCGAAGACGAAGCCCGAACCCGGTTCGCCCGGCTCGATCATGTAGCTGATCTTGGCGTACTGACCGGAGCCACCCGATTGCTTTTTGTGGGTGTATTCGTCCTCGACCCGCTTGGTGATGGTCTCGCGGTAGGCTACCTGAGGCTTGCCGACGATGACCTCGACGCCGTGGGTACGCTTGAGAATGTCGATCTTGATGTCCAGGTGCAGCTCGCCCATCCCCTTGAGGATGGTCTCCCCACTATCCTCGTCGGTCCCGACATGGAAGGAGGGATCTTCCGCGACCATCTTGCCCAGGGCGATGCCCATCTTTTCGTTGCCCGCCTTGTCCTTGGGCGCGATGGCGATGGATATGACCGGGTCGGGGAACACCATGGGCTCGAGCGTGGCGGGGTTGTCCGGGTCGCATAGGGTGTGACCGGTCTGCACGTTCTTCATGCCCAACACCGCGACGATATCGCCGGCCTGGGCGGATTCGAGTTCCTGGCGATTATCGGCGTGCATTTCGACGATGCGGCCAATGCGTTCGGTCTTGCCGGTATAGGTGTTCAGCACCGTCATGCCTTTCTCCAGCCTGCCCGAATAAATACGCAGGAAGGTCAAGGCGCCGTAGCGGTCGTCCATGATCTTGAAGGCCAGCGCGCGCAAGGGGCGGTTCGGGTCGACGACGGCGAAATTACCGGTTTCGTGACCTTCGAGGTCGACTTCCGGCTGCGGCTTGACTTCGGTGGGATCGGGCAGGTAGTCCACCACGGCGTCGAGCACCAACTGCACACCCTTGTTCTTGAAGGATGAGCCGCAGAAAGTGGGGAAGAAATCCATGTGGATGGCGCCCTTGCGGATCAAACGTTTGAGGGTATCGACGTCGGGTTCCTCGCCTTCCAGGTACTTTTCCATGACGTCGTCGTCCTGCTCGACGGCTTTCTCGACCAGTTCGTGGCGCCAGGTTTCGACATCCTCGGCCATATCGGCGGGCACGTCCTGGATCGTGTACTTCATGGGATCTCCGGAATCGTCCCAGATCCATGCCTTGCGATCGAGCAGGTCGATCACTCCCACGAATTGATCTTCCCGCCCGATGGGCAGAGTCATGACCAGCGGATAGGCGCCCAGCACGTCCTTGATCTGCTTGACCACGCGGTAAAAATCCGCGCCGATGCGATCCAGCTTGTTGACATAGATGACGCGCGCCACCTTGGAATCATTGGCGTAACGCCAGTTGGTCTCGGATTGGGGTTCCACGCCGCCGGAGCCGCAAAACACGCCAATACCGCCATCGAGAACCTTCAGGGAACGATAAACTTCGATGGTGAAGTCGACGTGACCGGGGGTATCGATGATATTGAACTGATGTTCGTTCCAGAAACATGTGGTGGCGGCGGACTGGATGGTAATGCCCCGTTCCTGTTCCTGCACCATGAAATCCGTGGTGGCCGCACCATCGTGTACCTCGCCGATTTTATGGATCTTGCCGGTGAGCTTCAAAATACGCTCTGTGGTGGTGGTTTTGCCGGCATCCACGTGAGCGAAGATGCCAATGTTTCGATAGTGCGTCAGATCGGTCATGGTTTCGTTTAGAGGGTTTGGGTTCTGGGTAAGGTTCAGGGCAAGCCCGGATGGCCTGTGGTATCAGGTCTTGGCTTGATAGATCGCGCTGCCGAAATCGATTTGAGTTTGCTCAACCAAATAGCCAAGATAGTTAGCCCGCCATTGTACCTGTCCCTGACTACGCGGCAAAGCCTGCCTGTTAATCTCTCATGCCCTTGATTTCGCCACAGTGTTTCTTAACCGGTGGGCGCGGCGAAGGCGCTGTGATGGTTTTCCGCCGTCAGGAGGGACTCAAGCATTTTCCGGAGGATCTGACCAGTCGCTGAATGACCCTTGGAACTCTTTATCGCGAACTCATTTTGTTGTTGTTATGCCTCCGCATACTGCACCGCTTGCCCCAACCAACGCTCGATTAGGGGGGCGACATGATCGGGGTGATCCCTGCTCAGCGTCTCGGCTGCTTCATGAATGGAACCGATCAATTCTCTGTCGCGGGCCAGGTCCGCAATGCGAAACTGCGCCTGACCAGTCTGACGGGTGCCGAGCAGTTCACCCGGACCGCGAATTTTCATGTCCTCATCGGCGATGATGAATCCGTCGTCGGTCTCGCGGAGGATTGCCAGCCGTTTTCGGGCGGTTTCGGTGAGAGGCGGTTGATACAGTAGAACACAATGCGCCTCGCCTGGGCCGCGCCCTACTCGACCCCGCAGTTGATGCAGTTGGGCCAGACCCAGCCGTTCGGCATTTTCGATCACCATGAGGCTGGCGTTCGGGACATCGACGCCGACTTCGATGACGGTGGTGGCAACCAGGACATCGATACCGCCGTCCTTGAAGTCCCGCATGATCGCATCCTTTTCGATAGTCTTGAGGCGTCCATGAATAAGTGCGACACGTAAACTCGAAAGGGCGCGCTTCAGAAGTTCGGCGGTCCGCTCGGCGGCCTCCGCCTGTAATGGTTCCGATTCCTCGATCAGTGTGCATACCCAGTAGACTTGGCGGCCGCGCGCCACCCAATCGGCGATGCGGGCGATAATGTCGCCGCGCCTCGCGGTCGGAGCCACGATGGTTTGCACGGGGGTCCGCCCGGGAGGGCGTTCGTCGATGATGGAGAGGTCGAGGTCCGCGTAGCCGATCATGGCCAGAGTACGAGGTATCGGCGTCGCGGTCATGATGAGCTGATGTGGGTAACCGCCTTCGTGGCTACCCTTCTCGCGCAGCGATAATCGCTGATGAACGCCAAAGCGGTGTTGCTCGTCAATGATGACCAATCCCAGTTTGTGAAAAGCCACCTGTTCCTGAAAAAGGGCGTGAGTGCCGACGATCAAGCCCGCCTGACCCGTCGCGATAGCATTCAGCACGCGCCGTCGGTTCTCCCCCTTGGTCTTGCCGCTCAGAAACACGATATCGACACCCAGAGGTTCCAGCCACTGCCGAAAACTGCCGCTGTGCTGTTCCGCCAGCAACTCGGTGGGCGCCATGATGGCGACCTGATGGCCCGAGTTCAGGGCGGCGAGAGCCGCGAAAGCGGCCACGACGGTTTTTCCCGAGCCGACATCCCCCTGAACCAGTCGCATCATGGGTAGAGGTCTGGCCAGATCCGCCGCGATTTCCCGCACGACCCGCCGTTGGGCGGCAGTCAATGCAAATGGCAAACTCTGCCTGAACGCTTCGACCCGCGTTTCCGGAATGCGCAGCACTGGCGCATGATGAGTACGCATATGCGCGCGATATCGACAGAGACTCAGATGATGGGCCAGTAATTCCTCCAAGATCAGTCGATTTCGCGCCGCGTTGATGATGGGGGATTCGGGATCGCAATTCCCAGGGGGGGCATGCAGCAGTCGCAAGGCGGCGGCGAGGCTGTAACCGCCGTTGCCGGCGAACAAATGCGGGGGCAGCCAATCCCTAAGATCATCGACTCTTGCCAGCGACTGTTCGATCAGTCGTCTGATGGTCTTTTGATGGATGCCTTCGGTGAGAGGATAAACAGGGGTCAGCGTCGATTCCCGGCTGACCGATTCCATGGCGCCCAGCATTCTGTAGTCGGGATGCACCATCTCAGGCCCGTAAACACCGTTCCTGATTTCGCCAAAACACTGAATCCGCCGGCCGCGCTCGAATTGTCTACGCTGATCCTGGGTGAAATGGAAAAAACGCAACTGGAGAGAGCCGGTTCCATCGGCGATGCGGACCACCAGGGAACGCCGTCCCGTGGGCGTTGTCTCCGCCAATTCGACGCGGCCCTCGATCAACACCCGGTCGCCCCCCCGCAGTGAACCCAATGGCTTCACCCGGGTACGATCCTCGTAACGCAATGGAAGGTGGAAGAGGAGATCCTGAAGTGTCTTGAGACCCAGTCGCTCCAGTTTGCCCAGCGTTTGCGGTCCGGCGCCCTTGAGCGTGGCTATGGATGCGCGCTCGGGCGGTATGAGGCGGGTATTCAAGCCGGAGTCATTTCAGTCCGGCAGGATCAAAATCCCATCCATCTCCAACCGCGCGCCCCGAGGCAGGGCCGCTACTCCAATCGCCGCGCGAGCGGGGTAGGGTTCCGCGAAGTATTCGCCCATGATGTCATTGACCCGGGCGAAGTGCGCGAGATCGGTCAGATAGACATTGAGTTTGACGAAATGTTCCAACGCGCCTCCCGCGGCCTGGACGACGGCCTTGAGGTTGTCGAGCACTCGGCGAATCTCGGCATCGATGCCGCCCTCCACGAGGCTCATGGTCACGGGGTCCAGCGGTAACTGGCCCGACAGATAAACCGTACGGCCGACCTTGATGGCCTGGGAGTAGGCGCCTATGGCTGGTGGAGCCTGGGAGGTGTGGATGGCTTGTCGATTCATGACGAGGGTTTCTTGCGCAGTTCGGCCTTGACGCGGGAAATTTTGAGGACGATGGATAGTTTCCGGAGTTCGCGAACAACCGCGGCGAGGTGATTGCGATCACGCACCATCAGGGTAATGTAATCCACCGAAACCTGGCTGTCCTGGTTGACGATTTGAACGTTTTCGATATTGGCGCGCATCCGTGAAATCGTCGAGGCGACCTTGGCCAGGGTGCCGACCTGATTCATCAGTTCGAGGCGGATGAGGGCCGGAAATTCGCCACTGGCCTGTTTGTCCCATTGCACGTCAATCCAGTTGACCTGACGCTTGCACAACTCCTCCACATTCTTGCATTCGGCGAGGTGAATCACGATGCCCTTGCCGGGGTTGAAAAAGCCGATGATCGGATCGCCGGGTATGGGGCGGCAGCATTTGGCCAGGTTCACTACCATCCCTTCGGTGCCCTTGATGATCAGGGGCGTGAGCGCCGGTTTAGACGTTTCGGTCCGGTCGGCGGTGGCCGTCCCGGCGGTATCGACGAGTTGTCTCGCGACCAGGATGGGGAGGCGATTGCCAAAGCCGATGTCCTCCAGAAGGGCATCACGACTGGGAATGTCGAGCCTTTTCAGCAAGGTCTCGAATTGAAGGTCGGGTATGTCCTCGTATCGATAACCTATGCCATCCAGTTCCTTTTCCAGTAATCGCTGTCCCAGGGCGATCCCCTCGCGCGTTTTGAAGTGACGCAGATGGGTCCGAATGGCGGCGCGAGCCTTTGCCGTCGCGACGAAATTCAGCCACAAGGGATTGGGCCGGGCCCAGGGCGCGGTGATGATCTCGATGGTTTGGCCATTTTGGAGGACGGTCTGCACGGGCGCGAGCTGTCGGTCTATGCGTGCCGAAACACACGTATTGCCGACATGGGTATGTACGGCATAGGCGAAATCCACCACCGTGGCGTTGCGTGGCAGCTTGATGATCTGGCCGCGAGGGGTAAATACGTAAACTTCCCGTTGGAACAGGTCGATCTTGAGGTTGTCCAGAAATTCCAGCGAGTCACCCGCGCTTTTCTGGATTTCGAGAAGATCCTGCAGCCACTCATGGGCCCGTGCCTGGCTGTAGGGCGACTGTTCCTGTTCACTCTTGTACAGCCAGTGGGCGGCGATCCCGGCCTCCGCCAGGTGATGCATGGCCCGGGTGCGGATTTGGATTTCCAGTGGTTGGCCATAGGGACCCGCGAGTACCGTATGCAGCGACTGATAGCCGTTAGCCTTGGGCACGGCGATATAATCTTTGAATCGGCCGGGTATCGGTTTGTAGAGGTTGTGCACGATGCCCAGCGCCCGATAACAGTCATCCACGCTTTCGCCGATGATGCGAAAGGCATAGACGTCAAACACCTCGGAAAATGGGCGCCGCTTTCTGAGCATCTTCTGGTAAAGGCTGTAGAGATGCTTTTCGCGGCCGACGACCGTGCAGTGACCCAGGCCGGAATCCGCAAGGCGATTCTTGATGCTGGTCTCGATGCTGGAAATCACTTCCTTGCGATTGCCGCGGGCCTTGCGCAATGAATGATCCAGCACCCTGGCCCGGAACGGATACATGGCGCTGAACCCGAGGTCCTCGAGCTCCAGCCGCAAGGTATGCATGCCGAGCCGGTTGGCTATGGGCGCATAGATATCGAGCGTTTCGGCGGCGATGCGACGCCTCTTGACGCTGGCCATGGTGTCCAGGGTCCGCATGTTATGCAAGCGATCCGCCAGCTTCACCATGATCACCCGCAAATCCTTGACCATGGCCAGGAACATCTTGCGAACGTTCTGAGCCTGCGCCTCGGCGCGGGATTTACTGTCGATGCGTCCCAATTTAGTGACGCCGTCCACGAGGTCGGCTACTTCCTCTCCGAATTCCTCGATCAAAGCCTGCTTGCTGACCGGGGTATCCTCTATCACGTCGTGCATGATGGCGGCCATGATGCCTCGCGCGTCCATGCGCATGCCAGCCAGAATCAGCGCCACCGACAGTGGGTGGCAGATGTAGGGTTCCCCCGTCAGGCGAACCTGGCCTTCATGGGCACGCTCGGCCAGGCGATAGGCGCGCATGACATCGGCGATCTGCTCCTTGTCCAGATAGTCGATGAGCGCGCTTCGGAGCCGCCGAACGAGCTTTTCCTGGGGTAGTTCAATGGCTTCTCGAGTCGCGAGCGAAGCGGCCGGAGTGCGGTTTTCGTCCCCGGTTTCCAACGCCGCCAACGCTGGAGCGGCTTCAGTCGAAATCCTCGTCATCCAGATCCGGACCCGGCGTGGGCAGGGGAGGGCGGGTGAATGCGATGCGATCCTGCTTGACGGGGACATGCAGATAATCGCGCGTGATGTCCCCGGCCGCGATTTCGCGCAGCGCGACCACGGTAGGTTTGTCGTTTTCCCAGGGAACCTTGGAGTCCTCCGGGTGTATGGATAGTTGCCGGGCACGTTTGGCGGCAACCAGAACCAGCTGGAAGCGGTTATCGACGTTATCGAGACAATCTTCTACGGTGACTCTTGCCATGGAGGGTAACTTGTTGACTTGAATGTTGATGAGGCCCAGGATTTTTTGTTTTACCGGAGAACCGCGCATTTGTACAGACTTGTATCATCCTAGAAACGGCAGTTGGATGAACCTAAATCCGGCAGTTGGGCTTGATGTAGGGGCGAATTCATTCGCCTATTCAGGGCTTTGTGTGCGAATGAATTCGCCCCTACGATAAATCGCATCATCCTGTTTATCCTGTAGATTCCTGTCCAACTGCTTTTTCTAGCGCCATGAGAAAAGCCGGGAAGCAAGGACTTCCCGGCCTTCAGGAGGGAGTTATTCGGAGCGGTCTTCGAGCATGGCGACAGCCGGTAGCTTCTTACCCTCCAGGAATTCCAGGAATGCCCCACCCCCGGTGGAGGTATAGGACACCTGCTGCTGGATGCCGTACTTTTCGATGGCGGCCAAGGTATCGCCGCCGCCGGCAATGGAGAACCCTGAGCCGTCGGCGACAGCCTTGGCGACGGTCCGGGTGCCATGGCTGAACTGGTCGATTTCGAAGACACCCACAGGACCGTTCCAGACAATGGTGCCGGCGGACCTGATGATCTCGGCGTAACGGGCGGCCGTTTCCGGTCCGATGTCGAGGATCAGGTCATCTTCGGCGACATCGCTGACTTTCTTGGTGGTTGCGGCGGCGGATTCGGAAAATTCCTTGGCTGTGATGACGTCGGTCGGCACGGGAATCTCCCCACCTCTGGATTTTGCCTGCGCCATCAAGCGTTGCGCTTCGGGAATCAGGTCGGCTTCGTAAAGCGATTGGCCCACCGGGAAGCCGGCCGCTGCGATGAAGGTGTTGGCGATGCCGCCACCCACGATCAGTTGATCGCAGAGATTCGAGAGGGATTCCAGTACCTCGAGTTTTCCGGAAACCTTGGACCCGCCCACGATGGCCAGCAAGGGGCGAGCGGGATCTTTCAGGGCCTTGCCGAGGGCGTCCAGTTCGGCCGCGAGCAAAATGCCCGCACAGGCGACAGGCGCGAAGCGGCCGACGCCGTGGGTGGAAGCATGCGCCCGGTGCGCGGACCCAAAGGCATCCATGACATAGACGTCGCAAAGGCTCGCCATTTTTTGAGCGAGATCCTCGTTGTCTTTCTTTTCGCCTTTGTTGAAACGGACGTTTTCACAGAGAACCACTTCGCCCGGATCCGCTTCCACGCCATTCAACCAGTCCCTAGCCAGTGTAACCGGGCATCCCAGCAGTTCCCCCAGACGATCGGCCACGGGTTTCAGGGAAAATTCCTCGGCATATTCGCCCTCGGAGGGGCGACCTAGGTGCGACATCAGCATGACTTTCGCGCCGGCCTTGAGGCAATGTTGGATCGTGGGCAGGCTGGCCCGAATTCGGGTATCGCTGGTGACCTTGCCCTCCTTGACCGGCACGTTGAGGTCTTCGCGGATCAATACGCGCTTACCGGCAAGATCGAGTTCGGTCAATCTCTTGAAGCTCATGGGTGATTTCCTGGGTGGTGAGAATGTTGATGAAGGGTATTCAAGCGGACCGCCATTTGATCGAGCAGCCCATGCTGGAAATTTGATCCCTTGGCCCCTGGCCCGTTTCGGCGATTTGTTGCATCGCTTCGAACAATTCCCGGCGGGCGCCGGTAGGGGCGGGATTGCGGCCGCTGGCGTCCAGGCGGCCGCGATATTGCAGCTCGAGACGACTGTTGTAGCCAAAGAAATCCGGAGTGCAAACGGCCCCGTAGGCCTTGGCGATATCCTGCGTGGCGTCGAGCAGATAGGGGAAACCGTAGCCATGCTCGACAGCGATTCGCCGCATGTTCTCGAAGGAATCCTCCGGGTAATCCGCCGTATCGTTGGCCATGATGGCCACGCATCCGATGCCAAGGGTCTTGAGTTCCTCCGTGCCACGGACCAGCCGGTTCCGCACGGCCTTGACATAGGGGCAGTGATTGCAGATGAACATGACCAGCAAGCCATGGGGTCCTCGGCATTGTTGCAGAGTCCAGGTCTTTCCATCGACGCCCGGCAGCGCGAAATCGATGGCGGGTAGGCCAAATTCACATATTGGAGTTTCGAGTAGAACCATGATGGAAGGCCATGACTTGAAAGGCGAATCGATAATCCTAGAAACGGCGGTTGACCGCTTCATCCGATACTGTAAGTGCCCGCGATGACTGGTAGTGCCTTGTGATTGGAGCTCGCCGGATGGGTGCGGCCGCTGCGTGCCCGAGAGCACGGTTCCCGAGCCGCCTGGCGGCGTTGCTCCTCCTGACAGGGGGCTGCCCTGCGCGTCGTCGCGCCTTGCCAGACAGATCGCGAACCGCACTCTCGAACGCGCCCAACTGCCGTTTCTAGGATCATATCAAAACGCGTATGCCCCGTCCGGCGGGATTCGTCGCACACGATTGAAATGGAAAGTTTCAGCTTGACCGCATGCGCCAGAGTACCACGCTGACCACCGTCAAAGTCAGCAAGGTGGGGAATGACACGGAGAAGAATGGATTGAGTTCGTACACCAGTCCCAAGTGCCCGAACATTTTGTCAAACAGATGAAAGCCAAGACCGATGACGACGCCGGCGACAATGCGCTGGCCGGTGCCCACTTCCCGGCGAACGGTCAACACAAAAGGCACGGCGACCATCAGCATGACCAGGGTCACGAGCGGGTTCACCAAACGACCCCACAGCGCCTGTTCCACCATCGTGGATTTCTGACCGTTGTCTTGCAGGTACTCAATATAACGATATAACTCCAAAGCCGAGAGGTTTTCGGGTCGGATGACGAAGGCGTTCAACAACTCCGGCGCGAGGACCGAGGACCAGTCCGCCTCCTTGCGGCGTTCGGTGGTGACCTGATTCTCCTTGAACTGGCTGATTTTGATTTCCTTCAGATTCCATTGCACGCCATCATGGGTGGCCTGACGCGCCCGGGTGGCCCGAATCAGGCGTTTGCCCTCGCCGACATCGTAGATGTTGATGTCTCCCAGGCTTTGCAATTCATTCATCGAGCGGATATTGATGAATACATTCTTGTCGCGCACCCAGAACCCATATTTCGAACGAGAAGTGACTTGCTTGCTTTGGGCAATCGATTTGAGATTCTGCGCGGCGCGTTCCGAGGGGGGAGCGATCAGTTCGCCAACCAGAATCGACAAGCTCAAAAGGATCACGCCGCCCAGCATGACGCCGGCGATGATTCGTCCTCGGGAGATTCCGGTGGCCTGCATGGCGACCAGTTCACGATTATTCGCCAGGGCGCCCAGGGTTACCAGACTCCCGACCAGAGCGGCGGGCGCCAGCAACTCATAAAAATTTCGGGGAAGGGTCAGCGCCAGATATTTGAATATCTCGCGAATGCCATAGTCGCCTTTGCCCATATCCCCCAATTCATCGGCGAAACTAAAAAAAGTGAGTAAGGTGAGCAGAACGAGACTGGCCACCAGCGCGCCCTTGATGACTTCCCGGGCAATATACCAGTCCAGGCTCCGAATCATTTACGCCCACTCGAAAGAATATGATGTCTGATCCAGCGTGGACCCAAATTTTTCAGGAATAAGGACATCGTCATGATCAGCAGCAGCCCATAAATTCCCGCGTAGGAAGCCCATGGCGGTATGGTTTCCGAGATAACCATGCCCTGCGAGATTTTCTGGGCATTCTCGTAAATGATGTAGATCAGGAAGGCCGAGAAAACATTGCCGTAGGGCCCCTGCCGTGGCGATACGCGAGCCAAGGGCACGGCAAGCAGCGCGAGGGCTACTACGCCGAGGGGTATTGCTATGCGCTTCTGGAATTCCGCCAGTTCCTTGGGGGTCTGGCTGAGCAGCAGCACGAGGCTGTCGGTCGATTCGCGCCTCAGGGTGGCGGATACCTCCTCGGGTCCGCTGATGCGCACGGCGTATTCCTCGAATTCGCTGATGATGTAGTCTGCTTTACCCGGCACGCCCTGATACCGTCGTCCATGATTCAGCACGACAAAATTGTCGCCGTTCTCCGCTTTGTGCAGTCTGCCGCGCTCGGCGATCACAACGCCTGTGCTGGTATTCTGTCGGCTCTGTACGAAGATGTTGAGCATATCCTTATTGTCGTCCATCGACTCGGCGTACAGCACGACGTCGCCCGCGCTGAATTCGTTGAAGCGACCGGGCTTCAGCCCCCTGATGTCGTGAGTTTCCACGTCATGCATGACCAATTGCTGGCTATTTCGCTCGCTCCAGGGCATGACGAAAAGCGCCAGGTAAATTGCCAGAATTAAGGTTGGCAATACAACCCAGGTCAGGCTTCGATAGAGTCGAAGGGTCCCCACACCCGCGGTGGCCAGCACCGATATCTCATGATCGCGATACATGCGCCCCATGACCGTCAATACAGCCATGAACAGGGAGGGCGGAATCAGGACCGTCAGCGCGGTCAGGGTTTTGTAACCAAGTAGGTAAAACACCGTCTCCGTCGCCACCTCGCCCTCGATGGCGCGGGTCAGAATGTCCACGAACTTACGACTTACGATGATCGTGACCAGGACCAACAGGATTGAAACCAGCGTCTTGGCAAGTTCCCAGGCAATCATTCGGTCCAGTACGGTGATGGACGAACGTTTGAGAAACCGATGGAGTGAATTTTCGAAGGCAGTCATCGGAATGAATACATGTCATGGCAACGACGGATCGAGAGGCGGACCGATCGGCTGAAACGCCGGTTGGGCCGATAGGATTCCGGTTGATGATCCGGGATCGTGTTTGGACGTATCCTCCAATACCTTGGTATCCTTTGCGGGTCAACGCTTAGACGAGTGCGCCAAGCAGGCAAAACGTTTGCGGTTCGGTCTCACCCGCCCAATCACTACGATAGTTTACTATGGACTACCAGGCCAAATCCGAATCAGTCGAGACCATTGCCACCCCTTGTGCGGTGTTGGGTTTTTATCGTAAGCGCAAGCTCACACCCGCCGCGGGGTGGACGAGCGCCTG
>Ga0233420_10000345_pt1 | contig 20538 bp, 17 predicted proteins | sample Watercolumn_Mata_4_FD_183009 | JGI IMG/M metagenome (GOLD analysis project Ga0233420, IMG submission 183009) | Freshwater microbial communities from Lake Matano, South Sulawesi, Indonesia - Watercolumn_Matano_2014_102_MG | ecosystem: Environmental > Aquatic > Freshwater > Lake | place...
CATTCAACTTATACCAGAGATACTGGACCGTATGAACTTGTTTTTAGTAAAGGGTATCCAAGTTTAACTGTGGCTCGAAGAATAGAGCAATGGTTGAAAGCTCAGAAGAGCGCAAAATTTTTGGAAAGAATCATCAAAGAAGGAGAGATAAAGAAAAAAGTTAGTTAATGGGTTAAAATATAGTTGTGAGGCTGTAGCGCAGTTGGTTAGCGCGGTCCGGTGAGTCGCAAGCGACACCGGACAGGTCGCGGGTTATGAATGAACAAGGTATTGTTTATATACTTCGAAGTTTGAAGACAGACAAATTTTACGTCGGGAGTACAAATAACTTGACCAGAAGATTAGAAGAGCATAATCGAGGGCATTCAACTTATACCAGAGATACTGGACCGTATGAACTTGTTTTTAGTCAAGGGTATCCAAGTTTAACTGTGGCTCGAAGAATAGAGCAATGGTTGAAAGCTCAGAAGAGCGCAAAATTTTTGGAAAGAATCATTGAAGAAGGGGAGATAAAGAAAAAAGTTAGTTAATGGGTTAAAATATAGTTGTGAGGCTGTAGCGCAGTTGGTTAGCGCGGCACCCTGTCAAGGTGTAGGTCGCGGGTTCGAGCCCCGTCAGCCTCGCTGAAATAAAAATTTCCCTCTTCTAGATTAGGAGAGGGAATAAAGGTGAGGTACTGAAAGTATGGTATACATAATATGTGGCAAGAAAACAGTGGATCAATCTGGAAATTGCAAAACTTCTTCGCAGCGTAGAGGCCGCTCTCAGTCTTTCTAAAGATGGAGAAAACAATGCCTTTCGCGTTGCTGCCTACAGTAAAGCAGCCGATGCCATTGAGCACGCCTCGTCTGAAGTCAAAGATCTCTGGGATGACGGCAAACTTGAAGATTTGGCTGGAGTGGGTAAGACAATAGGGGGGTATCTGGATGAACTTTTTCGTTTAGGAAAAGTCAGACATTGGGAAACGATTTTAAATAAATACCCCGAAGCCATGTACGAACTTTTAGAAATTTCTGGGATTGGCCCCGTGACTGCCCTTAAATTTTGTCGGGAATACGGCATTACTCGTAAACATTCAGCCATCTCAAAGCTAGAAAAAATTGCCAAGAAAGAAAAATTGGACAAAATCTTGTCTGCCATTACTGAGTATCGCAATCGCACCAATAGGTTGCTTTTAGATGTTGCCGAAAGATTGGCCACTGAAGTTATTGCTTGGATGGAGAAATGCTCGAGTGTTACGCGCATTGACGCTTTAGGAAGTTTGCGTAGGCAGGCATCGACGGTGGGAGATTTGGATTTTGCCGTTTGTACTGACAAACCAAAAGTTGTCTTGGAACATTTTATTAAATTCAAACGGGCCACTCGGGTTATCGAGTCGGGTGATATCTCAGCTTCAATTATTATTTCTGGGGGCCGGGAAGTGGATCTCATGACTTCACCGGCAAAATCTTATGGGGCATTGCTTCAGCATTTCACTGGGAGCAAATTCCACAATATTAAATTGCGTGAAATCGCTATGAAAAAAGGGTATAGCTTGTCTGAATACGGTGCGGTTCGTAACGCCCCCTCTGATCCCCCTCTTGAATCAAGAGGGGGACGTCAGGGGGAGTTATTATTCAACTCAGAGGAAAAACTATACAAATTCTTTGGCCTTGACTATATTCCACCCGAACTGCGCGAAGGTGGAGATGAATTTGAAATCAAAATCCCCAAGTTGGTTGAACTGGCTGATATCAAAGGTGACCTGCAAATGCATAGCAACTTTGATATTGAACCCTCACATGATCTGGGACAAGATTCAATCGAAATGCTAAGTGCTAAGTGCCAATTGCTGGGTTATGAATATATTGGAATAACCGATCACAATCCCAGTGTCTCGGGACATACCGAGCAACAAATAATAAATTTGGTCAAAAAGAGGACAGAAGTTATTCAATCCAAAGATTGGGGACTAAAAGTATTCAACGGCTTGGAAATTGATATTCAAACTGATGGTCAACGGGCCTTACCAGACAAAGCTTTGGAACTTTTGGATTATGCTTGCGTTTCGATTCACAGTAGTTTTCACGGAAGTAGTAAGACTCAGACTGAAAGAATATTGAGAGCCTTGGATCATCCCAAAGTCAAGTTTTTAGCTCACCCCACGGCTAGACTTTTGCAGCAGCGAGAAGGAATTGAGATCGATTGGGACAAACTGTTTGACTTTTGCGTCAGAAATCAGAAATGGTTGGAGATTGATGGTTGGCCAAATAGATTAGACTTGCCCGATATTCAGGTGCGGGAAGCGGTTAAACATGGAGTAAAAATTGTTGTTGATACCGACGCCCACAACGTCGAACATTTAAAATTTATGAAATATGGAGTTTCAGTGGCCCGGCGGGGTTGGTGCACTAAAACTGATATAATCAACACATGCGATTTGACTGGAATTTTAACCTACTTAACTTAGACGAAAAGCAACTCGAGATTGTCAAACAAAAAAATTTGGAATTTGTTACTAAGTGGGAAAAAAGAACCGACTATCTTGAAGACCCTCAGATTTTACTTGAGGCTTTAATCGAATTCGACCAACTGCAAAAAAACTTTGGCACAACCGGAGATCTGGGTTATTATTATGGCCTACGCCACTCCCAGGATCAATCGAATTCGGAAGTAAATGCCAAGTTAAATCAAATAGATGAATTTGGAACCAAACTTTATAACCAAATTCAATTTTTTTTACTTCGTCTGGCTAAAATTTCCCGAGAAAATCAAAAAAAATTTACCGAAAATAAAGAATTAAAACCCTTCAAGCACTTTCTCGAACAGCTATTTGCCCAAGGTAAATATTTATTATCTGAACCAGAAGAAAAAATTATCAATCTCAAACAAGCCGCCTCTCATGGCAATTGGATCAAAATGACGTCGACGTTTTTGGGTAAGGAAAAATTAGAAGAATTGATGGCAGGATTATTGTCTGCCGATGTCAAAGTTCGTGAACAATCAGGGCAGGAGATTAATAAAATTATGGAAAAATATGTAGAGGTTGCCGAAAACGAATTGAACTCAATCCTGTATAACAAGAAAATTGAAGATGAGTTGAGAGGGATAGCCAGACCAGATTTGCCTCGTCATCTGGCCGACGACATTGGTTCGGAGATCGTTGACGCTATGGTCGAAGCGGTTTCAACCAAGTTTTCCTTGGCTCATCAATTTTATGAACTAAAGGCTAAAAAATTGGGAATCAATAAACTAAAATATTGGGATAGAAATGCTCCAATTGGAAACTTTGAGAAAAAATATAATTTTGAAAATTCAGTAAAGCTAGTCTCGCAAGTTTTTGCCTACTTGGATTTGGAATTTAAAAAAATTCTCGAGGGTTATGTCGAAAATGGCCAAATTGACGTCTTGCCCAAAAAAGGTAAACGTGGTGTGGCGTTTTGTGCTATTGATCGATCCACTCAGCCCACTTATATTCTTTTGAACCACACCGAAACTTTAAGAGATGTGTTGACATTGGCCCATGAAACTGGCCACGGCATTAACAATGAACTGATGAAAACCCAAAAGTATGCATTGAATTTTGGCCAGCCACTATCGGTTGCTGAAGTGGCTAGTACCTTTATGGAGGATTTTGTTTTACAAAAATTAGTGCAAACGGCCGGACCGGAAGAAAAAAGTTCCTTAATAATGAAAAAACTCGATGACGACATCGGAACAATTTTCAGGCAGGTGGCCTGTTATAAATTTGAAAAAGAATTACATTCAGAATTTCGCCAAAAGAATTTTTTGTCAAAAGAAGAAATTGGAAAACTTTTTCAAAAACATATGCACGCCTATATGGGAGATTATGTTGAACAATCTGAGGGGTCGCAAAATTGGTGGGTATATTGGAGTCACATCAGGTCATTTTTTTATGTTTATTCCTATGCTTCGGGTCTGCTAATTTCAAAAGCCCTGCAAAATAAAGTCAAAAAAGACCCTAAATTTATTGAAAAAGTTAAATGGTTGTTGGCACAAGGTTCGTCCGATTCACCCAAAAATTTGTTTTCCAAGCTAGGAATTAATATTACCAACAAAGATTTTTGGAATTCTGGACTAGATGAGGTAGAATTGTTACTCAAGGAGGTGAAGTCTTAATGATCTATCTTATTGCTTTAGCGGCTGTCGTAATTTATGTCGTTGCTACCTACAACGACTTGGTATCCTTAAAAGCCAGGATTGCGGCTTCGATTCAAGAAATTGGCAATCAACTCAAAAGACAGGTCGAACTTATTCCAAATTTGGAGGCTTCGGTAAAGGGCTATTTAAAGCATGAAAAGGACATTTTGAAGATGTTGGCCGAAGCTCGAAAAATGAAAGACCCATCTAAAAAAGTTGCCGAATTACTACCAAAATTACAGGTGGTGGTTGAGAGTAATCCTCAACTTAAGGGAGCCGAGGTGGTTTCTAATTTAATGAATGAGTTGCGCGATACTTCAGACAAGGTGATGTATTCAAGAAGAACCTTGATTGATCTGAGCGCCGATTACAATATCAAAGTGACCACTTTTCCGACTAATTTGATCGCCGGTGCTTTTGGGTTTAAATCAGAAAAAGGTTTTGCCGTCTCGGAAGAAGACAAGGAGACCCCAAAAGTTTCTTTCTAAGATGATCAATGTCTTTGAATCGGTTGAAAGCAACAAACACAAAAGCTGGCTAGTGGTAGCCGGCTTTGTGGGGTTTGTGTTGGCGGCTTCGTATTTGATGGCCCGAGGCATGGCTGCTTATTATGGCTACGAATCAACTGGTTTGGAATTTTTGGGTTTAGGACTCGTTATTTCTGGGGTTATGAGTTTTGCTTCATATTATTTTAGCGATCGGGTCGTTTTGGGTATTTCGGGAGCTACACCCGCAAACAGAAAAAAAGATTTCCTTTTTTACACCGTTGCTGAAAATATGGCTTTAGCTGCCGGGATGCCTGTGCCAAAGTTATACAAAATTGACGATACAGCAATGAACGCATTCGCCACGGGTAGGGATCCGCAACATGCCGCCATCTGTGCCACCACCGGCTTGCTTACAAAATTAAATCGGACCGAACTCGAAGGGGTAATTGGGCACGAAATGTCACACATTGCCAACTATGATACCCGGCTCATGTCTATCGTAACAATTTTAGTGGGTTTACTGGATTTGCTGGGCGATTGGCTTTTAAGGTCGACTTTTTGGGGAAGAAGGTCGCGAGACGACGAAGACAAAAGTAGTGGGGGGTTGTTTTTAGTTTTGGGTTTGTTTATGGCTGTTATTTCTCCGGTTATTGCCCAAATTATTCAGTTGGCAATTTCCCGAAGAAGAGAATTTTTGGCCGACGCTTCCTCGGTTAAGCTCACTCGCCAACCGTCGGGGCTGATTTCGGCCCTTAAAAAACTTGGGGCAGACAAAGAACCTCTGGAAGCCTCCAACCGAGCCACGGCTCATTTGTACATTGTTGATCCCTTCAAAGGTCTGGCCAAACTTTTCAATACTCACCCTTCCTTGACAGAACGAATTAAGGCCTTAGAATCAATGGCATAGATCTTAAGATGTTATTGTGGAAGTTTTACAACAATATACTCAAAATTTAACCGAGCAAGCCAGAGTAGGAAAACTTGACCCGGTGGTGGGACGAGATGAAGAAATTCGTCGGGTGATGCAAATTCTTTCCCGTCGCACCAAAAATAATCCGGTTTTAATTGGAGATCCGGGTGTGGGTAAAACCGCGATTGTTGAAGGACTGGCACAAAGGATTGTCGCCGGAGATGTCCCTGAGACTCTGGAAAATAAAGACCTCTTGGTTTTAGATTTAGCTGGAATTTTGGCGGGAGCAAAATTTAGAGGTGAATTTGAAGATCGATTGAAGGCGGTTTTGAAAGAAATTGAACAAAGCGATGGTAAATATTTATTATTTATGGACGAATTGCATACTTTGGTGGGTGCAGGTGCAGCCGAAGGCGCGGTCGATGCCGCCAATATCCTCAAACCGGCTCTGGCTCGAGGACTGCTGCGGGCCATTGGTGCAACTACTATTCGAGAATACAGACAATATATTGAGAAAGACGCTGCTTTAGAAAGAAGATTCCAACCAGTTTTGGTTGACCAACCAGATCAAGAAGATAGTATTGCCATCTTGCGGGGGTTGAAAGGACGATACGAGCTGCATCATGGAGTGCGAATTACCGATGATGCCATCATTGCGGCTGTGACTCTGTCGAGTCGCTATATCCCCGACCGTTTTTTGCCCGACAAGGCCATTGATCTTATCGACGAGGCGACTTCGGGGTTGAAAATGGATATCGACTCCCTGCCTTCGGATTTGGATCGTCTCAAGAGAAGATCAACGCAAATTGAAATTGAACTAGCCGCTCTAAAACGCGAAAAAGAGGAAACGGTTAAGGAAAGAAGGTCTGATTTGGAAAAAGAAAACGCTAGTCTAAAAGAGAAAATATCAGAACAAGAATCGCGTTGGAAGCAACAGAAGGAGATAATCAAGAAAATTCAAAATCTGCGCGGAGATCGAGACAAACTTAGATTGGAGTTAGAGCAGGCGGAACGGGAAGTCAACTTGGAAAAAGCCGCCGAGATTAAATATGGCAAACTTCCGGAAATTGAAGAGAAATTGAAACAGACCGAAGCCGAATGGTTGAAAATACCTACCGAGCAGAGAATTTTGAGGGAGGAAGTAACTGCCGACGATGTTGCCAAAATAGTTTCCCGATGGACTGGCATTCCTGCCACAAGACTCGTTGGCAGTGAAAAAGAAAAATTAGCCAATCTCGAAGCCGATCTAAGTAAGAGAATAGTTGGCCAAAAAGAAGCGGTGATTGAAGTGGCCAATGCCATTCGTCGATCCAGAGCCGGTGTTTCCGAAGAAAACAGACCCATTGCTAGCTTTTTATTTTTGGGCCCAACCGGGGTAGGTAAAACTGAGTTAGCAAGGTCGCTGGCAGAAACTATGTTTGGTGACGAGGATATGATGGTTCGCGTTGACATGAGTGAATATCAAGAAGCCCATACCGTAGCCCGACTGATTGGTTCACCTCCGGGCTATATTGGTTACGACGACGGTGGGCAGCTAACCGAAGCTGTCAGGAGAAAACCCTATAGTGTTATCCTATTCGACGAGGTTGAGAAGGCGCATAAAGACGTTTTTAATCTTTTTTTACAAATTCTTGACGATGGCCGGTTAACCGACGGTAAAGGCCGAACCGTAAACTTTAAGAACACTGTCATTATCATGACTTCAAACTTATATGACGCCAAAGAAAAACTTTGGGATTTGTTGAGAAAAACTTTTCGACCAGAATTTTTGAATCGATTGGATCAAATAATTGTTTTTGATCCTTTAACTGAGGATCAGTTGAAACAAATTGTTGATATTCAGCTACAAAGAGTGCAAAAAAGGTTGGATACTCAACATATCAAGTTGGAGGTCTCGGATAAAGCCAAAGCTCAAATCGCCAAATTGGGTTGGGATCCAGCTTTTGGGGCCAGACCTCTGAAAAGAGCCATTCAAAATCACATTCTCGATGAATTGGCCTTGCAAATTATCGAGGGTAGGGTTAAAGAGGGTGACACCGTAAAAGTTGTAGAAGAAAAAGGAAAGATCAAATTGTGCTAAACTTGGGGAGCAATGGATGTAAAAAAAGTGGCTAAACTAGCCAACCTAACGGTTTCTCCCAAAGGAGAGAAAAAACTGGTGTCTCAGTTTGAAGAAACTCTTAAAACAGTGGAGGTGATTAAAGAATTAAATACCGAGGGAGTTGAGCCTATTTCCCAGGTGACTGGGCTGACCAATGTTATGCGCGAAGACGAGATCGATGAACAAAGAATTATCAAAATAGGAGATTATTTTAAAGTGAAAGCCATTTTTAATAATGAATAAATTGACTGAAGAATCAATCTTGTCTTTGGTTTCCAAGTTAAAGTCCAAAGAAATATTTCCAGACGACATAATGGCTGAATGTCAGGCTAATATTATTAAGTTTAATCCCAAAATAAATGCCTTCATAACTGAAGTTAAACCAGAGATAAAAGGTATTGGTGGCTTATTGTTGGGAATTCCCTATGCCCTTAAAGATAGTTATGTTACCAAAGGAATTAAAACAACCGTTGGGTCAAGAATTTTGGCAGATTATATTCCCCAATATTCGGCCACTGTTGTAGAAAAATTAAATAATAACGGAGCTCTTTTATTAGGAAAAACCAACATGGATGCTTGGGGTCATGGAGCCAGTACCGAAAACACCGACTTTGGAATTGTCCATAATCCCTGGGATTTGTCTCGGGTAGCTGGCGGGTCTGGGGGTGGTTTGGCCGCAGCAATCGCTTCGAGAATGTGTCTTTTTGGAATTGGAGAAGACACCGGGGGGTCAATCAGAAATCCAGCTGGTTGGTGTAATATTACAGCTTTAAAAGTGACCTATGGTCGAGTGAGCCGTTATGGTTGCGTAGCTTACGCTTCGTCGTTGGATACAGTTGGCCCAACCGCCAAGACAGCCGAAGATTGCGCCGTGGTCTTACAAATAATTGCGGGGCGCGATCCCTTTGATGCTACCAGCAGTAATCACGAAGTGTCGGATTATGTTGGAGGGCTAAGAAAAGATATTAAAAATATAAAAATTGGTATCCCCAAAGAGTTTATGGCCGGAGAACTAATCTTAGCTGCAGCAAAAGAATTTGAAAAAATGGGAACGACTGTAGTAGAGGTGTCTTTACCTTCGCTCAAATATGCGGTTGCAGCTTATTATTTGATCGCCCCATCAGAAACAAGCTCCAATCTGGCCCGTTATGATGGTATTCGTTATGGAAAGGACAGAAGTAATTTTACCTTTGAATCAGTGCGGCGGATCATGATTGGAACTTACGCTTTATCTGCTGGATATTACGACGAATACTACAAAAAAGCTCAAAAAGTTAGGTCTTTAATTATCAATGATTACAAAAAAATATTCGAAACTTGTGATGTGGTTTTGGCCCCTATTTCTTCAGAATCAGCCACAAAACCCGGAGAGCTACTCGATGATCCTGTTAAAAACATGATGGCTGACGTTTATACCGTAACCACCAACATTGCCGGTATTCCCTCGTTGGCTTTGCCCTGCGGATTTACCCAAGACGGGCTACCGGTGGGAATGCAACTTCAGGGAAAAATGTTTTCTGAGGATTTATTATTAAGGCTCGGATATCATTATCAACAAGTGTCGGACTGGCACAAAAAAATTCCCGATTTATGAAATCCAATTTTTCCCAACTACTGGAGAACAAAGATTTTGTTAAGTTGTGGGTGTCGCAAATTTTGTCCCAGATCACCATTAATTTGATGACTTTTATAATTTTAACAAGAATTTTTGAAGTCACTAAGTCAAATGTGGCCGTCTCCATGCTTTGGATTGCTAGTTCTTTACCGGCGCTGTTTTTTGGTCCATTTTCAGGGGCAATTGTTGATAATTTTAGCCGCCGAAAAATGATGACTATTACCAATATTGCTCAGGCTTTGAGTGTGGCCTCATTTTTATTTTTGAAACGTCACGTTTTTTCACTTTACGCGGTGGTTTTTTTGTATTGGCTGATTGACCAATTGTATTTACCTAGTCAACAGGCGAGCATCCCCGAAGTAGTCAAAGGAAAATTACTTGCAGTCGCTAATGGACTTTTTCTTTTAACACAACAAGCCTCATTTCTTTTTGGTTTTGGTATGGGGGGATTGTTTTTAACAATTTTAGGGCGGGACAATACGGTTCTGATGGCTTCTGTATTATTGCTAATTGCAGCCATAGCCGTGTTTTTATTACCCAAAGATGAACCTAAGTCAAAAGGAAACTTTAAGCCGAGTAAATTTTGGCGGGATTTTTCTCAGGGATATTCTTTTATTAAAAACCACAACGAAATCTTTATGCCTTTGTTGGTAATTATTTTTTCCCAAATTTTTGTGGCCATTGTTTCTTCTATTTTGCCTTCTTATACAAAAACTGAATTAGGTTTGGATTTAAAACACGTGAGTTTAGTTTTGGTAGTTCCGGGAGCTTTGGGAGCTTTGGGATTCACTTATTTAATGCCAAAATTTTTAAAAACTTTGCGTAAAAGACAAATCGTAGAAAGAGGTTTGTTGGGGGCAGGGGTCTCGCTGGTCTTTTTAGCTCTTTTACCGTATTTTACGCATTTTAGTACATATTTAGGCGTGATGGCGGCGGTTTTAGTTGGGGCTTCTTTTGCCGCCATTACTGTTCCCTCGCAAACGCTTTTACAGGAAAAGACTCCTTCTTGGTTTAGGGGTAGAGTTTATGGTTCTTTGTCGTTTATGTTGATTATCGCTACCTCAGTCCCTCTTCTGGTCGCGGCCACTTTAGCCGATGTCTTTGGTATTCCCATTTTGATGATTATTATGGCCAGTATTCTTATTTCTGCGTATGTCTTCATGCATAGAAAGGGGGATCATGTCTTGGCAAACGGTTTTGGGGTTTGAAGTTCATATCGAATTGTCCACGAAGTCAAAAATGTTTTGTGGTTGTCCAGCCAATCATTTTGGAAAATTACCCAATACCCAGGTTTGCCCGGTTTGCCTTGGTTTGCCCGGGGCCTTGCCGGTTCCCAATAGAAAGGCCATCGAATGGTGTATTAAATTAGGATTGGCTTTAGGCTGTAGGATAAATCTGAAATCTAAGTTTGACCGAAAAAATTATTTTTATCCCGATTTACCCAAGGGTTATCAAATTAGCCAATATGACCTACCTTTTTGTTATGAAGGAGAACTTTTGGGACACAAAATCCGCCGAGTGCACATGGAAGAAGACACTGGCAAGTTGCAGCAACAAGGTGGTTTAACTTTGATCGACTTTAATCGTAGCGGCGTTCCTTTGGTAGAAGTAGTTACGGAGGCCGATTTTAAAGACAGCAACGACAGCGATCAATTCTTAAAAGAACTCCAGCAAATTATTCGGGCACTGGGGATAAGTACCGCGGATATGGAGAAAGGTTCGATGCGGCTGGAGGCCAATATTAGCGTTTCAAGAGATGGAATTTTTCCAGATTACAAAGTCGAAATAAAGAATGTCAACTCGTTTAAGTTTATTAAAAAAGCCGTTGATTTTGAAGTCTCACGTCAAATCAAGATTTTGGAATCAGGTGCTAATCCGGTTCAGGAAACCCGGGGTTTTAAAGAAAGCACGGGGGAAACTTTTTCACAAAGAATCAAAGAAGAGGCTAATGATTATCGTTACTTTCCGGAACCAGATATTCCTCCTTTTGAATTTACCAGTAATCAAATAAGCAAATGGCAAAAAGAGTTACCTGTATTACCAGCCCAGAAGCGATTTCAATTGATTGAATTGGGATTATCAGAAAATTATGCCCGAATAATTGCTGCCGATTCTCAGATGTATGTGGAATTTATGAAAGACCCCAGAAAAGAAAAAGCCGATCTGCTTATCAATAAACGCCAGGCCAGGGTGGTGGCAGACATTCCCGAGGATCAAGTTCGAGATGTAGTACAAAAGGTGATGGCTGCCAATTTGTCAATTGTTGAGTCGATAAAAGCTGGCAAAACTCAAGCCATTGGGGCACTTATTGGCCAAGTCAAACGCGAGCTTCCCAACGTCGACGCTTCCTTGACACAGAAACTCATCATGAGACTGAAGTAGATAGGATGTTCCACCTCCGGGGTGGAACTATGAAAAAGAGATTCCCGATGTGGATATTCCTTTGGTACAAAAAATATTAACCGATTTGTTGCAAATAAAACGAGTGATCGAGGACTTTCAACAGAAAAAAAATTGACACAAAAATTATTAGGTGAGAATATAAAGTTGTGTTGAAAAATAAAAATCAGGGGATTTTTTATATTTATTTAATTCTTTTTACAATTACTTCATTTGTGTTGTTGGTATCTTATTTTTTACTTAGAAGCAAATTACTTCCAGATAAAATGATTAGTGTTGTCTACGAAGATATCTACAAAAGTAAGTACGATTTGATTGATCCCCCTGGATTAGTAAAAGGCAGGAGCGTATGGTGGATTAGTGATGATGAGCGGAACATTTTAGTACCGACGTCTCAGGCCGTGTTGTTAAAAATCAGACCAATAAAGATTAAGTCAGATGACTTTGAATCTCAAAATAAAGTTGAGTCTAAAAAAATCAATGATCGAGTAAGTAGTATTATGAAAAATATTGGTTTTAAAATAAATGTTAAAAATTCTTCGAAATCAATAGAAGATGAAGAATTTTACGATTATGTTCAAGCCTTTGAACTGAATGATATTAAATGTGTGGCAACGTCCAGCCCAGATGTCTCAAAGGGAATGAACGAGCCTCAATTTTATTCTATCTTTGAATTTTCTTGTTTTGATAACGCCCAGTTACAAAAAGAATATTTATTTCAGTCGCCTTTTCTAAAAACTTTGGGTTATAAAGAATCAGTTATATACGATGTCCAAATAAATGGAGATAAAGCATCAATGGGTGTTCGTGGGAGAAGATCTGGTGGTAGAGCATTTATGTATAAAGATAGCGAAGGTTGGGAATTGATTACTGCTGGTAATGGTTATCCAACCTGTGAAGAACAAGAGAAAAAGAGTATTCCAGAAGAATTTAGTTTTGATTGCGTGGATTCAAATGGAAAATTAAAAAAAGGAAATTTTTTGATTGACACGAAAAATATTAGGTGAGATTATTAAATAATGAAAAGGCAGATTGGATTCAGTGAGACACAAATTAAACAAAATTGATAATGAAATTAACTTTGTAATTGGCCATTTCGATAGAAAAGTGCTAGATTTGCAGAAACGAACTACAAAGATTGAAATGCATTTACAATTACAATCACCGTAGCCTAGATACGGTAGTTGAGCTACCGAAACAAAGGTAATATATGGCAAACAAATTTGTTCACCTCCATTGTCATACTGAGTATTCACTTCTGGATGGTTTGTCGAAAATAAAGAAATTGGTTAAGCAGGTTAAAGAACTGGAAATGCCGGCGGTGGCATTAACAGACCACGGCTCGATGTACGGAGCGATTGAATTTTATAAAGAATGTAAAAAAGAGGGTATAAAGCCTATTCTTGGCATGGAAGCTTATACCACTGTCAAAGATCACACTGTAAAAGAAGGAAAAGGTGAAAATAATCACTTGCTAATTTTGGCCCAAAACTACACCGGTTATAAAAATTTAATGAAGCTTTCAACGATTGCTCAAATCGAGGGAGTTTATTATAAACCCCGGTTTACCAGAGAACTCTTAAAAAAATACCAAGAGGGCTTGATTGTTACTTCGGCTTGTCCTAAGGGGGAGATTGCTCAAGCCATAATTTCGGAGAATTATAAAACAGCCAAAGATGTTGCCAACTGGTTTCAGGAAATATTTGGAGAAAATTACTATCTCGAAGTGCAGAGACACTTTTATAAAGACTACTTTGATAAATTAAAGAGTCAACCCAAAATCTTGGACAAGCTACAAAAAACCCAAAATGACGAAGATGCTTGGGTTAAAGGGGTAACTAAACTGAGTCGAGAGTTGGGAATTCCTTTGCTAGCTACAAACGATGCCCACTACATCAAGCAGACCGACGCCACCGCTCAGGATGCCTTGGTTTGTATCTCGACCGGCAAAAATGTTTCAGACGTTGAGCGGATTCGTTACATAGATACACCAACTTTTTATCTTAGAAGTCCAGAGGAAATGGAGCAAATCTTCCCCGACCTTCCCGACGTTTTGAAAAACACGATCAAAGTTGCAGACAAGGTTGATGTGCAGATTGAGTTGGGAAAATGGTACTTTCCTAAATTTGAGGTTCCAGGAGATCAAGAACCGGGGAAATATCTAAAAGAACAAGTAAATCAAAGAATTAACTCCCGCTACGACGTTGTTGACGAGGCTTTAAAAAAAAGGGTGGATTTTGAGTTGGAAGTTATTGTTGGAAAAGGATATGCTTCATACTTTTTGATGATGGCAGACATGGTTAACTGGTGTACCGATAACGGGATCATTACTAATACTCGAGGCTCAGCGGCAGGCTCGGTCGTTTCTTATGTTATGGGAATAACGACAGTTGATCCTATTCGTTATTTGTTGCCCTTTGAGCGGTTCTTAAATCCATTTCGTCCCTCACCCCCAGATATTGATTTGGATATTGCCGATGATCGACGCGAGGAACTGATTGCCTATGTAACAGAAAAATATGGCAAAGACCGGGTGGCCCAAATCTGTACTTTTGGCCGGATGCTAGCCCGGGCGGCAGTGCGCGATATCACCCGAGTTTTGGGCCAGCCTTATTCTTTGGGTGACCGAATTGCCAAAGTTATTCCTTTGGGAGCCCAGGGTTTCCCCATGACTATTGACAGGGCTCTTAAAGAATCCCAAGAACTTAAAGCCATGTACGATTCCGATGCCAATGTCAAACAAATTGTCGATCTGGCTCGGGAAATAGAAGGTAATGCAAGACACGCCTCAGTCCACGCGGCCGGGACGGTTGTCTCGCCCAGTATTATGACTGATTACACCCCTTTGCAACTTGAGCCTAAGGGGACCAAAATTATTACCCAATACGAAATGCACGCTTGTGAAGATGTGGGTTTGGTTAAGTTTGATATTTTGGGAATTCGCAATCTTTCTATCTTGGGAGCGGCTCGAGATCTAATTGAAAAACGCAATAATACCAAAATTGATCTGGATAAAATCCCCCTAAACGACAAGAAAACTTTTGCCATGTTGGCCCGGGGCGATACCATGGGCACTTTTCAACTGGGTGGTTCGGGCATGACTAAATGGCTCAAAGAACTTAAACCTAATCGCGTTGAAGATTTGATGATTATGGTGGCTATTTTTCGACCCGGACCGATGGCCAACATCCCCGAATATATCGCTCGTAAAAACGGCAAAAGCAAGATAGTTTACTACCATCCCAAAATGGAAAAATACCTAGATAAGTCTTATGGGATTTTAGTTTATCAAGACGATGTCTTGTTTACGGCTTTGGAAATTGCCGGTTACGACTGGAATTCGGTCGACAAATTTAGAAAAGCCATTGGTAAAAAAATACCCGAGGAAATGGCCAAACAGCATGAAATCTTTGTCGAGGGTTGTCAAAAACATTCGGGGATGAGCAAAGACGAAGCCGAGAAACTCTGGGAGCTGTTTGTGCCTTTCCAGGGTTATGGCTTTAACAAAGCCCATGCCGCCTCCTATGGCATTGTTTCCTATCAAACTTCCTATCTGAAAGCCAATTACCCTGTCGAATACATGACCGCACTTTTGACGGCGGAATCAGGAGATACCGAGAAAATAGTTGAAGCGATTGAAGAATGTAAAAATCTGAAAATTAAAGTTTTACCCCCGGATATAAACAAATCAGACACCATTTTTTCTACCGATGGGGCTTCCATTCGCTTTGGTTTGTCGGCCATCAAAAACGTAGGCGACGTAGCCGTTAATATTATTTTAGCCGCTAGAAAAAATTCTGAATTTAAAAATCTAACTGATTTTTGTTTTAGAGTAGATAGTCAGAAGGTAAATCGTAAGGTTTTGGAAAGCTTAATCAAAGCAGGAGCTTTTGACAGTTTTGGTAAAAGATCGGCCATGTTAGCTGTGTTAGACAAAATCCGTGACACAGGTACCTCAATCAGTAAATTAAAAAGCAGCGGACAATCTTCGTTATTTGAAGACGAGGAAAAAATCGACGAGGAAGATCACTTGCCCGAAATAGATGAGTTTGAAAAAACGCAGAAGCTTATCATGGAAAAGGAGCTATTGGGTTTTTATCTCACCGAGCACCCGCACGCCGAAAAACTGGCCAGAATGGGTGATCATGTCACCCATCGCATTGTCGATTTGTATACCGACAATCATTCTGGTCAGAGAGTGACCGTGGGAGGGATTGTCGAGACTTGCCGAGTAGTCATGACTAAGACCAATAATCAGCCCATGTGCTTTGCTAAACTTTCGGACCTTGGCAAAAGTATTGAAGTGGTGGTTTTCCCTAAAACTTATGCCACGACCCAAGAGCGTTGGAAGGTTGATAATTTGGTTTTGGTAACAGGCAAGGTTGAGCAGGAAGAGGAAGAGGGCTCGCCCATAACTTTAATTGCTGATTCTGCCCAAGCTTTTGAAGACAAAATTATTAATCCGGTCGATATCTATATCGAAAAAGGTTTATCGTCAGCCAAACTGGTGGCTCTAAACACACTTTTGTCGGCCAATAAGGGGTCGACCCCAGCCAATTTGGTCTTTGAATCCAAGACCATGCCTTTGCCTTACGGTTTAAATTGGAACCCTGAGCTTGTGAAAGCCATAGATAATCTGTTAAAATAGCCTTCTTATGGCAATTTCTTTAAAAATAAAAGGAACCGAAATACATGTTGGAGATGTTGTCCGCATCCATTTGAAGCTGATTGAAGGTGAAAAAGAGCGCATTCAAGTTTTTGAAGGTATGGTTTTGGGAATCAAGGGTCGCGACGTTAACAAAACTTTTATGGTGAGAAAGATTTCTTCGGGGGTTGGGGTGGAGAGGATTTTTCCCACCGATAGTCCATGGATTTCTAAAATTGAAGTCAAGAAAAAAGGCAATGTCCGTCGTGCTAAACTGACTTATGTTCGCAATAAGTCCGCCCGCCAAGTGGCCCAGATTACTCAAGGTTAAGGTTGCCTTATCGGTAATCTTAATAGTGTCTGGAATGTTAAGGTTTTGGGATTTAGGAAGTTTGCCCATGGGGCTGCATTGGGACGAGCTGGACGCAGGTTATCAAGGTTACTCACTTTTAAAAACTGGAAAAGATTATCATGGCAACAAGCTGCCAGTTTTTGCTCATTCCTTTGCCGATTACCGATCTCCGATAATTATTTATTCTACCGTACCAACAGTAGCTTTGTTTGGGCTTAATGACTGGTCGGTGCGTTTACCTTCGGCAATGTTTGGTTTGATAACTGTTTTGGGAGTAGGAATCCTCGCTTATAAACTCACTAAAAGTTATCAGATTTTCGTACTCTCCAGCCTTGTTTTAGGTCTTTCTCCCTGGCATATCCAGTATTCCAGACAGGCGGTGGAAACATCTTCGATGTTGGCTCTTTTAGTTTTGGGTTTTGCCAAAAATTCTGGTTTAGTTTCTGGTCTTGCCTCTTTGGCCTATAGCCCGGCAAAACTTTTTGTACCCCTATTTTTTCTTGTTCAGTTAATTAAAAATTACAGTCGAAAAATTTTGATAGGTTTTTTAATCATGAGTACGATTGCTTCTGTAGCCTATCTGGATGGTCTTTTTGGTAAAAGCGGGATGCGTTTTTCTGAGATTGCTATTTTTACTGACCCGACAGTTAAAGATTGGGTTAAGGAAAAACGTTTGGAGTTTGCTTTAGGCGCAGGGGAATCAAAACAAGTGGGTATGACTCCCAATATTTTAAATAAATTGGAATTTAATAAATTCAATAAGTGGGGAACTTGGATTATCCAAAATTATCTGAGCGCCTTTTCTCCAGAGTTTTTGTTTACAAAAGGAGATCAAGAACCCAGGCATTCTCCGGCCAAAGATATGATTGGCCAGTTTCATTTAGTTGAAGTTGTTTCTTTTGTTTTAGGCCTGTCTGTCATTTTGGCCGGCCGATACACGCTTTTAGGGTGGTGGCTTGCCCTCTCTCCTCTTTCTGCCAGCTTGACTCGGGACGGGGCTGCCCACGCCGCCAGACTGTCTGTGATGTTGCCGGCGATCGCCATCATTATTGCTACAGGATGGGCAAGGTTAACCAAAAACAAAAAACTCAATTTCTTATATGTGTTCTTTTATATGTTTTGTTTTTTGTTTTATGTTTTGTATTTCTTTACCGTCTACAGGCTCGAGAGTGCAGTGGCTTTTCAGTATGGAACGAAAGAAGTTGTAAATTTTGTTCGTAGCAAAAAAGATCAATATGAAAGAATTTTTCTCGATGGCCACAACAATTCGATGTTAATGGCCTATCTTTACTATTCCGGTTTTGACCCAGATAAATTTCAAAAAATGGTGCCGTTGAAAGTCGTAAATCCTACCGGAGACGAGATTCACGGAGAACAGTTGGATAATATTTATACTTTAAGGCCCATGGAAAAAAGATGGCTTGACGAACTAAACTCTGGTAAGTTGAAAAAGACCTTGATTATTACCACTGCCGACGAGCCGGGGATGGATAAACCACTTCCGAATAGCTTAAAATTATTAAAAAGAATTAATTTTCCTTCGTCCGAACCAGCCTATCTTTTCTTTGAAGCAAATGATAATTAAAGGAGAAAGATTGTTTCACAGTTTAAACGCGGCCTTTTTTTTAATTGGAGCCCTCTATCTATTGAGCGAGCTAAAATCTGGACTTTTAAATGCAGCTGCTGTGGGTTTGTGTATCGCAGGTTTTCTCTACGCCTTTTCTCAAGCAACCAAAAGTACAATTAATAAGACGTAAAGCCCAACCACAATTTTGCTTTTAAAAATCTTTTCATTTAGACTTCTGAAAATATAGCTGACAACGAGTGCGATCAAAAACCAGCCTAAATAATTAGCAAAGGGGGGAAATTTGTCCTGCCAAACCCAGGCTTTGGACTTAAGAGCGGTTATTTCCAGAGGAAAATCTATTATCAGGGTAAAAATTGCATCCCAAAAACTACGATTATCTTTGAAAAAATAGTTGGACACTCCCATCCCTCCAAAAATAAACGTGGCCCAATATCCCAAAACCACCCAGGGTACACCAAACAACTGAGGCCCCAGTTTCGAGTTGTAGTAATAGAATGCACCAAAAATTCTATAGTTGATGCCCAACCATTCTCCTATAAATCCAATCCCGCCAGAAAGCAAGATGAATATTGTGGCCCATTTCAGACCCAAATTACGGATACAGACAACTAGAAATATTAACCAAAATGTCAACCAGAAGATAATTGTAGTTGGCATATCTTTATGATACATTATCAGGGCTCGTATGAAAATCGATGAAGTTTGTCCCAAGTGTGGATCTCCATTGGGAGAAGTAACGGAGACGGCCACTGGTAAAAAGTTGCAAAGATGCTCAACTGGAAGTTGGAATAAGGAAACCAGGAAAAACGATGGCTGTGATTATGTAAAATGGTTAGCCGTCGAACCGCAAACTTTGGATGAAAAATGTCCCAATTGCGGAGAACCCTTGCTCCTTCAAACCACCCGTTTTGGTAAAAGAATGAAAAAATGTAGCGCCGGTGGGTGGGACAAGGTAGCTAAAAAGGCCACTGGGTGCATTTACGTAGAATGGATCAACGGTACCAGCGAACCCTTGGAGGAACCTTGTCCCAAATGTGGAGCAAGTTTAATTCTTTATACGACTGCCACCGGTAAAAAAATGAAAAAATGTTCAACTTCAGGTTGGGATAAAGAGGCTAAAAAAGCTATTGGTTGTGATTACATCTTTTGGCTAAAAGCCAACTTCGGTAAGCCTGTCGGCGGCGAAGAGTTTCTTCCTCCGTTTCCTGAAGACGAGTAGATTTAAAACTGAGCAAAAATTTTTTTGTTTTCAGAATCGATTCGCGCGATCGAGCCATAAGGCATACAGATTTGAGGATCGGTATGTCCAAAGTCCAGATTTTGAATTACCGGGATGTCAGAGTTATAGCGACGAACAGTTTCCAAAATAGTTTTTCGTTGCTCGTCTTTATAAACGGTTTTTTGTTCGGTTGTTAGTTGCTTATTAAAGTGCCAAGTTTTGGGACGACCGACCAAAACAGCTCTGATATTTTTCAAAATACCTCTCTCGCCCAGGGCTCTATAAAACCAAAAGGCATAAGCATTATCCGGTATTCCCTCTGAGGTTTCAGTGAGAAGAACGATCTCTTTAAAATCTTTGAGACTGGGAATTTGAATATTATGCCGAAACATTTCGTCGAGTGATTCCATGCATCCGCCCCAGAGAATACCGGTAGCGTTTTGGTTTCCGTCCCAGGACCAACCAGGGTTTTTTTCGTAGACTCTTTGCCCGCTGAGACCTTCAGGTTCAAACCAATTCAAACCGATATCATTGAATTTAGGACTAGAAGTAAGCTCCACTTCATTAGACGTAAACAAAGCTTTTTTTAGATAAGCAACGGTAAAGTCGTCCATTTTCCCCTGCATGGCAAACTGAGTCATAATCGCTCCACCATAAAAAGAGGGAATACCCAACAGCCATAAAAAATTACAGAGGTGGGTGTTGTCACTAAAACCAAAGAAAGGCTTGGGGTTGGCTAGAAATGGTTCTTTGGGTAAGTTTTTGACATACGTAACCTGATCGTCTCCCCCCAAGGTGGTTATTACAGCTCTGATTTCCTGATTAGTAAAGGCGGCAATTAAACCAGCCGCCCTGTCTTTGGTAAAATATTCTACCGGTTCCAGTCCAAAAACTTCCTTAATCCTAGAAACACCCACTTTATAAACCTCAGGCCAAATGTCCTGGGCTTGGGCCGAAGGAGAAATAATCGCTACTTTATCTCCGGGTTTTAGCTTGTTTAAGGTGATCATTAAAAACAACTTGTGAACGTTTTTAACAAAATTCGAACTCATTTTAAGTCAAGTTGTTAGCTCGCCGCTT
>Ga0233420_10000347_pt1 | contig 20451 bp, 16 predicted proteins | sample Watercolumn_Mata_4_FD_183009 | JGI IMG/M metagenome (GOLD analysis project Ga0233420, IMG submission 183009) | Freshwater microbial communities from Lake Matano, South Sulawesi, Indonesia - Watercolumn_Matano_2014_102_MG | ecosystem: Environmental > Aquatic > Freshwater > Lake | place...
ATCAATGACACGCTTTGCCATATTGGCATCGAGCTTGCCGATGGCAACAATTCTGTCACGGTAGATTCCAACGTCGGCCTGATACCAGGGATTTCCTGTCCCGTCGATGACCTTTGCGTTCTGGAGGATAAGGTCATACGGGCCTTCTCCTGAAGGTTCACAGGAGGCAAGCCACAACGCGACGATGAGGAGAGCAAGCTTGGAGAGCTTCATGGGGAGACCTCGACACACTGTTAAGAAGGTACAAGCGCCTGCCGGGCCACGGGCTAGAAAAAGTCGGATTTGTAGAGAACGAATAACGAAAGAGCGGAGAAAAGAATAAACGATACGAGAAAGGCTTTGATCGGATTGAGCTTCTCCCCATTCTTCAGACCGAAATAGCACAAGACGCCGGGCGTTCCCCATGCCATTCCTATGACCGTGACGATCGAGGCAAGAAGTGGAAAAATCCTCTCTTCTTCCTCCGGATAGAAAATGATCGAGACGAGTGTGAGAATGAGTGAAAAAAGAGACGTGAAAACCAGGGGCGCCGTGCCGAGTCCGACGTACCCAAGCGCCATGGGAAACTCTCCAAGTCCACCCAGGAGTTCTGCCGAGACGTGAAAAATGATGGCAAGGAAAATCCAGAGCAAGTACGTCGTAAGCGTTGAAATGAGGAATGAGAGCAGGCCGATCGACAGAGTATTCGTTCTCAGGAAACCGGAGAGGAAAGAGTCAACGGAGGTTGCGAGAGCATAAAGCGATACAATAATGAAAGCTTCGCCTACCCGCGGAGAATCGTACAGGGTTGCTGTTGTGTACTCGGGATCGATCAGGATCTGTACTATGCGCTGAAAGAAGTATAGGACCACGGCCTGTCCGGTGCGAGAGAATCGTCTGTGAAAAATGGTACTTCATTTGTGCAGGAAAATCAAGCCTGTATCTGTCTCCCGATCCTGCGTGTCGTGTTCGTTCACCCCGCCGGGACTATGACGTGGCGGATTGCGTTGATGCCAAGCGGTGAGAGAGGCGATCCCAGGCGCGGATTACAGCGGGAACAACAGCGAGTGCGAGAAACGCCACCGCAACCCCCACGACCGCATCTGTCACATAGTGATAACGGCCATAGAAGGTCGAGACATAGAGGGACAGCACAACGGGCGCAAGGATGTAAAACGATGGACGATGGTAACGGTACGCCATAATCCACATAATTGTTGCTGCGGCGCAGTGAGGGCTTGGAATGGTGCCGCCTACATAGTGAAGTTGTGATCGCATAAGCTCGCCCAGATAGGTAAACACATAGCCGTCGAGAGGAACGGAGTAGATTTCACCGATCGTCGGCATCGGTCCGGCAACGGGGAAGAGGATGAAGCCGATGTCGCACAGGATATTCGTAAGGCCGAGGGTGAAGAAGTAATCCTCCATCGCAACATCGCCGTGGCGATAGTAAATCAGGCCGCAAAGAACCGGGTACAATGGTACGTAAATGACGTAGGCAAACATCATCCATTCAGTCAACACCGGCGTCGTGAACTGCTCGAGCCACAGCGTTGGCTGCACGCCGAAGACGTACTGCTCGAAATCAAGTACATAGGCATCGAGCCACTCGCCATGAAGAATAAGCTGTAGTTTATCCACCGCCCCGAACAAGTACGCGTATGCGAGCGTCACGGCGGCAACGCGGAGAAAGAACTTCAGGAATTTCTGCTGAGCCCGTGAGGAAACATATACCAGAAAAAGAAATGCAAGCGCTGCAGCGGCATTTTTCAGGATAAGAATCCACCATCCATCGATGCGTGCAAAAAAGATGAGGGCCAACAGACTAAAAAAAGCGAGAGTGAAAAGAATCAGTCCATCTGTGGCGCGGAGTGATAAACCGTTGAACGAGATCGTCTTATTGGTCATTTCCTGAAAAGGGAGATTAGTGAGATGGTTAGGTCAGAGTTGAGGATAGAACTCTCATTCCCTCGTTACGGTCTCTCCACATTGCCATATCGTCTCTTCACCGTGCGTAACAGATGAAGAAATCGAGAGACACGCCCAGGAACCAATGAACAAGAAGGCCCCAGATGATTGATCGTGTGCGGAATGCGAGGATTCCCCAAATGAGCGCCCCAAGAATGGAGCTGTAGATTTCTCCGGTCGGCTTTCCGATGTGAACGATGCAGGAGAGAGCTGTCTGAACTAGAATGGAGTTCCAGTCGCCCATGGCGTCCCGAAGCCCGAACTGCATGAAGCCTCTGAAAAACACTTCCCAGCCGATGTAAAAGAACAGGTATGCCATCGCATGGCCGAGAAACATCGATGGGGAAGAACCTGCTCCTTTGAAGAGAGGATACTCTGCCAGAAATTCTGGATCGTTGATCGAGGTGTAGGATGCGATGACGAAAATCGGTGTGAGGATCAAGAATGCCTTGAGGCCAAACCGCCAATCGCCCAGTTGTAGTCCGTATGAGGAGATCTTCTCGTGAAAGACAACCCTTACGATCAGCCAGGGCAAGATCGCGAACAAAAGGAACGCCGAGAAGAACGTGTAGAGCTCAGCAGTCTGCTCAGGATTGTCGAAAAGAACGAACGTCGACGTCAGGTTGCTTAGATAGAAGGCCTTCGTGCCGAAGTACTTCCATGTCGTCAGAATCAGGGGTGCAAGGAGAAGAATGATAGTCGGCTTCTTGGCATCACCGCTGAAGAGTCCGGACAGAGAAAGCGAGCGGTCAAATCGGCCCACACGGTTTTGATCGATCATTGCTTTCCTTTCTGCCGGCGCTGCCGGAGAATCCATTCGTAGGTCATTCTGATTCCTTCCTTGAGAGGAGTAACAGGAAGGCCGAGTTCCCGTTGAGCTTTGGCCGGTGAATATGCCCAGTCCTGGAGAAACGTCTCCACCCATCCGGGTGTAATCTGTGGATAGATGCCGAGCAGCTCGGCTTTCTTCTTTTCGGTCCAGGCATACGCATAGGCGAGAGATGGAGGGAGGTTCATCTGGAAATGCTTCTTCCCGCTCACCTCATCAACGAGTTCATGAAAGTGCTTGAGAGAAGAGTTTTCACCGCCGAGGATATACCGTTCGCCGATGCGGCCCTTTTCCATTGCCAGAATATGGCCTTTCACGAGGTCGTCGACAAGCACGTAGTTGCCGATGTTGACTCCGCCGCGCAGCAGTACCGGTACCTTCCCCCGGTCGTACATATCAATCATAAGAGATACCGAATTTCCCTCGGTGAGCTTCCCCGGACCATAGACGCGGGATGGATTGACAATCACGACGGGGAATCCTTCCGCTGCCATCCGAAGAGCTTCCTGTTCCGCGATCGCCTTGGTCTCCTCGTATTCCGTGTAGTACCTCGGAGTGATGCGAGCCATTTCTTCGTTGCCCACGACACCGGGAGGTGTGGGGCCGAAGGTGACTATTGTTGATGTGAAAACGACCCGGGACACTCCAACGGATGTCGCCGCGCTGAACACGTTGTGCATTCCTTCAACGTTTTGTTTGTAGAACTCGCGTGGGTCTGGGGCCCAATTCTTTGCATATGCCGCAAGGTGATAGACCTGAGAACATCCTTCCATCCCCCTCTGGAGGGAAGAACGATCAAGAATATCCCCGGTTACAAGGTTGATACATTCGTGCGACAGGCCGTCTTTATTGCTCGTACCTCGCGTCAGGGCATGGACAATAAAGCCCCGTTCGACGAGCTCTTGAACAAGCTTTGTGCCGATGAAACCGGTCGATCCTGTGACAAATACCCTCGTTGGTTCGTTCATGAAATCACTTTAAAAAAACAGTGAATCGTGGTCAGTGGGCTGGACTATTGAGTGCGACAAGGTATGGAAAAAAGAAAAGAGTCTCAATGGAAATGGACCGCGGAGAGGTGCAATCGTTGGAAACCTGTCAGGCTTCTTCTCATGGCTTTACTGAAACCTGACAGGTCTGCCAACGTCACGTCACTTCAGAATCGGAATCGTGAGGCGAGAACTCCACTGAGGAGAACGATAGATTCGCTGAGTAGCTTTCTTGAAGTCAGACTCTTTTGCGTTGTAGATATCGACAAAAGTCTGTGGATTTCGGTCGATCATCGGGAACCAGGAGCTTTGAATTTGCACCATCAACCGATGACCCTTCTTGAACGTGTGGAAAACGTCATTCAGGACGAACTCGACCTTGGTCACCTGATTCGGCACGAATGGCTCGGGTGTTGACATGCTGTTTCTGAACTTCCCCCTCTGCACATCACCTCGCACCATCATCTGATAACCGCGCAGCTTGGAGAAGTTCGGATCAAACCTCATTTTCCCCCATCCCTCATAGGATGCGCTCTCAGGAAACACATCGATCAGCTTCACAATCCAGTCTGAGTCCGATCCGGAGGTCGATACGAACATTGACGCTGTGATGGGACCGGCGACGGTAACGTCTTCCGTGAGAACCTCGGACGTATAGACCAACACATCGGGCCGGGTAGAAGCGAATCGTTGATCTTCCACAGGGAAAGCGCCGTTGTACGACTGACGGATCTCCGCCGTGTAGGGCACCGGCTTGGCTGGATCGGAAATGTATTCATCATACTCTTCTCCCTTGCCGGCTTGCTTCGGCGTGTCGAACGAGAGCTGTCCCTGCGCTCTCAAATACAAATTGGTCGGTGTCACGTTCTTCGGCGGCCAGCTGTCGAGAAAACGCCACTGGTTGTTCCCCGTTTCAAACACGGTCGCCTCCGGGAACTTCCCGTCCCCTCGCCCTTTCAGGTAATAGCTGAAGTAGGGGAAAATGATGCTGTCGACGTAGAAGGTGCCGGTCTTCAAACCCCACTTCATCATGCCGAGCGAATCTCCCTTGTCGTATCCCCACTGCCCGTGCGACCAGGGTCCCATGACGATCCGGTTCTGATTTCCCGGATTGAGCTTCTCTATGGTGGAGTAGAGGTTGAGGGCACCATAGAGATTCTCTGAATCATACCAGCCGCCGACAACAAGGGTTGCCGGTTTGATGTTTTTCACGTGATTGAGGATGTTGCGCGCTTCCCAAAAACTGTCCCAGGTTCCGTGCTTCATGATATCATTCCAGAATGCAACACTGTCTTTGAAGTATTTCTTGTTGGCATTTGGAAGGGGACCGAGATCAAGGAAGAATTTGTAGCCGTCCGTGATACCGTGGTTGAAACGCCGGGAATCGTTGGTGGTCGGTTGGGGTCGCGGCCATCCGAACGAAGCGAAAAAATCGAATGCGTGAGGCAGCAGCAGCGCTCCGTTGTGAAAGAAATCATCTCCCGCCATCCACTTGGACACCGGTGCCTGGGGAGACGTGGCTTTCACTGCCGGGTGCGCCTCGATCGTGCCGGTTGTGCTGTAGAATCCCGGATACGAAATGCCGTAGATTCCGACCCTGCCATTGTTGTGTGGTGTGTTCTTAATCAGCCATTCGACAGTGTCGTAGGTGTCGCTGCTTTCATCGATATCCTGCGGACTCTTCTTAGTCGCGATGTGCGGACGAACGTTGACGAACGTGCCCTCCGACATGTACCGGCCGCGTACATCCTGAGTGACAAGAATGTAGCCGTCACGAGCAAACTTCTCAGCCTGTGACCCGAGAAAAGGAGGAAACGATGCTTCTCCGTACGGGGCGGAGCTGTAGGGAGTGCGCGTCATCAGAATGGGGTATTGCTGGGTTGTGTCTTTTGGCGTGTAGATGGCCGTATGAAGCTTCACCCCGTCGCGCATCGGAATCATGACTTCCTTTTTGTTGTAGGCGTTGATGAGCGCGAACGGTTCTTGCGCGAAACCAACGCTCCCCGCCGTTGAGAGCAACGTGGTCAGCACAAGAAGGCGGGAGAAAATGACACGGATATTTGGAATCATAGGGTACTCCTCTATATGGGAACGGGAATAGTCTCTATACGATACAGGGGACAACTTGTTCCAAAGGCTCGGTGCAGGCAAATCAGAAGAATCTGAGAAAGAACCAATAGACAAATCCGTTCAGCGCCGTTGAAGGTATTCCTATCCGCAAAAACTCAAGGAAACGAATGGTCTCTTTTGAGCGCTTCTCGGCATTGTGAATGATGATGACATTGCTTGCCGCTCCAAGAATCGAGAGGTCTCCGGCAATCGCGAGCGTGTCATTCATCAGGAGGGCGGATGAAAGGCCGGTGCCAACGAGCACAATCAAAACGAGGCTGTCAAGAGTTGTGGCCCGCTTGAAGTATTTGTAGGAAAGATGGGCGAGGAAGCCGCTTTCCTCGAGCGTAGCGAGTGAGAGATTCATTTGCCGCCACCGCTGCCGCGTGAACTGTTCGGCGCGCGTACGAACATTATACCGATGGCGGCGGTGGTGAAACGCTCGCGGCGTGTTGATGAGTTACGATCCCCTGGTACAGGCGTGTCTGACCCGCATAGTATGCAGCCTTCAGCCATAACCGAAGAAGTACGTATGCTTGTTGCACGACAAACAAGAGGAAGAGAGGCCAGTACGAGCTTTGCGGGATAAGGCTCTCTGTTACAGCATAGAGTATGATCAACAGAAATCCCACGAGCGTCAACAGAAGGTAGAGACCGTAGGTATTCCGGAAATTGCTGAATGCAAACCGGGTGCCTGCCACGAATGCGCCAAGAGAACTTGTCCGGTCATCCACGACCATCCTGACACGGGCATAGTCGAACATCATCGCAAGGAGTGAAAGGAAGAGGAGAACGACGACGTTTCGGATCATATAGTATCGGTACGGAAGAACCTCGGACGCTTCTGTTTGAGTTGTTGACTGGATGAAGGAATTGATTCCGTCGACGAGGAAGACGTAGAATAGATAGTAAACAATCAGGGCGACGAGTGCCAGGCGGAAGAACTTTCCGAAGTACCGCGCTCCGTCCATGAGAAACTCAGTAAACGTTGAGGGATAGTCCTTGGCGTAGATGCCGATGAATCCCCCGGCAAGGAATGCGTTGACGCACACATAGAGGAGGCTGAGGAAAAAGAGGAGTGACGTGGGGCCGAGAGTGAGCTCCCATCTGAAGATCAGATCGTAGAGAAACGTTCCGAGTGTTCGTACGAAGGTGCCGTTCATCTGCATTTCGAGATGATTCAGGAACGGCGCGTACTCATAGATCGTCCAGTCAAGGCCGCGGATGTATTCGCTCTTCTCCATGTCTGCGCGGAAGGCGCCAACCCATGCGGCATCCGTGCGTTCGAGGATTTTCTCGTCCATGACTGTGCCGCGCAGGTATCCGTCGAGTTGCTTCATCGTGGGGAGGGCAATCACCATGGCAAGCATGACATTGACGAACCATGCGAAGAAGATCATACGCTTCGTGCGTCGTGTGAGGGTAAACCCCTGTTTGAAAGAAGAAATGATTTTCATGTGTGTCTCCTTGGGGAGAGCAAATGTCTGCAATGCGTCGTGCTTTGTGTCAAATCCGAAACTCGAAATACGAAATTCGAAAAGAATGTGAATTCCGACATTCCAAAACGGGCCTTACACTTCTCATTTTTGTGTTTCGAGTGACCTTCGTATTTTGATATTCGTGCTTCGGCTTTTGCGTCTATGGCCTCAGAATGAGGCAAATTCAAAGTAGTTCTGTACCCAGAACATCCACTTTGCCGCAAGCTTGCGTGCTGCGAGCGACCTGTACCCCGGATCTCGCGCTACTTTGCTGTTATTGTTGTAGTTGATGTCGAGGGCGAGTTTCTTTTCGGGATCTACAATCGCATAGCTGACCGGCGAATCGGTCTGATAGGTGAACTTCTTCCAGCGGTACTGTCCGTCCCATCCTTCGCGCCGGATGTCGCCATTCTTAAAGACGATCATGATGTCAACAGGAGCAACGGCTTCTCCTTCGCGCTTGACGACCACCTCACATTCATATTGTTTTGGCTGTTCCGGGACACTGGAGTCATTGGGCTGGCCGTTCATGTTGAAAATGCCCGCCCGGGGTGGAACTCTTCGGTTTGTGATGTTGTCAATGCTGTAGTCGAAGAGGTTTGCACTGAACCAGGTGTTTTCAAAGAACCACCCCATGTTCTTTCCGCTCACCTCGTTGACGACGTTGATGAAATCCTGCGTTGTCGGATGCTTGAAGCGGTAGCGATGGTGGTACGTGCGAAGAACGCGATACATCTTTTCCTCGCCAAGATACCGTTCGAGCATGATCAGAGAGAGCGCGGGCTTCGTGTACGAGTTCAGCCCGTACGTTTGGTAGTACTCCCACCCGTACCGCATCATGATGTCGTTCTCTCCCATGTAGCGGATACCGGCATCGCTGGGTCCGAGGGGGGGAGCATCGATGTCATGAAACACATAGGGAATACCGACATAGCTGTCAGCGCCCCTTCCGCCAAAGAATGTGCGCATGAGCTTGAACGGAGGCCACGCAACATTCATCACGCGATCCGTGGAATATGTATTAAAGCCCTCGTCGAGCCACGCCTCTTCAAATTCGTTGTTCCCGATTAAGCCATACCACCACTGGTGGCCGCATTCGTGGACGGTCACACCCTCCGGGGAGGAGTTCTCTTTTGGGCTGTACCGGGTTGTACCGCCGGTGAAGAGCGTGGGGTATTCCATGCCCCCTGATGCGCTGCCATTTGCGGGATCAACGACGGTGATCGCGTCGTACGGGTATTCACCGTACCACTCGCCATAGTACCGCAATGCGTTAAACGTTGCTGTGAAGTATCGCTCGATCATGTTGTCGCGCTGCGGCTGAGTCAGCAGAATGACGGTGACTTCCTTCAACGGATGATGCCGGTCAGGCCGCTCGCCCTCCTCCATCTCCACATGCCGGAACTTACGAACCGTCGCCACGATGTCCGGGGATGTGACCCAAACGAAATCGTGGACATCTTCCTGATAAAACTGGTGTGTAATTGTGCTGTCGCTGTTTTGCACAGTGCTTTTCGCAATGCCCCCCGTTGCTCCAATGACGTAGGTGTCGGGGACGGTGATCTTCACGTCGTACACGCCGAAGTCCGCAAAGAACTCTGTATTGGCGTGAAACTGATGACAATTCCACCCGCCCTGCCACCAGACGCCGATCTTGGGGAACCACTGGGCAACGAAGTGATAGTTGCGAATCGCTCCGGTACGCGAAACCGGGGTCGGCTGCTTTGTTTCAAACTCGATTTTGAAGCGGATGGTTTGTCCGTTTGGAACAGGTTTTGGGGCGCGTACCTGACAGACAGTCTGATCGTCTTTGTTCCCGTCGTCCGGCTGGATGTATTTGAAGGTACCGGTGATGTCTGTTTCTCCCTTCGCATCGAGCACCGTTACCCTCTTTACATTCGTATAGCCGAAATCCTTGTCACTCGCCAGGCGTTCGGGCTGACGTCCGCCTTCTTCCTTGAAGAACGTACTGCGATTGTTTTTCCAGGCGTTATGATACAAATGAAATGGAAATTCCTGCTGTGCCCGCCCCGTCGTGTTCTTCCATTCAAGAATCTCCCATCCATGAATGATGTTGGTCTTTGTGTCAAGCCGGACGTCCATTGTGTAGTTCGCGATCCGGTCGCTCCGGGTAGGCAGCGTCAGATCCTTGTCCCACGGCTCGACGCCCTGTACAAACCTCGGGATTGATGGCGCAGGTATCTTCTGAAGGGAAAACTCTTCACCGGGTGGGAGACCGACGAACGCGGCGATCAGGATCATCATGCCGATGATGAATCCGTACTCCAGAAATGCAATGAGGATCTTCTTCATTGGTATCCTCCGTAGTAAATCAAAGTATGTTCCTGGGTCGTGAGACGTGAAACGTTAGAAGCAAGACGTCAAAAGCAAGCCGTGTTCTTACTCCTCCATTCTGTTCAATCACCACGTCGCCCTTGTCCATGATTCGTAGATCGACTTCTGCAGAGGCGTGGGATTTGCTGTTTTTGTGACCGAATATGCAGGGACCGCAGGGAGCCGCAGGGAGATCTCAATTTATTTCAGTCGATCTCTGCGGAAATACGTTAGCTGCACTTTGTCATCGGCTTTGAGATCAAGGATACGGTCGGTGAGATCTCTTGCCTGACTCACGCGTCCGCCGTTGAGAGCGATAATCTCGTCTCCGAGATCAATGCCGGCGTCATATGCTGCCGATCCGGCGATCACCTGGGCAACGCGAACTTTCCCATCACGGTCAAATGCACGTAGTCCGAGCTCTGGTCTGCGATCTGTGTCTCTGGCGCGGAGTTCGAGCCCCGCGTAGGAGAGAATTCTCTCCCAGTCAACCGGCGCTGCACCGTACACATAGTCTTTGAATACCTGCGCGAGGCTGCTGCCAGAGAGCTTCTCCGCGATCGCTTGAAGGTCGTCGTTCGTATAACCGACGCCGCCGCTGAGAGGAAAGCGCTTGTAGAGCGTTCGCATCACGTCGTCGAGAGAGTACTTGTTGTTCGACCGATGACGAATCTCCAGATCGAGGACCAAACTGACGGTGGCGCCCTTTCCGTAGAAATCGGATTCCGCATTGTACGATTGCGGATTTCCTCTGCCCTTCACCCACGAATCGAAACTTGCCTGAGCGACGGGTTGAATGAGATTTCCCGGGCGCTGGCGATCTTCCTGTACGGTTCGCGCCAGCATGTCGAGGGGACCTGAGGATGATCCAAGGCCGGCACGATTCAGGAGAATACCCGAGTAGTACGACGTTGTTCCTTCCGCGACCCAGAGTTCTCGCACGTAGTTCTCTTTTGTGAAATCGTAGGGGAGAAGATTCTTCGGCCGAAGTTGTTTGACGTTCCATGTGTGAAAGTACTCGTGGGATGTAACGCCGAGGATACCCCGATGAGAAGAGGGATCTTTGGACGTAATCGGCCGGCCCTGGATGATCGTGGAATTCATGTGCTCCGTGGCACCCCCGCCTTCGCCGAAATGGAACATGAAGACGTAGCGGTCATATGGCAGCTCGCCCCAGAATTCTTTATTCGCCTTAATGAGCTTGCTGAAATCTGCAATCATGTTTTCAATGTTAACGCTTGCAGATCCGTAGATACTGATGACGTGCTTCCTTCCCTCAACCTCAAATTCATAGTCTTTCTGATGACCGATCTCGAGTGGTGCGTCCGCGAGAAAGTCGAAGCTCGGTGCAAGAAACCTGTTCTCTTCCCCGGCTATCTTTTCGAGCCCGGTTGTCACGTGCCAGTCGTTGTACGGAATGACGGTGAGGCGTATGGGGACTGAGCGGTATTGCTGGAGAAACATGAACACGCCGCAGCCGTCAACAAAGGCATGTTCATCGTTCAAGCCTCGCGTGCGCTGGTCGAATTCATTTGCGTAAACTTTGTAGCGCACCGATACCGCCGTCGAGCGGCCCTTCTTTACTCTCCACGTGGACTTGTCGGTTTTGGTCCAGGTCAGGGGAGATCCCGAACCGTCGAATGCCCCGAACTCCTGAACGCCGCCGGGAAAATCGAACACGATGTACCGTCCTGTCCTCCAGATAGGCATCTGAAAATCGAGCGACGGCGTACCGGCAGGCAGACCTGTGAATGAAAGCTCCACTTCGAGCAAATGCGTCCACGGCCGGGACATGCCGAGCTTGTACTCGATGGCTGGAGTCTGAGACTGAAGTGTGCCTGTGAACAGGAGGGAAGCGAGAAGCAGGAAACGTGTACAACTCATCATCAAGGCGTTCTCCTCGAATAGATGTTATCTGCGCGTTGCTGTCTGATCAGTAATGACGGCATTTTTCTTGAGAAACTCCAGATATGAGAAGAGAAGTGTAATTCCGTGGGACGGCGTTTCCATCGGGGAGTGCGGATGTGAGAGACAGTGTGATGCACAGGGAGAGCGGGATTCTTGTCATGTTCACTGGGGAAGAGTTCCCGCCACGTCAACGACGAGAGGGGAGAAGAAGAAAGTATCGGGATTATTCCGATGATCCTTCCAGTCGGCCAGAAGCGCCTCTGCTTTGTCGCGTGAGATCAATCCCCGATCTGCCATCAATGGTATATGTTGGGAGAAGAATTGATATGCCCACTCGAAGACGTCACTATCGGGGCCTCCGCAGAGGCAGGTTGGAGTAAAATCGGTAAGAGTCAGGCCGTGATTTCGGAACCAGCCTGGAACTTTTGCGGTAATGTAGGCATCGCCGCCGGCCGATCGATAATACGCACGCACGATGCTGGCCATCTCATCACACGGTCCTCCGTGAGGGTAGAGGGACAAAGCTTCGTAGTAGTAGTCCTGAATTGCGAGGATGCCGCCGGGCTTCAGCGTTGCGGCGAGTCTCGCAAGGAATTTCCCGGGGTTTGGCACAAATGCAATCACCCAGCGTACGAACACAATGTCAAAATGCCCTCGTGGAAGCGGAGCTTCCTCGGCCGTACCCTGGATGCAGCGCACATTACTCCAGTTTCTCCTGGCAACCTGCTGTTCCAACCATGTAATATAGAGCTCTGACGGGTCAAGGGCTATGACCTCGCCGCTCTCGCCAACGAGTTCGCGAAGATCAGTCGTAACAAGTCCGGGTCCGGCACCGACATCGAGGCAGCGCCATCCAGCCGTGGTTCCTAGTCGTTGCAGGAAGCTTTGTGTGACGGGCCCCCAGATGGCATGTTGAAACTGCAACCGCGCAAGTTCCCGTTCGTTGACGCCCAGTAAATACTCGGACTGTTGTTTGGACTCGGACATTCAGATTAGGGTGATACAGAGAAAGATGTTCAAGGAGCCTCTTGCTGAATGTAAAACTCTTTGAGGGAAGATGCATGAATCCGGGGACACGGAACCGAGACTTTGAACCCAAGCCTCACAGAGCGAAACATGAACTTCTCGTGTACTCTTCCTGCGACATCATTTAGTTATGATTGTTACTTCCTTAAGGCTTCTGGGTCCAAGTGCATGGTCTTGAGCACGCTGGATGACGAGAAGCTCGGCAGGATCGAGTCCAAGATGTGTTACACCGTACATGTCGACTGCGACGGCGTTGGTACCCGCAACGACCTGCATCGGCGTCTTCAGCCGGCCCGGTCCGACAGGCCCGTTCGTGGCAAGAATTTCGGTGACATCAGCCACGCAAAGATCGGGAGTACGCACAAGGTTGAGATCCGCGATGGACTGGGCGAGAAGCTCCATTTTGCTGTAGTAACCCTGGAAGAGCTGCTTCAAAATGGATTGATCGCCGAAATGGCAACGCCGGCAGGTCGATGATGAAAATGCCCCCATCATGTTCTTCAGGTTCCCCGTGTAACGGGTGCCTTCGTGATCTTTGATGATGGGGATGTTGATAAACACGTCGCACGAGAGGAGCTCCGAGCAGACGGAGCCGTCCTTAATCGATTTTCCTTTGCCGACCGTGAAATCCTTCTTCTGGCTGGAGCGGCCGATCAGACTAATTTCTTTCGACAGCTTCCCGGCCTGGGTAGCCCTGCGCCAGTATGACACGGGGGTACTTTCAAGTGTGATGACGCTCTTGGCTCCGGCGTCGAGACACATCTTGGCAACGGCAAGAGAAATGTCGGGATTGACGTAGGTGCCGGGTCGGTCGAAAACGGAATTGATCAGGAGCGCCACCGAAGAACCTTTCTTGACAAACCGGTTCATGCCTCCGATCGCTTCGACTGCAGCAAATGTGTTCTCGAAGAGGCGGTCGCCCGACACAGCGCATAGTTTGAGATCTGGAATGGGAGTAACGGTCTCCGCAAAGAGCGCTCTTGGAAGAAGAGGGGCAAGCAAGGCGCCAGCGGCAGAGGTCAGAGTGCGATGCAGAAATGTGCGGCGATCAAGGTGACGTTTCATGATTGACCTCCCTTCAGAGAGGAGAACAATGAATGCGGTGGTGATCTCCTCATAGGACGTTATCAAATCTCAGTTGTTGCAGGGCGACTGAGATTCCGATTTCGATCGGAGAATTGTTGTACCGGGCTTCAGAATCCTCCATTCTCCACCTGGAAGGAGTGCCACTGCCCGGACGACCTTTGGAATCGTGATTGATATGGAAAAGGGCTGTTTTGATTGTTTCCATTGTACGGTAAATGTGCCCGCCGGACCCCTTCTGGAGAAGAGATCTAATCTCTGATTGGGACTCGGTCATTCAAATGCCGAATCCTGGATCAACGTCAGCAACTCCTCAATCGAATCAATCACATAATCTGGCTTGTGATGAAGAATCTGTTGTTTTGTCAATGATCCGTATGTTACACCACACGTTCTGATTCCTGCCCGTTTTCCTGCCTCAATGTCGTTGTCAGTGTCGCCAACCATGAGGGTGTCTTTCTTTTCCCATCCCCGGTCAGAAAGGATCTTCGTGATGATGAACGGATCAGGTTTGAACGGCATATCATCACTCCCCTGAATCTGAACAAAGTGCTCTACGATGCCGAAGTGGGTCAGGACACGCCGAGTGCCGGCAGTGAGCTTTGTTGTCGCGGTGGCGAGGTTGATCCCGTTTCTGCAAAGAGCCTCAACGGTCTCACGAACGCCGGGGAAAAGCGTCGTGGTGTCAAGCGCCCGGGGAGGGTATCGCTCTTTGTAGAGATTGGCAGCTTCAGCGATGCGATCATGGAGGGATGATGGAAGTAGCGAGGCAAACGTTTCCGTCAATGGCTTGCCGATGAGGGGATAGAGATCCTCCAGCCGATAAGTATCGACACCGAGCTGCTGTAGAACCCAGAGTTGTGCGGAGGCGATATCTCGTTTTGAATCGACGAGTGTTCCGTCTACATCAAAAATAGCATTTTTGAGCATGGAGCTATCAGCAGGAAAGAGGGAAGTTCTGTGCAGTTGTTCCTTCGGAACGAGCGACTACCGTATCGGTTCGGGAATCGCAGCCCCGTCTTTGCGCGGATCGGACGCGCCAGAATTCACAGCTGTCTTGAAGTCCCGCATCACCGCCTGACCGCCTCCCATGACGGTCGAGAAGTCCCCGCGGACCTCCAGTCGATGGCCCATTTCTTCCAACCGGGATCGGACCGCGGCGGGTACGCGCGCTTCAATTTGCAGGTCACAGCCTTCAAACGTCGACTTGCGGAACCGGGCTGCCTCGAGTGCCGATTGAATATTCATCCCGTAGTCGACGACATTTGATACAAACTGTGCATGTGCCTGCGATTGGTTCCATCCGCCCATGATTCCGAATGCAATTTTGACATCCCCCTTTTCCATGAATGCTGGAATGATTGTGTGAAGGGGTCGCTTTCGTCCTTTGAGCGCATTGGGATGATTGGGGTCGAGCGTGAAAAGCGCTCCGCGATTCTGAAGCGCGAAGCCGGTTCCTTCGGGGACAAGGCCTGATCCGAAATTCTCGTAGTTACTCTGGATGAGCGATACCATGTTACCGTCTTTGTCAACGACAGAGAGATAGATGGTGTCATCGCCGATCCGCGGCGGGGAACCCGCCTCCGGCGCGCAGTTTGCTTTCGCGGTGTCGATCAGCCGTGCGCGTTTTGCAGCGTACTGTTTGTCGAGCAAACCATTAACCGGAACCTTTGAGAACCTCTGATCGGCAACAAAGCGGAGCATGTCTGCATAGGCAAGCTTCTTGGCCTCGATCATGATATGAAGTGCCGTGGCGGAGTTGTGGCCGAGAGTTCCGAGCTGGAATTGCTCCATCATGTTGAGCATTATCAGGGCTGCGATTCCTTGTCCATTTGGAGGGATCTCGTAAATAGTCCAGCCCCGATACGAAGTGGAGATCGGTTCCACCCATTCGCTGGAAAAATCCGCAAGGTCGGCTTTTGTCATGGTGCCGCCCAGTTGTGCACAGCAGGCAATAATGCGGTCTGCAATGGGGCCCGTGTAGAATGCGCTGCGTCCCTGGGCAGCAATTTCGCGGAGGGATTTGGCCAACGCTGGATTTCGAAAAATCTCGCCCACCTTAGGACTCCTCCCCGTCGGAAGAAATGTCTTCGCAGCCGCCGCGTCAGCGTCAATTGCATTCGCGTTTGATGACCATAGTCCTGAGACGAGCTCGGTAACCGGGAAGCCCTCCTCGGCGAGCCGCACAGCCGGGGCGAGAATTTCTTCGAACCGCCTTGTTCCGAATCGTTCAAGGAGTTTTGCCCAGCCATCGACGGTGCCTGGCACCGTAATGGAGTGAACACCCCGATAGGGCATCGATGTAAATCCTTTTGCGCGGAGCATCTCAATACTCAGCCCGGAGGGAGCCCAGCCGCTGGCATTCAGGCCATGAAGGCGGGCGGACTTCGCCTCAAAAACCAATGCAAAGAGATCGCCTCCGATGCCATTGCTCATAGGCGCAACGAGTCCCATCACGGCGTTTGCGGCAATTGCTGCATCTACGGCATTTCCACCGTTTGCCAGGATAGAGGCTCCCGCTTGAGCTGCGAGTGGACTTTCCGCTGCGACGATTCCATGGCGAGTGATCACCATGGATCTCGCCTGCGAGCGGTCTTGGGCGGATATGTCATGGGCGATGGAGGACATAAGAATCAAGAGGATGATGAAGTTCTTTGACATACGCTATGTGAATGATGGTCAGTCGGGTAAGCTGGTGTTATTCGTTAATTGCATTTGCAGTCTTTGATGAACGATTTGCATTTACACTTAGTGTCACCACTTAAGGGGCTTAAGTGGTAGTTTGAGCAACCCGTCCCAGTTCTGCAAACCGCCGCTATCCGCTATCGTGCGTTGTCGCGTATCGTGTCTTTGTACACCTTGCCATCTTTCATTACAAATCCCACTTTTTCGAGAACACCGATTTCTTTCAGAGGATCTCCCTTGACGGCTACAATGTCGGCAAATGCCCCCGGTGAGATTTCTCCAATCCTTCCTTTCATGTCGAGAAGTTCTGCAGCGACGGTTGTTGCCGCTTTAATCGCCTGCATCGGCGTCATTCCCCACTTAACCATGTACGAAAATTCCTTTGCCTGATTCTCTGTCCAGTCATATCCTCCTGCGTCAGTGCCAAAAGCGATCTTGACACCGGCTTTGACAGCCTTATTGAAAGTTGTCGGAAGAACTTCTGCAAATACTTTGTTAATCGAATTCCCGGCAACGGCGCGTCCCTCTGCTACGAACGCGTTGACATGGATCGTCGGACACCAGTACACACCCTTTTCCACCATTAGCTTGATGCACTCGTCATTGATCCCAAATCCATGTTCCACCGACGCTGCGCCGGCCTTGATCGCAGGAATGATTCCGTCAGGAGTCACTGCATGGACCGAGAGCTTCTTGCGGTGCATGGCGGTCTCGTCAGCGAGAGCGTTCAGCTCTTCAGCAGTAAAATTCTGAAGGCTATGGAACGACCCGTCAGGAAGTCTCCAGTAACTGCGATCGACATAGATCTTGACCCAGTCAACTCCGTACGAGATCTCTTCCCGAACTGCTCGGCGCGCTTCCGTTGTTCCTGTAATTTCGATAAGTCCCTTCGGCATCTTCAGTTCCCAGGCAAATTCCTTGTTGGAGAGAAGATAGTGACCTGTAGAGTTGATCGCGCGGCCGGCCACAAACAACCGGGGCCCATCGATGATTCCCTTGTTGATTGCCTTCTTCAGATCGACATCCGCGTACATCGCTCCTTCAGTTCCGAGGTCGCGAAGAGTCGTGAACCCGTTCATAAGAGATGTCTTGCAGGCGAGCGATGCGCGGAGGGTCCGGTAGGGAATGGATTCCCTCAGTACCTGTACGTCGTAATCTTCGGTGGTGATATCACCCTGCAGGAGAATATGCGTGTGTGCGTCGATAAGGCCGGGGAGCACAGTTGCTCCTGAAAGGTCGATAACAGTCGCGCCGCCCGGGACAGTGACACTTTTCCCGATTTCTTTGATCTTGTTCCCCTCGAGGAGAATGGTGACGTTCTCTATCGGCGTGTCAGCCTTCCCGTCGATCAACTTGCCGCACTTGATCGCGGTGAATTTGGTCTGTGCAATGCCAGCCAGAGATACGATGAAGAGCGCAATCATGAGAGCTTTCAGCGATTTCATGTCATTCTCCTTTGGGGTAGGGGGCAGGGAAGCTGATTTCTATCAGTAGGTAGCGCATGGATTATTGAAACGCCCCTTCCAGCTCAGAAGCGGCTGAGGATATGACCGAGGCCTGGGCTGCGAGGGCTGCAGCTACACGTGTGATTTCATACTCGGCTTCCTTCCATTGTTCCCGTTCGATGGCCTCGCGGACAGCGGGAATTGTCTTTACACCGTATCCGGTGTAGAGACCTGGGGCGTACATGAGGTTCTTAAACCAGGGTCGCCCGGGAAGTCCATCGGGATTGACGAGCATTCTCTCCGACTGGATGAGTTTCTTGTTGACACGTCGTACCGTTTCATCAGAGAGGGAACCCGAAGACACTCTTGCTGCGATCACATCAAAGCGTTCGGAACTACGCGCCAGAACATCTACGGCATTCTCCAGTGGAGCGAAGTTCAGGTGAGGCGGAATTTCTCTTCGCGCCGGTGGAACGAGCGGTCTCTTTGGATCCGCGGTCGCCCTGAAGACACCCTCGTCAAGCTGACGGTTCCCCTCTTTATGCCGCTCTTGCATGTTGGTCAACAGTTGCTTCAGTTCGTCAACATAGCCGCGGACGGTGCTTGCATAATTGCCGAAATGAAATGGAAGCAGGTCTGCATCCGCAACACGAATAACCGCGGTGCCAACCGTCTGCGCAAGCGTTCGTCCGTAGACGAATGCTGTGTCGGCAAACCGGGTGTACCAGTAGATGTCGTCATAGATGGAATGATAGATACCCCCGCCATCTTCGCCTCCGTATCCGAGATCAAGCGCCGCAATGCCGAGATGATCAATGAACGCAGTGTAGTCGGAGCCGGAACCGAGGGCCCAGATCTTCAGATCTTCCCGACTTCTCAATTCATGGCGCTCTTCAGCGGATGCCGCGCTGGCAATGCGCTGAAGCTGGCTGCGCTTCCAGGCAGAGAGCTTTGTCTCCGGATCTTCAATGTCGCGCGCGACAGTGTTGATGAACTTCTCAAAAGAGTGCGATCCTGAGACACCAAGAAAGCCACGGCCATTTGAGTCGGTATTGATATAGAGAACAGCTTTCTGTTTCAGCTCATCAGCATGTGTCTCAACCCATTCAGTGGAACCGAGCAGCCCTTCTTCTTCTCCGTCCCAGAGGCAATAGATAATTGTCCGTTTTGGTTTCCAGCCTTTCTTGAGCAGTTCGGCATATGCGCGCAGTTCCTCCATCTCGGCAGCAACACCGGAAATTGGATCCTGTGCACCGTTCACCCATGCATCATGATGATTCCCGCGGATAATCCACTCGTCAGGAAAGACCGCTCCCGGAATCTTTACAACGACGTCGTAGATAGTCTTGATTTCCCAGTTCGATTTTACTTTCAACCGTACCTTTGCCGGTCCAGGTCCGATCTTGTATGTGATGCCGAGGGCACCACGCCAGCCCTCAGGAGATACGGGACCTTTCAACGAAGAAAGTAGGGGTAGAGCATCGGCATATGAAATCGGAAGCACCGGAATCCTCGTGAGAGTCTTCGCGTCGTTGCGATCAAGTCGCTTTGCATCCTGTGTAGCACCGACTCCTGGGGTCAGGGGATCTCCCGGATAGAGAGGCATGTCCATGACGCTTCCGCGCTGTACACCGTCCTTCGGCCGCCATGGACCCTCGGGAAACACATCTCCATGATAGTAGCCATCATCCTTTGGATCACAATAGATGATGCAGCCGACAGCTCCCTTTTCTGCCGCGAGCTTCGGTTTGATTCCGCGCCACGATGCCCCATAGCGGGCAAGAACGATGCACCCCTTGACGGAAATCCCAAGGCGCTCTAGCCGTTCATAATCCTCTGGGATTCCATAGTTCACGTACACAAGCGGCGCGGTCACATCGCCATCGATGGAATAGGCGTTGTAAGTAGGAAGTTGTTCCGTCTGCTGACTTGACGTGGGGTCAATGCTGATCGCAGGCTCCTGCAGAATCGCCTTGAATCGCTTCGGCTCGAGGAGTTCGACGAGCCGTTCTTTAGGGGTGGGGAAGAGGACATTGAACGTCTCGAGTTGAGCATCGAGTCCCCACTGTTTGAAGGTGGAAACAAGCCATTCTGCATTGTCCTTTCCGTATTCGGAACCGACATGGTGTGGACGGGCAGCAAGGCGATGGACGTAGCCTGAAATACGCTCGGGAGCCGGGATCTCCCGAAAGAGAGTTTCCCAGTTTGTCATAGTACTTTGGGCGATGAGAGACGAATGACAAGCGAACAGGACAAAAACGGAGAGCCACAGCTTCATGCGTTCCTCCAGGCGAAATGCAGGGATGAAATCCAGAAAGGAGAAAAGGGCGGACAGATGACCACAAGAGGAATATGAATATTCCCCTCTAAAGAAACAAGATAATGACTAATAGGAACGGGTGAGTGAGATTGCGGAGGAGGTGCCCCTGCAGCAAGAAAAATCGCTCTTCCAAGGAAAGCACAGGCAGAAGAGAATAGTATTCTCCCGTCCCCCCGTGCGATGCAAATAATCTGTGCAGCTCAAATCCGACTACTCGATGATCATGTCAGGGGGCGAGATGCCCTCGACGAGGTGAAAATCCTGGCTTTTGTCTTGCACGTTTGACCGTCGTAGTACGCCA
>Ga0233420_10000349_pt1 | contig 20397 bp, 15 predicted proteins | sample Watercolumn_Mata_4_FD_183009 | JGI IMG/M metagenome (GOLD analysis project Ga0233420, IMG submission 183009) | Freshwater microbial communities from Lake Matano, South Sulawesi, Indonesia - Watercolumn_Matano_2014_102_MG | ecosystem: Environmental > Aquatic > Freshwater > Lake | place...
CGCCAGCATCCCGGCCGACTGGTACCGCGACAACCCGATCGCCCGCTACGAGGGCTATTACGCCAGCGTGTTCTATGCCTATTTTGCCTCGCTGGGTCTGGATATTACCCTGGAGGACGCCTCCAGCCACGGCCGGCTGGACATGGCGGTGCGCTTCAATGGCCAGGTTTATTTGTTCGAATTCAAGGTGGTGGAACTCAACCCCGAGGGTCGCGCCCTGCCCCAGATCAAGGCGCGCGGCTATGCCGACAAGTACCGCGCCGAAGGGCGGCCCATCCACCTGATCGGCGTCGAGTTCAGCCGCGAGCGGCGCGCGGTGGTGGGTTTCGAGGTGGAAACCATCACGACGTGAACGCGCCGCCCTTCGATGATCGAGCGGTCCGCCCGCCGGCTGGAAGCCGCCGACGACGCGATTGCGGCATCCGTCGATGGCTTCCAGCATCGTCACAACCCCGGCAAGGCACGCCGTCACCCATCCGCCACCCAGAGCACCACCATGACCCGCGAGAAGCTTCCCATCGCCATCCAGACCTTCCAGAAACTCCGCGAGGATGACTATTCAGTGCTCAAGCAATAGCGATCTGGTCGGCTATTGGTTGCCTCATTGATCCCTTTGAGCTTTCGCCAAAAGCGGCGAGGCGATGAAATAGAATCCACTACCTTTGCCGCAGATAACCTTGGATCAGTGAGAACTGCCCATGACTTGCCTTCGGGAGATGCAGGAATATCCCGTCGACAGCTTTGATGTACTATCGACGGATATCTGGCGCTGTCGATGACTTTAATGCCGTAGAAGCAGGATCCGATCAGGCGTCGAAGTTGGCCGCCACAAAGTCCCAGTTCACCACATTCCAGAAGTCCTCTACGTACTTTGGGCGCGCATTGCGGTAGACGATATAGTAGGCATGTTCCCAAACGTCGCAAGTCAGCAGTGGGATCTGATTGCTAGTCAGGGGGCAACCCGCATTGCTGGTACTGACCAGAGCCAGGCTACCGTCGTCGTTCTTGACCAGCCAAGCCCAGCCGGAACCGAAAGTGGTCACGGCACACTGGCTGAACTCTTCCTTGAATTTTCCAAAGGAACCAAAGCATTGGTCAATGGCATCGGCCAGCGCGCCGGTAGGTTGTCCTCCTCCGTTCGGCTTCATGCAGTTCCAGTAGAAGGTATGATTCCAGACCTGCGCTGCATTGTTGAAAATACCGCCGGAAGATGTTCGGACGATCTCTTCAAGAGAAAGACCCTCGAATTCAGAGCCCGGAACCAGATTATTCAGGTTGGTCACGTAAGCCTGGTGATGCTTGCCGTAATGGTAGTCCAGAGTCTCCTCGGAGATGAATGGCTCCAGTGCGTTCTTTGCATACGGCAAGGGTGGCAGTTCAAACGACATGCAATACTCCCTATATAGCTAACTTAAAAATCCGCAGCGGCAACCCGCTGATCATATCTACAATTCCTAGTGAATTGCTATGGAATGAGTTTAGCATCAGGGAGGTTCAGGTGAAAGCCGCGGGTCAAGTCCAGCAAGCCGTTCTTCGCGGGTGGCGCGGGTTCTCGCCGCCTGGTGCCCGCCCGTCGCAGGGATCTTCGATCGGGATCAATCCACCTAGAAAAAGCAGTTGGACAGGAATCTACAGGATCAACAGGATGATGCGTTTATCGTTAGGTGCGAATTCATTCGCACACAAGGCCCTGAATAGGCGAATGAATTCGCCCCTACATCAAGCCCAACTGCCGTTTCTAGTTCAAACGGTCAGTTGGTAGCCTGCACACATCCGTTACCTCACGCCGACTTGCTCGCCGAGCCCGGCGTAGACTCTCTTGATCGACCCCAATCCAATCATTGACAAGTCCCCACCTCGGTCGCATCCTTTCTCGTCAATGGGCGCCAAAGCCCATTGAATTTCTTATCCTTGGGTGCGGAGTTTGTCCAGCCTATTGGTTAGGCCAAGCGGGCCGTCTCAAGCCGGATTGCTTCCTAATATCGAGCCATTATGGCTAACCAAACCATTTTGATCGTCGACGACGAACCCGCGAACCTGAGCGTACTGTCCAAGGTATTGCACCCGACTTACATGGTGCGCGCGGTCAATTCCGGCGAGCGTGCATTGGCAGCGGCCCATTCCCCGCCGGTGCCGGACCTGATCCTGCTGGACGTGATGATGCCCGTCATGGACGGCTACACCGTGCTGGAACGCCTGAGGTCCGACCCACTCACCCGCGAGGTTCCAGTCATCTTCGTCACCGCGCTGGACGACGAGGCGCACCAGATCCGGGGCCTGACCACCGGCGCCGAGGATTACATCGTCAAGCCCATCGTGCCGCCCATCCTACTGGCCAGGGTGAGGAACCAACTGGCCATGAAACAGATGCGGGACTGGCTGCGGGATCAGAACGCGGTTCTGGAACAGGAAGTGAACAAGCGCATCGCGGAGACCCTCCTGGCCCAGACCGTGGGCGTTCGCGCCCTGGCCCACCTGGCCGAGATCCGGGACCCAGAAACGGGCAAACACATCCTGCGCAGCCAGGACTACGTCAACCTGCTGGCCCTGCGCCTTCGGGATCATCCCCGCTTCGCCGAGACCCTGACCGAGACCTACATCGATCTATTGACCCGTTCCGCCCCCCTGCACGACATCGGCAAGGTGGGCATCCCGGATGCCATCCTGTTCAAGCCCGGCCCCCTGGACGCCGAGGAGTGGGCGGTCATGAAGACCCATGCCGAGCTGGGCAGCGCCGCCATCGAGCGCGTGGAACAGGACGTGGAGCAGACCGTGCCCTTCCTGGTCCTGGCCAAGGAGATTACCCACTGGCACCACGAAAAATGGGACGGCAGCGGCTACCCCGACGGCCTGGCCGGCGACGCCATCCCCCTATCCGCCCGGCTCATGGCCGTCGCAGACGTGTTCGACGCCCTCATCACCCGGCGCGTCTACAAGCCGGCCATGCCCCTGGCCCAGGCCCGGTCGATCATCGCGGAGGGCCGGGGCAGCCAGTTCGACCCGGATATCGCCGATGCCTTCCTGGCCGGCTTCGACGGGTTCGTGAACATCGCCCAGCGCTTCGGCGGCGGCGGAATCCTGAACTAGGACGGGGCCATGACCGAGCGCCCGAGCGCCCCCCTGCTGCCGTGGGCGATCTTCGCAGCTTTCACAGTGGCGCTGGCGCTGGTCGGCCTGTACCTGTACCAGGCTATCCGCGACACCCGCCACGCTGAGGTCGAGGCCGGACTGAAGGCGATCGCCGATTTGAAGACGGACCAACTGGCAAGCTGGCTGGCGGATCGCCGTGACGATCTCGGTTACCTGGGCAAGGACTCGCTTCTGGGCAGGGACTTCGACGCCTGGCTCCGCCACGGCGGGCAGGATGCCGGGCGGCTGGCCACGATCCGGCGACACATGGAAACCCTGGTCATGGCGGGCATTTACGACCGCGTCATCCTGTACGACGCCGGCGGTCAGCCGCGCCTGGAGCGTGGAGGCAGCGAGGTCATGGCCGAGCACGAGGCCGCCGTCCGGGAGGCGATGCGCCTGGGCCAGCCGGTGCTGGTGGATTTTCATCGCGATGGGAATGGTCCCATCATGGTCGGAATGGTCGGCCCCTTGACCATGGCGGCGAACGGCGGCGATCGGATCGTCGGCGCGCTCTACGTCGGGCAGCGGACCGAGACCCGTTTGTTCCCCCTGCTGCGCAAATGGCCGTTGCCCAGCCAGAGCGGGGAGACCGTGCTGGCCCGACGCGAGGGTGATCAGGCCCTGCTCATCCTCACGCGCAAGGATCCGCCCATGTCCCGACGCATACCATTGTCATCGCAGGATGTGCCGGCGGTCCGCGCCCTGCGCGGCGAGTCCGGCTTCATGGAAAACGCCCGCGACTACCACGGCGACCCGGTGCTGGCCTATGGCTTGAAGGTGCCGGGAACGCCCTGGGTGCAGGTGGCCAAGCAGGACCAAAGTGAAGGGGACGCGTCCGTCCACCGGGCGGCCTGGCAGGTGGCCGGCGTACTGACGCTGCTGCTCGCCGGGGCCGGAGGCACGCTCGGCTTCTGGTGGCGCGCCCGGGAAAGCCGCTATCGGCATCGGATCCTGAAACAGGAACTGAACCAGGCCGTGGCCGCCCAGGAGGCCGCCGAGGCCCTCGCGGCCAGCGATGAGAACTACCGCATCCTCGCCGAATATTCGCCGGACTGGGCGCACTGGCTGGGGCCGGACCAGCGCTACCGCTATGTCTCGCCGGGTTGCGAATCGGTCTGCGGCTACCCGGCGGCGGACTTCCTGGCCGATCCGGGCCTGATGGCCCGCATTCTCCACCCAGAGGATCTGCCGACGTGGAAGGCGGACCTGGAGGAAACGCCCGACCCTCTCCATCCCGCCCATGCGCCCCTGGCCCTGCGCATCCGCACCCGGGCGGGCGAGGAGCGCTGGATCGAGCATGTGTGCAGGGATGTGTACGGCAGCGACGGCCAATACCGCGGTCGGCGCGGTTCCTATCGCGACATCACCGCCGCCAGGCAGTTGGAGCAGGAGCGCGCGCAGTACCGGCGGCAATTGGAAGCCGAGGTGGACGCTCGTACCGCGGACCTCAAGGCCAGCAACGGCGACCTGGAGGCCTTCGCCTACTCCGTCTCCCACGACCTGCGCGCGCCCCTGCGCGCCATCGACGGCTTCGTCGCCATCCTGCTGGAGGATTACGCGCCATCCCTCGATGCCGAGGGCCGCAGGCTGTTCGGCATCGTCCAGGAGAATGCCCGCAAGATGGGCGGGCTGATCGACGACATCCTGGCCTTCTCCCGCGCCAGCCGCCTGGCGCTGGAAGTCGCCACGGTGGACATGAACGCCCTGATGGACGAAGCCTGGGCGGGGCTGGCCGAGGCGCGGGGCAAGCGCGCCATCGAATTCCGCCGCGCCGACCTGCCTCCGGTGGCGGGCGACCCGCGCGCCCTGCGCCAGATCTGGCAGAACCTCTTGGGCAACGCGGTCAAGTTCAGCCGCGGCCGCGAGCCGGCCGTGATCGAGGTGGGCGGCGAGGCGAAGGACGGCCTGATCTGGTATTGGGTCAGGGACAACGGCGCCGGCTTCAACCCGGATTATGCCGCCAAGCTGTTCGGCCTGTTCCAGCGGCTGCACAGCCAGGACGAGTTCGAGGGCACCGGCGTCGGCCTGGCCGTCGTCAAGCGCTTCGTCGACAAGCACGGCGGCCGGGTGGAAGCCGAAGGGGCGCTCGATGCCGGCGCCAGCTTCCGCTTCGGCCTGCCCGAAACATCACCCAACCCCTTCGAGAAAAGGAGTGACCTATGAACCTGCAGGACACCATGCTGGACATCCTCCTGGTGGAGGACAACCCGAACGACGCCGAACTGGCCCTGCACGCCCTGAGGAAGCACAACCTGGCCAACCGGGTGGCGTGGGTGAAGGACGGCGAACAGGCGCTGGACTACCTGTTCAAGCGCGGCGCCTACGCAAAGATGAACGGCCTGCCCCGTGTGGTGCTGCTCGACCTGCGCCTGCCCAAGGTGGACGGCCTGGAGGTGCTGGCCCAGATGCGCACCCGCCCGGAAACCCGGGAAATCCCCGTGGTGGTGCTGACTTCCTCCAAGGAGGATCGGGACGTGGTCAAGGCCTATGAGCTGGGGGTCAACAGCTTCGTCGCCAAGCCGGTGGCCTTCGCCGAATTCTCCCGCGTGGTCGCCGAGCTGGGCATGTACTGGGTGCTGGTGAACCGGGTGCCGCCGGGGCTGGGGAGTCCGTCATGACCGACCTCGAGCCGGGTCCGCTGCGCATCCTCCTGCTCGAGGACAATCCCGCCGACGCGGAACTGGAGGAGCACGCCCTGCGCAAGGCCGGGATGGCGTTCGAGCTGCGGCGGGTGGACAAGCGGGAGAATTTCGAACGCGAGCTCGAATCCTTCCGGCCGGACGTCGTCCTGCTGGACTACCAGGTGCCCGGGTTCCCCGGCTCGGAGGCGTTGCAGTTGGTGCGCCGGCGCCATCCCGAGTTCCCGGTGGTCATGGTCAGCGGCGCCCTGGGCGACGAGTCGGTGGCCGAGCTGCTCAAGTCCGGGGCCAAGGACTACGTGCTGAAGGACAACCTGAAGCGCCTGCCCCACGCGGTGAACCACGCCCTGGCGATGGAGGCGGGCATCCGCGCCCGCAAGGCGGCCGAGGTCAAGGTGCTGGAAAGCGCCCAGAGCTATCTGTCCGCCATCCGCAGCATGCGTGACGCATTCGTCGTGCTGAACGGCCACAACGGCCATATCGTCGAATGGAACCCCGCCGCCGAACGGATGTTCGGCTACTCCCGCGAGGAGGCGATGGGACGCGAGGTGCACCACCTGATCGCCCCGGAACGATTCCACGCCGCCAGCGACGAGGGTGTGCGGAAATTCGCCGAAACCGGACAGGGCGCGGCCATCGGCCGTACCCTGGAACTGGTCGCCCGCCACAAAGACGGCCACGAGTTTCCCATCGAGTTGTCCCTGTCCGTCACCGATACCGAGGGCCACTGCCAGGTGGTGGGGGTCGTCCGCGACATCACCGTGAAAAAGCGCGCCGAGGAAGAACTCGATCGCCATCGCCACCATCTCGAGGCCATGGTGGCCGAGCGCACCGCGCAACTGGCGGAGGCCCGCGACAAGGCCGAAGCGGCCACGCGCGCCAAGGCGGCCTTCCTCGCCAACATGAGCCACGAGATCCGCACGCCGATGAACGCCATCCTCGGCATGGTCCACCTGCTCAAGCGGGGCGGGGCGAGCCCCCGGCAGATCGGGCAGCTCATCCAGATCGAGGAGTCGAGCCGCCACCTGCTCCAGCTCATCAACGACATCCTCGACCTGTCCAAGGTGGAGGCGGGACGCCTGACGCTGGAATGCAGCCCGCTCAGCATCGAGGCCACCCTCGCCCAGGTCTGCTCCATGCAGAGAGAAGCCGTTGCGGCGAAGGGGCTAGGCCTGGAGGTGGAGACAGACGCCGCCCTGCCGGACTGGCTGCTGGGCGACCCCACCCGTCTCACCCAGGCCCTGCTCAACTACGTCAACAACGCCGTCAAGTTCACCGAGCACGGGCGGGTCGTGCTGCGCGCCCGGAGGATGGCGGAGACCAAGGACGGCGTGCTGGTGCGCATCGAGGTCGAGGACACTGGCATCGGTATCGACGCCGCAACCCAGGCCCGGTTGTTCAGCGCCTTCGAGCAGGGCGACACCTCCACCAGCCGCTGCTTCGGCGGCACGGGCCTGGGTCTGGCCATCACCCGCAGCCTGGCCGAACTCATGGGGGGCTCGTGCGGCGTCGTCAGCACGCCGGGCGCGGGCAGCACCTTCTGGTTCACCGCCCGGCTCCTCCGGGCGAGCGACGAGGCGGTCGCCACCGCCGCCACGCCGCCTCCCTTTCACGATGCCGAGGGCGAGGTCAGTCGGACCCGGCGCGGCGCACGGCTCCTGCTGGTCGATGACGAGCCGGTCAACCAGAGGGTCGCGCGCGAAATCCTGGAAGGCGCGGGGCTGACGGTGGAACAGGCAAGCGATGGCGCCGAGGCCGTGGAACGCTTCGCCGCCGATCCGGCCTTCGACGCCGTGCTGATGGACATCCAGATGCCGGTACTGGACGGCCTGGCGGCGACCCGCGCCATCCGCGCCCTGGCCGACGGCAAGAAGGTGCCCATCCTGGCCATGACCGCCAATGCCTTCGCCGAGGATCGGGAGCGCTGCCTGGAGACCGGCATGAACGATTTCATCGCCAAGCCCGTCGATCCGCCCATGCTGTTCGACACCCTGCTGCGCTGGCTGCCGCCGCGCGCCGGCCCGCCAGCGCCGACTTTTGCAGAAGCATCATCCAAGTCGGCCACCACGCCAGTCGAGCCTCCGGCCGAACTCGCGCGCCTGAGCGAACGCCTTGGCGCCGGCATCGCCAAGGCCGTGAAGAACCTGCACGGCGACCTGGCCGATTACAAGCGCCTGCTCCTGGACTTCATCCGCCGACAGGAGGGCTTGATTACCGAGTTACGGATCGCCCTGGAGGCCGGTGACCATGCCCAGGCCGGGGCCATGGCGCACCGCGTGAAAGGCGCTGCCGGCAGCCTCGGGCTGACGGCCTTGCAGGAGGCGGCCGGCGCTTTGTACATCGCCCTGCGCCATGACGATGCGCCAGCGGTCGAACCAGGGATATTGGCATTGTCTGCCGCGCTGGACGACTTGCGCGAGATTACGGTGGACTGGTCAGAGGCCAGGAGCGAGGGCGGTGCTGACGATCTCGACCCCGAGACAGCCCTCAAGCAACTGGAGGCCATGCTGGCCATCGACGACGCCTCGGCCATAGACTTCTTCCATGCCGATCGCGCCCTACTGGAGCGGCATCTGGCCACCGATCTGTCGCATCTGGCGCGCGAAATCGGCGATTTCGACTTCAAGGCGGCGCTGACCCGCTTGCATACGCTCTCCAGTGCAGCGCCCGCAGCACCTGGAAAGGCCTTCATCAACCCTGGAAACGGCGGTTGGGCTTGATGTAGGGGCGAATTCATTCGCCTATTCGGGGCGTTGTGTGCGAATGAATTCGCGCCTACGATAAATCGCATCGTCCTGTTGATCCTGTAGATTCCTGCCTGCCGGCAGGCAGGCCAACTGCCGGATTTAGGATCGATGGCTTATGCCGAATTGCCCCCGCCTTATGAATAATAGTCGCTAAGGCAGTCCGAACCTCTCGGACTGGGAGCAGGATTGTGCCCGCTCTTCTTAGGGTACAATCTGTTTACAATAACGTTCCATATCCGAACATTGTTTTACCAGCAAGCAAACAACCGACTCATTTGCCATGGATAAATTGACCAGCATGCTAGTGTTCACCAAGGTCGCCAAGGCTGGCAGTTTTGCCGCCGCAGCTAAGGAATTGGGTCTCTCGCGGGCCATGGCCACCAAACATGTCATGCAACTCGAAAACGGCTTGGGCATACGCTTGCTGAATCGGACCACGCGCAATCTCAACCTGACCGAGGTTGGGGCGGTCTATCTGGAGCGGTGCCGCCAGATCCTGGACGACATGGAGGAAATGGAACTCGCGGTGACCCGGCTGCAAACCGAGCCCCGCGGCTTGTTGAAAGTCAGCGCCACACCGTTTTTTGGGTCCTACCATCTGGCGCCAGCCATCAGCGCCTATATGGAGGTATATTCCGATGTGCACGTCGATCTGACATTGCAGACAACCTATGCCGACCTGATCGAGGAAGGATTCGATCTCGCCATCCAGCTCGACGTACTTCAGGACTCCAGCCTCATCGCCCGCTCGCTGGGCACCTCGCAACGCGTGGTCTGCGGCGCCCCCGCCTATTTCAACAAGCATGGCATCCCCAAAACCCCGGAGGACTTGCGCAATCATAATTGCCTGGTCAATCTGAGTCTCTCCCCCAGGGATCACTGGCTATTCACCATTCCCGGCGGGGAGACCAGGGTCATCAAGGTGAGCGGCACCATGCAGGCGAATGTCGCGGATGCCTTGCGAATTGCCGCTCTGAGCGGCCTTGGCCTGGTCATCATGCCAACCTACATGGTGGGACAAGATATACGAAGAAACCGACTTCAAGCCGTGCTCACGGAGTATGTGCCCGCGCCACTGGAAATTCATGCCGTCTATCCACACCGGAAGCATCTCTCCGCGAAAGTCAGAACCTTCGTGGACTTTCTGCATGAACGATTCCACCCCAAACCCTATTGGGAAGAGTGGGCCCAGGATCAAATGCAGGAGGTCGGGAAAAAGTAGCGCGAAAATGGACGACAAAGACGGTGTCTTCGACACTTTCCAGGAATTCCTGATGCCATTCGCCCTGTTGAGCGGGGCGGCAGGCCGATTTCCCGCGGCCACCGTCACCTCGGCAGCGCGGCGCCGCTTTCCTTCGAAAAGGCCATAAGCCGCTGGCGGCGAAATTTCTCGGCTGATGAATCCCGGCATGAACCATTTCGAAATCGAACGAAAATTTCTGGTGACATCGAATGCCTGGCAACCCTTGGCCATCCAGCACACAGCCATGCGCCAAGGCTATCTCAACAATGAAACCGGTTGCTCGGTACGGGTCCGGACGGCGGGGGAGCAGGCCTGGTTGAACATCAAGGGCGTGACCATCGGCGCCCGGAGGTTGGAGTTCGAATATCCCATCCCCTTGGTCGATGCGCAGCGCATGATGGCTGATCTGACTTGCAAGCCCCTGATTGAAAAAACCCGCTATTTCATTGAGATGGGTCGTCACACTTGGGAAGTCGACGTTTTCGAAGGCGATAACGCCGGCTTGATCGTGGCCGAAATCGAGCTCGAGGACCCCGATGAATCCTTCGAAAAACCGGATTGGGTGGGAGAGGAGGTTACCCACGATCCCCGCTATTACAACACTTGCCTCTCCTCCCATCCTTACAAGGATTGGAATGAGGAAGCCATCACCCCATGACTCTCACGAAATCGGGTTTTCTGTGGCTGGCCACCGGTTTCGAGGGGGGACTGGTCGGAATCGCCTACCTCCTGGGCCTATGGCTGTCCATTGATCCATTGACCTCCCTGAAGCCGGACATGATGGCCGCCTTTCTAGGTGTTGCCGGGAGTCTTCCGCTTTACGCCATGTTCCTGTCGACTTACCGATGGGAGGCGACCCGGGAAGTCAGACAATTTCTGCTGGAAAAGATGGGCGCGCTGCTCGCCGCCTGCAGCCTGTGGGAATTGCTTTACCTGGGCATCCTGGCTGGGCTTACCGAGGAAATCTTCTTTCGCGGCATGCTGCAACCTTGGCTTGAACAACACTGGGGTTGGACGGGCGGTCTTGTATTCAGCAACCTCATTTTCGCCTTGCTGCACTGGATTACACCGCTCTATGCCTTACTGGCCGGACTATGCGGCCTATATCTCGGTTTCATGCTGGATATCGGCCCCGAACGCAACCTCCTTTCCCCCATCCTCGTGCATGCCATTTATGATTTCCTGGCATTTATCGCGGTGGCGCAAACCTGGCGGCAACTGAATCCAGACTGACCCCTGCCATGTTTCCCATGCCCCCTCGAATCATCCTTCCGACTTGTGTCTTCACTTTAGGGCTTCCCTTTCACGCGCACATGATTCGGGGAACGCACGCTCCCTCGCGCGGACCCTCGTAATGACCAAACCGCTGCTGATCGTCAACACCAACCCCCTCCTCAATCTGGTTCACCCAGGCCGTATCATAACCGGCGCCATCAATCAGGTGCCGAGTCTGGACATGCACGCGGAGGGGAAAGGCGTGAACGTGGCGCGGGTGCTGGCGCGCCTGGGACACAACGTGATCGTCACCGGTTTCGCGGGGGGGCATAGCGGGGCCTGGCTGCGGGACCTCATTCGCGCCGAGGGCATCGAGGACGGTTTCCTCGATACCGCGGCGCCCGTTCGTGTGGGCTTCATGGCCTCTTGCGGCGAGGACAGTCATCCCACGACCGTTTTGCCCAACGGATTCCCGGTTACCTGCGATGAATGCGCGGCCTTGAAACAACGTGTCGAGGCCTGGCTACCCCGGGTGGCCTTGGTGATCATCAGCGGTTCCGTGCCCGACCCCGTCGCGGAACCCCTCTATGCGGAGCTGTTGCAACAATGCCACGAGGCGGGAATTTTCTGCTGGCTGGATGCTCATGGACCAGCGTTGAGGATGGCTCTCGCCGGTGCCTTCCCTCCCGATCTGGCCAAACCGAATCTGGAGGAGTACCGGCAAAGCGAACAATGGGGAAAAGTACCCGAGTTGCACGTGACCGACGGCGGTAACCCCACCGTAGCCTGGATCCGGGACCAAGGCCACTGGCGAGTCGCTCCGCCGCCCATTCATCAGGTCAACCCCGTCGGCTGCGGCGATTGCTACCTGGCGGGATTGGCCCATGGCTGGAGCCGAGGATGGCCGCTGGAAAGACGTTTGCGGTTTGCCTCTGCCGCCGGGGCCGCGAATGCGCTTAGACAGGACGTGGCCATGATTACGCCCGAGGAGATCGAAAACCTGCTGGATGGTGTCGTCGTGGAACGTATCGACGCGGTGAAGGCCATCGGCAAGGAGAATGCCTGAGAGCTTGTGAATAAACCTCCGACCTACCGCGGACACCACGCCCAGGGACGCCATCGCTACGGCCGGGGATTTATTCACAAGCTCTGACCCTGTCGAAAACTTGGGAAAAGGCCGGGAGCGGATCAGTCAGATCCCATGGCTTGAGTCAGAAAGTCGGGTATCCGCCGTTCCAACCAGTAGTCCGGCCGAAAGGGTAGACGACCGGAGATGAAGCCTACATGCCCTCCGCCACTCGTGATTTCCAGTTGCACGGCGGAGGACAATTCGTCGGGATCGGGGAGCGCCTCGGGCGTCATGAAAGGGTCATCGCGCGCCTGAACCACCAGCGTCGGCCGCCGGATTCGGCGGAGATACCGCCGCGAACTCGACCGGTCATAATAATCGTCGGCATCTCGAAACCCATACAACTTGGCAACTACTCGGTCGTCATACTCCCAAAACGACCGAATCGAGGACAGATCGCCCAAGGCAGCGAGATGACGTGCCTCCTCCTCGCGGCCAAGGGATTTCAGATAACGGCTTTTCCCGGCGATATAATCCTTGAGTTCTCGCAGTAACCGATCCCGGTAAAGCCGCGAGACCCCGCGATTCAGACGCTTGGCGCAGAGATCGAGGCGGAGCGGCACGGACACCGCCGCGGCGGCGACCAGTTCCGCGCCGGCGCCATGCTCACCCAGCCATTTCAGCAGAACATTGCCGCCCAGCGAAAAACCCACCGCCGACAAAGGCTTATCGGGGTAACGCTGCCGAACCACCCTGACCACCCAATCGAAATCCCCGGTTTCACCCGAGTGATAACCGCGCGAGGTCTGGTTCGGCTGGCCTCCGCAGCCACGGAAGTTCATGGCGACGGTGCGCCATCCACCCGCCGCCATTCTATCCTGAAGCCCCCGCATATAGGGAGACCGCGAGGAGCCGGAAAGACCGTGCAATAGCAGTACCACCGGCCCGTCCTCCGGCCCCAGCCAGTCCAGATCGATGAAATCGTCGTCCGGGGTCCCGATGCGCTCGCGCCGCGTCTCGGGCCGCGGTTCACGACGGAACATGGGCTGCCATAGCGTCTGCAAATGCGGACCGGGAAGCCACCACGCAGGATTGAAGTCATTACCCGCCATGGCTACGGACTATTCCTCAGCCGGTCGCCAAGCCAGAGCGATGGACCCAGCGAGCTGGACAGGTGACAGGATGAATTAACCTAGAAAAAGCAGTTGGACAGGAATCCACAGGATCAACAGGATGATGCGATGTATCGTGGGTGCGAATTCATTCGCACACAAGACGCTGCATAGGCGAATGAATTCGCCCCTACATCAAGCCCTGCCTGCCGGCAGGCCAACTGACGTTTTTAGAATTATAGCTTTTTGAGTCTCGGGTGTAATCCTAAACCCAGCCTTGTAATTCTAACCGCATTCTCGCCCAGCAGCGCCAAAATTCTTGATTTTTGGCATATCGCAGTAATTTGAAACGGGAGCATGGAGAAGCCGATGACCGGAACCTGGCCATCGAGTCTCGAACGATCGGCGATTTCCGGTCCCAGGCCCAGGGCATACTCGCTGAGTACCGAATCCCGGAAAGGAGGTCAGCCCCAGCATCCGCCCCGATTGTGCCGCCAGGCACAACCCGCGAGAGCCACGTCAAAAGCTTGAGAAGGCGACCACCGATCCCACCCTGGATTCGCACCGTATCGCCGCGTGTTTCCGGTCATCTTGCCAGCGGACGAGCCCCGGGGATTCCTTGCGTAAGCAAGATATTCAGCGCCATGGCGCGATGCCAGCTCGACAGCCCATGGCTGGCGGCGGCGAGCGCGAACGGCCTGGTTAAGAGCGGCCTTGGCCTCCAGCCCTGAGGCGCCGAATCCTTTCCGCCACCACCTGGGCATCCAGGGCGGGATCAACGTCATCGTTGATATCCCGGATCACCAGATCGGGATCGATGATGAACGTCCAACGCTTGGCCATCTTCAACACCGGCATTTTCACACCATAGGCCTCCGCCACTTTCGCGTCCGGATCGGATAACAGGATAAAGTTCAACCGATGCTTTTGGTGGAAATCCGCCAAGGCGGGAACCTCGTCGGTACTGATGCCATAGACCTCGGCATTTTGGTCCCGCACCCGCTGGATGGCGTCGCGGAAAGCGCACGCCTGCGTGGTGCAACCCGGCGTTCCTGCCTTGGGGTAGAAATACAGCACCGTCCAGCCCCGGCCCGCCCTTGCCCCGAGACTGAATTCCTTTCCTTCCTGATTCGTCAACTGAAACATAGGGGCTTTCTGACCTACCGACAGAGGTTCCGCGCGGGCAAAAGGTATCGTCAGCGTACTCAAGGACAGGATCAACAGGGCTCTTTTCAGCCAACTTTGGGATTTCATGGCCAGACCTCGAAAGAATGGTTATCGGAAAAAAACCTCCCATCGGACATCACCGGGTAGCCTTCGTTCGCGAAGGGCGGTGATCAATCGGCTGGAATGGGCGGTTGCCTGGCAGGCTTTTGCTTGTCTTCCAGCTTACGCGAGAGCTGGGACATTTCATCGAGCGAGGTGCCGCAATCCGTGAGGCATTGATCCAATCGCGGACCGCAGTCATCGAAGGTTTCCGGCATCGGCGCCGGAGCGATGCAGGGGTGGTTGGGCTTCGTTTCCGATCCGGGATATTTACGGAGACAAATCCAGTAATTCTGCTTGGCCTCCTCGAAGAGCAAGCGTGTTTCAGCATTCCTTTTCCCAAAAAAATCGCTGCAGGCTTCGCCGTTACGCAGACAAACCTGACCACAAGCCAGCTTGACATCGGCCGACGCATCCTCATCGATCCTGCCGACTGAAGTCGAACAGGCCGCCAAACCAAGAACCAGCGGCAGGAACGCTATAGTGGTGGATAGCCGCTTCAATAACAATGAATTACCGATCGAAAGCACTGGCAACAAACCTACGGTGAAATAGACACGATGACCCGACATGGACGAATTTCCCATACTCCCGCGGACTACGGGCTGCTTTCCCCTTCGGCGATCCCCGGTCTGAATACGCGGTCAATACCAGTCTAAGGCAGGTCAATGATGAAATTTTCACACGCTCCCCGCAAATGGCGGAAAATGACGAAGGGCCGTCTTGATTCCCATGCCACGGCTAGGTCCAATATGCTATAAACGACGCGCTAAGCAAAGCGAAAGCCGAAACGGCGACCGCTCCTGGATAAGCGCATGACGTAGTCCGAGGGTCAGCTTTCTTTTCGTCAACAAGAGTCATTTTCCAACCGGTCAATAACATGAAACACAACGCAAAAAGAACCGATTCGATGCTTAAAACCGGCCTGTGCGCGCTCTCCATCGCCCTATCGTCCTTGCTCGCCACGGGTTGCGACAGTGGTCCGAGTGGCGGCGGCAGCGCTTCATCGATGAGTGCGCAAGCCAAGATCGAGGGTAACGTTTCCGATGTGCATGGTCCCATCAACTCGGGCAAGCTTGAGGTCAAGGACAAGAACGACAAGGTCGTACTGACGCAGAATCTGGATGGCCAATCGAGCCACTTCTCCCTCACCGTGCCGGCCGGCACGGCTTACCCGATCCTGCTGGTGGTGACACCGCCCCCCGGCCCAGTCTCGCAGGTTGTGCGCGCGGTAGTCACCAGTCCTCTGGCTGATCGCATGGACATCACCGACATCACCAGCTTGGTGGTTGACGCGGCCTTCGCGCTGGGCGGCTTGACCGAGCAAAACATCGCCAAGGCCTCGGGCGGCGCGATCGGCCTGCGTCAACGTCAGGGGGTTAGCGCGGGCGCGGGCGGCGGTGGCGCCGGGGCCGGTCAAAGCGGTGGCGGCGTCAGCCGCGGCGGGCATGGCGGTCACGACATGTCGGGTGGCGGTGCTGGCGGCGCTCCCGGCGCCTCCAGCGGCGACACCATGCAGAACATGCAGCATTGACGCAAAAATTGCGGGACTTGCACGGCATCGCCCGGTCAACGAAATCGGCAAGATATCATTACCGCCCGGTGCATCCGTTGTTGTGGCCCGCACGTGAGTCGTCCTGGATTTTCGTTGGCAAACACGGGCAGGCGACTCTCCGCGGAGGGGACGGGTGTCCCCTCCGCTGGTCACCACATCGCCATCGCGCGGGAACCTTGAGCTTATCGCGTATCGGCAACCTTGCCGCTGCAGCCTGATAAATAACTGGCTGAGCGCAGTCCACGAAAACGACTTCAAACCTCGGGGTTGCCACCCTTCTCATAGCGGCGGTTCGAACCTCCGAAGCCCACGTCGCGCCGCAAGGGAATTATCCTAGAAACGGCAGTTGGGCTTGATGTAGGGGCGAACTCATTCGCCTGCCTGCCGGCAGGTCCAACTGCTTTTTCTAGGTAGATTGCTTGACCGCTATTCGAGACTAACGGTCAATTCATTAAGCCCGGCGGCCAAGGCCTGTTCCAGCACGGCCAAGGCAACTTCGGCGCCACCCGTGCGGTAGGGGTTTTCCAACCGATTGAAGGGCAACGGCGCGCCGTTCAGACTGATGGCTGTCGGTCCGCGGCCCTTCTCGGCAACGCGGTAGAGGATCGCGAATCGGCGGTTGAACAAATCCAGCTCCACCCTCAATCCATCGAGGGCAACCGGCATCACGGGATCGATCACAAGCGTTGCGTGGAGGCGCCGCACACCCAGCAGGCAGCGCAGGATCAACCCGGTCGCGATACCCGCGCCGCTGGAATAGACTCTCCAGCCCCCCTCGAGTGGAATCTTGCCTTCCAGAGCCCGGCCGTATTCCTCCTGGGCTTGATAACGGTCGCGGAACGCGGCGTCGGAACTGGAATAGTAGCAATTGGCCTGGCGTCGGGCGGCAGGCGCCACACACGCCCGGATGTCGATGGGAATGGCCTTTTCGATCGCGGCGAGAAAGGCCTCGGCGTCGCCAAAGCGCCAAAGCGCCTCGGCATAACGCAAGTGCGCATGGGTATACATATTGCCGATCTCCCGACCGAAAAAGCTGCTGCTCTCGGCTCTCTGGAAGATGCTCATGGGACCGCCTCGATAGATCATTGGCTGGTCGAACAAATGCGCGCCATCCGGCCCCTGCAGATGCCGCCGAATCAACTCGAGATGCTGCCTGGCTTCCTCGGGATCCAACATGTCATCGATGATGGAATGAATCATGGGCAGCAGGCTGTAGGACAGATGAGTGCGCCGATCCAGGGGGTGGAGTAGATAATCGATACGTCCGCCTTCCTCGAAGTAGGCGTAACCGCACACCACGCCATTCACCAATAAATGCTGGCGAAAATCGGCCAATACCCCCGCGGCCAGATCTTCCAGTGCGCCGGCCTCCTCCGCTTGGCCGAGATCGCCCAGAACTTGGGCCAGGGTCATGAGCATCTGATAGTGCAGCGTCACGGTCCACGCGCTGCAAAGCCGTTCGCGAAGGCTCGGATCGGCGGGCTGCAGGGAATCGTTCCAGTCGCCATGGCCATAGGCGGCCAGTTGGGTGCCTGGAATGACCCGCTGGCGGATCAATTCCAGCGCCCGCTCGACATGCCGCCAGAGGCTCGCGGTCTCGGCCTGCCCGGGTTCGGCATGGAAGAACGGAACATCGAGCTTGAGCATCCCGGAATCGCCGGTGGCCTGCAGGTATTGCGCCAGGGCAAGCAATGGCCAGAAAACGATGTCGCCATGAGAATCACCGGGCCTGATGTTGCGCTCCCGCTCGAAGAACATGAACCATTGCGGCCAGTCGCCATCTGGATTTTGCTGCCGGAAGGTCCGCAGCAACAAATCGCGGACGGGCGCATATTGACCGATGGCGAGTAGATATTCCACGGGGCCCTGAGTCACATCCCGAGTCCCCCAGCCACCGCCGGAGTATTGCTCCAGTCCCCGGGGAGCGAGGAAATGGATCAGGGCATTGTGGGCGAACCAGGGCAGCATGCCCGCGATCCGCCGGATGGAAGTCGGCGCCGACGGCTCGACCATCAGACCCGATACGGCCTGGCGCCAATAGTCATCGGCGTTCCGGGCGCTCGCCCCGGAACCGGCCACCAAATGCCCGGTGATCCCGAGGCCCAGGCGCTTGCCGAGCGCGAGCGTCAGGCACAGGAACGGCTGCCCGCGCGACTTGCCGTCCTCGAACAGACAGTCATCCCCGCCCACCCGCTCCAGGGTCGTGCCGGGCAGCGGCTGAATGAGAAATCCGCCGGAGGGGAAACGGCGGCCGACATCGCTCTCCGCTCTCGCCCGAACGAAAACTCCATCCTCCCTAGGTTCATGAATGACCGGGTATGCCTCGGCGCCATCGTCGCCGTTGAGCGCCACATGATGGGTGACGAGACAACGTAGCGGCGCGCCCTCCCTGACGTGGATTTCCAGCGTCAATTCATGCCGATCCGTGGCGGCTCGGCTGCGAACCTCGATCAATCCGCCGGCATGGCGATAGATCCAGAGACAGCCTTCCGGGGTCATGGCAAAGGCCGAGGGCTCCCCCAACCGCCGCCAGCCATCGGCCAGTTCCACGAAAATCCGCTGACCATGGCTGTGAAACAGACTCAAATAGCCATGCGTGGTGGAGAGAAAACGATTGATGCTGACATGACCCTGCGTCACCATGGAGTGAAAGACGCCATCCATCCAGACGGTTGAAGTCATGACGGTTTCATCCGGCAGGAAGTCCCCCCCCGTGCGCAGGATATGGCCATGCGGACGCAGTACGGACATTTCCTTGGCTTTCAGGACGACATGAGTCCGAGGGGCCTGGAAAAACGACAGCAAACCCGTCTGGTCGCGCTCTTCGAACTGGCGGTCGGCACCCCATAGCCGTTCGATTTCAGCCTCGCTCAGCGTTTCCGCCGCCAGGGCTGGCCGGGTGGAGAATAGGGTGCGAGCGGCTTGCCGCGGGGACTCGGCCATGGGCGAGGGATCGAGCCGGCGCTCGGACAGGGACAGCACACGATCAACCACGGTGATGTCTTCCCGCGAGGTGGCGGCGGGATGATGCGGCTCCAGCCAGCCAAAGAAGCCGCGCTCCACTCGCTGGCCGGGAGCCAGGGTCAGCATCGCGTCCTGAATGGCCATCATGGCATGCTCATGCTGCAAACGCTGGCCGGGTAATCCGCCGAGAAGTCCCACCGGCGCGCGACCCTCGCGACACGAAAACCCCAGCACCTGCTTGGCATCCGTCGCGTAGGAAACTCCCCGCCCCAGCGAGCCGATAAGACACCAGGGGTGACGACCATTCACGGCCTGATTCTGGCGGGTCGCCACGACCCACCCCATTTGTGGATGCTCCAGCGGGCAATGGTCGAGGTATTGGCTGACGTAGTACTCGTTCTGCCGTATCGCGCCGTAAGCCGCCAAGGCAAGATCCTGGGTATGGAGCAAATCGAGCGTCACGCCCTCGGACCCAACGTTCTCCAGCGTCACCAGCCAGAACCAGGCGGGCGACTCCTCCGCCAATCTCAGGCAAACCCTGTAGCGGACCTTACGCCACATGCCCCTGGCGATAAGGCAGCGGTCACCGGTCGCGAATTCGGAAGGGCTCTCCGGCCCCAAGAGGGCCGTGAATTCCGGCGAGTCGCCCAGCCGGCGAAGGTACACAGTCGCCGGGCCGGCCTCCATGGCGTTTCCAGGAAACAGATTCAGCGTGATGTCCCGGTATTCCTGGCGCCCCACCGTACCATTGGAGTGGATCTGGAAGCTCAGGCCGGAGGCGCTATGCAGGCGATATTCGCAGCGGGGTTCGGTGAGGTTCATATTGAATCCGTGAGTCAGGGGAAATAACCGGGGTCCACGGGGTTGGATTTCGTTCTGGCCAATCGCAACCCCGCGACAACGCCATCAACCCAGTGAAATTCACTATCCCCGCGCCAAACGCCGGCCTGGTGAGGCGCCAACTCGCCAACGAGTCGGCACAAGGCAACCGAGAGTAGCGAGCAACCAAGGCGCATCAAGTGATGTTCAGGTCTTGGGATGGCGAATTGCCGCAACCCGATGGGTCAGCCGATGCCGACCTTCAGCCATCAGGGATGCTTGAAGTCCTTACCGATATATCGCTCGTAGGCCTCGATCCAGTTGGTCTGAATTTGTTGACGGGCATCGTCCAGGGTCAACTCTCCCTTGCAGACTTTCTCGTGCAGCTTTTCCTCCAGAAAATCCTTGCGGCGGGCGGACCATTGCGCAATCAGTTTTTGCGGCCAAATGTTTCGAGTATCGGTGGGATGGCCGCCGAGGGATAGCGGAATCAGATGATCCATCTGATAGTGCGCAAGATTTTCATCGGAGTAGCCATAAAGCTTGAGCTGCTCTTTCTCGATACTTTCCAGAAAAGATTTTGGCGGCTTATGCCCTTCGCTCCAACTAAAATGGTCGGCCTTGCAGATGGATTCC
>Ga0233420_10000350_pt1 | contig 20391 bp, 16 predicted proteins | sample Watercolumn_Mata_4_FD_183009 | JGI IMG/M metagenome (GOLD analysis project Ga0233420, IMG submission 183009) | Freshwater microbial communities from Lake Matano, South Sulawesi, Indonesia - Watercolumn_Matano_2014_102_MG | ecosystem: Environmental > Aquatic > Freshwater > Lake | place...
AGTTCAGAGGGTCTGTTAATCACTAACCTGTCCCCTTTCATGGCACACCTCCAAGGCAATACAAGCTTCTATGCACTACAGTATGGTCCGTTTTTAATTTATAGCAAATTAGTATGATGAACTATAATTAGCCGGGTTGACGCAACAACCCCCGAGCAACTAAAGGATGCAAGAAGTTGTCTATTTGTCGGCATTCTGCTTGTATGGGGTGTTCGAGGTAACTTCAGGGCCCGCGAACCGATGTGATGCCACGGATTTACCGCCAATCAGATGTTCCTGAATAATTTTTTCCAGCACTTCGGGCGTACAAGAGTGGTACCAGACGCCTTCTGGATAGACCACACAGATTGGGCCATTCAAACAGACTCGCAAGCAGTTGGCTTTGGTACGCGAAATCTTACCTGGGCCACTCAGCCCTAATTCGTCCAGCCTTTCCTTCAAATACTTCCAAGACTTCAGCCCCTCCGCATGGGTACAGCACTTAGGCTTGCTCTGATCGGCGCAAAGGAAGATATGCCGTTCGATTCGATTCAATTGCAAAGCCTCGGCGATGTTTGCGAGTTGAACTAAACACTCTGCGCTTTTCATGAGCTTAACCTATTGGAGATAGAGTTGTTGGTGTACAACACACGACTGTGAGACAGCGTATAATTACATGTTTTTTGCTTAATTCAATGACAGATCTGCCTCCGGAACTCGAGCGACGCCGCACGTTCGCGATTATTTCTCACCCCGACGCCGGAAAGACAACCCTTACCGAAAAATTGCTGTTGTTCGGTGGCGCCATTCAGTTGGCGGGGTCCGTCAAGGGACGCAAGGCCGCGCGCCATGCCACTTCGGACTGGATGGAGATGGAAAAGCAACGCGGAATCTCGATTACGACCTCAGTCATGCAGTTCGAGCACCGCGCGCGGATCTTTAATCTCCTCGATACCCCCGGCCATGAGGACTTTTCAGAGGACACGTATCGTACCCTGACGGCGGTGGATTCAGCGTTGATGGTAATCGACAGCGCCAAGGGTGTTGAGGAACGTACCATCAAGTTGATGGAGGTTTGTCGGCTGCGGGATACGCCTATCCTGACCTTTGTCAACAAATTGGATCGGGAAGGACGAGAACCCATCGAATTATTGGATGAGATTGAGCGCATCCTGAACATCCAATGCGCGCCGATGACCTGGCCCATCGGCATGGGTAAACGTTTCAAGGGGGTTTATCACCTGTACCGGAATGCCGTTCAATTATTCAGTCCCTCGCATGGTCATCGCATTGTGGAGGGGGAAATGATAGAGGGGCTTGATAACCCACGTTTGGACGACATCCTGGGGGATCAAGCCGAAGAACTGCGCACGGAGATTGAATTGGTTCAAGGTGCAAGCCATGCCTTCGATGTCGACAAATATCTGGCTGGCGGGCAGACACCCGTATTCTTCGGTTCCGGCATCAATAACTTCGGTGTGCTTGAGTTGCTCGATGCCTTCGCCGAGCATGCCCCAAGCCCGCGGGCACGCCAGGCGCGTGAGCGTATCGTGGAGCCCCAGGAAGAGAAATTCAGCGGGTTTGTATTCAAGATTCAGGCAAATATGGACCCTGCTCACCGTGATCGTATTGCCTTTCTGAGGATTTGTTCGGGTAAATATACCAAGGGCCTCAGGATGCTGCATGTTCGCACGGGCAAGACGGTACAGATCGCCAATGCATTGACCTTCCAGGCCGACAGTCGTCTCGATGTGGAGGATGCATATCCGGGCGACATTATCGGGTTGCACAACCACGGAACGATTCAAGTCGGCGATACCTTCACTCAGGGGGAGACCCTCAAGTTCGAGGGAGTACCTTATTTTGCCCCGGAATTATTTCGGCGCGTGGTACTGAAGGACCCGTTACGAGGCAAGGCTCTTCAGAAAGGTTTGCAGCAGCTTACGGAAGAGGGCGCCACGCAGTTATTCAAGCCGCTGAAGAACAACGATTTAATACTCGGGGCAGTCGGTGTCCTTCAGTTTGATGTCACAGCCTTCCGTCTCAAATCAGAATACAATGTCGAGTGCATCTATGATGCCGTGCCGGTGACAACCGCTCGCTGGGTCGCTAGCGACGATCCCAAGAAACTCGATGAATTCAAGCGCAAGGTTTTCGACAATCTCGCTGTGGATGGCAGCGGCTATTTAGTTTATCTTGCTACGAGTAGAGTCAATTTATCTTTGACTCAAGAACGTTGGCCCGAAATTCGATTCAATGCGACTCGGGAACTGTAGATTGGATGCGCCTAACCCGTAACTTGGTACGGGTTAGGTCGATGGTCAGGGTTACGTAGTTCGGCCCCGACTTAGCTAAAGTTTAAGGTTTTGTTGGCGTGGCTGGGGTTGCGCTAGCCGGCGCTGCTGCCGCCGGAGCTGGAGTTACCGCTGGACTTGTCGTCGGGGCGCTTGCTGCAGCCGGAGCTGCTGGTGTCGTGGCCGGTTTCTTCGACAGACAATTCTTCATGAAGGCTTTTCGCTCGTCACCTTTAAGCCCCTGAGTCTTCGCGTCGGCATTACAGGTTTTCATTTTCTCTTGCTGTGCCGTTAACGCGTAACTGTTGCTCGCTAGCAACGCTATTACTGAGCCAAGTAAAAGGAGTTTCTTGTTCATGATCCATTTCTCCAAACAGTTTAAATAAACAGGTTAGCCGCCAATTCTAACAGGGTATAAATATTACTATCGATACCTAGCCGCCGCCCGCACATGGTGGCCAAGAGTTGGCCTTGCCACAAAATGCGGGTGGAGATTCCAATCAACATCGGCATTTTAACACCTTATGGTGGGAGGGCATCGTTGCATACAGTCTGATGTGCGTACTGCGCTTGGTCCAGACCCTTGAGGGTAAGTATGTGCGCATCGAACGGCTGGACCCGCCAACCCAAGAGGCGCCGTTAACTCGTCGATGACGAAGGCTGTCAGGTTGACATGTAGGTGTAGTCCGAGAACCATCGCGCTGATTGGTCCCCCGGACTGTCGGCTGACCCGGCTCACTGGCAAGGCGTTGCCGCTTCCACCACTTTGGCGCGACCGGGGCCGCGTAGGCCGCCCGTATGGCACAGGGATCGTTCGACCGTACAGAGGCGAGCCATGACGACCATCCCTCCCCCGGCTCAACTCCCGCCAGACCGTCGCGGCCCTTAGAACCGCTATCGTGCGCGAACCCCTCGTTGTATTGAATCAATACGTCATCGGGGTGTTTCAGTACCGTCCGAACCGCGCGTTTCCCCTCCCCTGCCTCGGGAGAAAACTTGGTGATTTCTTGGCTCCATCTTCCCGAGGGTTGGAGCCCATCCAAAATATAGAAACGGTTCAACGAATTGTAAGATAAATAGGCATTAACTTTGTCCACCCGGCTTTCATGAACGAAAATATTCCATTTAATAAGCCCTTTCTGACTGGTAGAGAGATTGCAAGAATCGAGGATGCTCTTCGAGGGGGGAAGCTTTCTGGCGATGGCCCCTATACCACCGCGTGCTCGAAATTTATTGAAGAGAAGACTGGCGCAAAAAAAGCTTTGTTGACACATTCCGGGACTGCCGCACTGGAAATGGCAGTTATTTTAGCTGGTATTCAACCCGGAGATGAAGTTATCTTACCGTCCTATACGTTCGTCTCTACTGCGACAGCATTTGTTCTAAGGGGGGCCATTCCTGTCTTCTGTGACGTGCGTGCCGACACGCTTAATATCGATGAAGCTAAAATAGAGGAGTTAATCACCAAGAAAACAAGGGCCATTGTGCCGGTACATTATGCCGGAGTCTCTTGTGAAATGAACAAGATTTTAGATTTGGCCGATAGCTATGGATTAGCGATCATCGAAGATGCCGCGCAGGGAATAATGTCTACTTACCATGGCAGCCATCTAGGTTCTATCGGAAATTATGGCTGTTATTCCTTTCATGAAACGAAGAATATTATATCCGGCGAGGGAGGCGCGCTTCTACTGCGTGAGGAAAAGGATATAGAACGTGCCGAAATCATTAGAGAGAAAGGCACAAACAGGTCAAGGTTTTTGAGAGGGCAAGTCGACAAATATACCTGGGTTGATGTGGGGTCCTCTTACCTGCCGAGTGAAATGGTTGCGGCTTTTCTGATGGCTCAGCTCGAGCGTGCGGATTGGATTACAAAGCGTCGCCTGGAATTATGGGACATCTATTATCGGGAATTGGATGTGCTTGAGGCTCAGGGTTTGGTGAAGCTTCCAATAATACCCGAAGGGTGTGTCCATAATGGACATATTTTTTATTTGCTATTGCCTTCGCTTGAGGTAAGGACAAAATTCATCGAGAAAATGAAAGAGGCGGGAATTGGCTGTCACTTTCACTATCAGTCGTTACATTCCTCGCCCTATGGACTCAGGGTTGGAAAGACGCCCAGCCCCATGGAGGTAACAGAAAGAGCCTCTGATTGCCTGGTCCGTTTGCCGTTATGGGTTGGTCTGGAGTCACACATTGACCGGGTGATCAGTCAGACCATTAGAACAATTAAATCACTTGTTTGATATTGAACTGTGTACGTCTTGGGGCTGAGGATGCATAATTGCACCATTGTTACGCGCTAACCTTTTATAAAAGTTAGCGCTCTCCTTTAACCTTCTTTTTTGTTGGGTATGCTCAACATGCACCAAACCAAATCGTTTCGAATACCCAAACGCCCACTCGAAATTATCCATCAGTGACCAGACAAAATATCCTTTCAGGTTGGCATCTTCGGCAATGGCTTCTCGCGCTGCTAGAATGTGGTCGTGCAAGTAGGTAATGCGGTTCGTATCCACAATCCGACCATACATAGGTTCAGGATCGTCAAAAGCCGCTCCGTTTTCAGTGATGAAAAGCGGAATTTCGCCGTAGCGGCGCTTCACCCATAATAGACAGCTTTTCAGTCCCTTGGGGAGGATCTCCCAATCCATGGCCGTATGTTGCGCGTCGTTCTGGCGTACCCGCTCGGCATGGAATGACGGGTGGTTGGGCGAGTGTCGGACCACCCCGCGACTGTAGTAATTGATCCCCAAAAAATCGAAGGGCTCCTGGATGAGCCGGTAGTCATCCGCGGGGAATGGCTGAAGTTCCGGCCCATAAATTTCGTTCAGTTCCAATGGGTATCGTCCAAAAAAGACGGGGTCAAGAAACTGTCGGTTCATCCAGGCATGCATGCGTGCCATGGCGGCGAGGTCATCGGGATGTTCCGAAGCGGCGTATTTCGGTTCCAGGTTCACCACAAGACCTATCTGGCCTTCGCCATCGGCGCGAAATGCCTGCACCGCCATGGCGTGACCTCGCAGCAGGTTATGTGCCGCCAGGCGTGCGAGGGGTAGCGAGCGTAAACCCGGCGGATGGTTGCCTTCCACATAGCCTTCATGGACGATCACCCAAGGCTCGTTGAGGGTCATCCAGTGATGCGCCTGTTCACCCAGGGCCAGAAAGACATAATGAGCGTAATCACCAAACCAGGCGGCGCAATCCCGGTTGGCCCAGCCGCCCAGATCGTCCAGTGCCAGCGGTAGATCCCAGTGGTGCAGGGTCACGAAAGGTTGTATGCCGGCCTCGTTGAGTTTTTCCAGCAGGCGCCGGTAGAAATCCAGCCCCTTCGGGTTGGGTTTGCCGCGACCTTCCGGAAAGATTCGGCTCCAGGCGATACTGAACCGGTAAGCCTGCAGGTCCAATTGCCTCATCAATTCCACATCCTCGGCATATCGTCGGTAGTGATCACAGGCCAGATCACCATGATCGCCATTCTGAATTTTCCCAGACTGATGACTGAATCGATGCCAGTTGCTGGGTCCGGCCCCATCGGCCAGTGGGGAGCCTTCGATTTGGTAAGCGGAAGTGGCGGCGCCCCAGATGAAGCCGGGTGGGAAGGTTCGGGTATCGGTCATTCTTACGATGTTTCCTTTAAGCGCGAGTCGAACGGCACGGGGCTAATGATCCTAGATTCCTCTGTCGGCCGCTTCTCAAATGGCATGAAGACTACGCGGCACTTGGTATTTGCAGTATTACGGGCTCTCACCTTTTGGGTGAGAGCGCTACGCACCCGATGGCACGGCCCAAAAGCCGCCTGGCTGCGTTGCTCCTCCTCCTTCCAGGGGATGACCCTGCGGCGTCGTCGCGCCTTGCCGGCCGGCTTTTTGGCCGCACACTCGAGCGCGTCCAACAGAGGAATCTAGGATTATTTATCCAACTCGATGGAGGATGCCGGCGATGATGAGCCGCGCGCTGGGCAATGTTATCCTTGCTTCATTTGAATGGGAACTGACTATGGTTTTATCCGCGATGTCCCACGGCACCGATTCACTTGAGTCCATCCTGTTTGCCCTGGGAGCCTACGAAGCCATCGCCAGGTTGGCGGTCGCCCATCTACAAGGTCACGATGGCATGCCGGCGAAACCCATTCATTCTTTTCCCGCCCATGAAAATCAAGAGTCACTGTTTTGGAGATTTAGAGAAAACCCAGTGACCGCCACGGCTCGAATTCTTCCCTGGATTTTGATAGGGCCATCGTTTTTTTGTTGTTTAGTGTTGCGTAACCACCTGGAAGTAGCCGCCGGCGGTTCTTCGAGCCGGACGTCTCGGATCGATTGGGTTCTGGAATGTCCAGGTTTGGCTGCATGAGAGCTTTTCATCCAATCATTTTACTGGTCGCGATGGGTTTTACCGGCTGCGCCACGTCTCCGCCCAAAGAACCCGGCAATCTCTGCGCTATTTTTGCCGAAAAGGAAGATTGGTATGCCGCCAGTCGCGCGGCCCAGAGGCAATGGGGTGCGCCGGTTTCGGTGCAGATGGCCATCATGCGGCAGGAATCCGCCTTCGTGGCGGATGCTCGTCCTCCACGCCAGTGGTTTTTAGGTTTTATCCCACTGAGCCGGCCATCCACGGCCTATGGTTATTCTCAAGCTTTGGACGGGACCTGGGAACGCTATCGGAAAAGCACAGGCAGAACGGACGCGGAACGGGACGATTTCGCGGATGCCGCCGATTTCATCGGTTGGTATGCGCATCTTAGCCAAACGGAATTGGGTCTATCGAATCGCGATGCCTATCGCCAATACCTGGCGTACCACGAAGGGCAGGGGGGCTATCAGCGCGGCAGCTATCGCCAAAAGCCCTGGTTGATGGACCTCGCTCGCAAGGTTGCCGGGACAGCCACGAGATATCAGCGACAATTGGACGCCTGTGAATCGGGACTCGAAGCGGAACGGGAAACGGGATAGCCCAAGCGCTCGCAACAGGTTTTCAATATCATGGAAGCACGAGAATTTTTCGCCACCGTCCCCTTGGGTATCGAATCCCTATTGGCCAGGGAGCTATGCGATTTGGGCCTTTCCGCTGTGCGTGAAGCCCGGGCGGGCGTTGCCTTTGCCGGCGATCTGGGCGACGCCTACCGGGCTTGCCTGTGGTCTCGTCTCGCCAACCGGGTGTTGCTGCCGATAGCCCATTTTCCCGCACCCAACGAACCGGCACTGTATCGCGGCGTGCGAGCCATTGATTGGGATGAACACCTGGAACCCGAGTCCAGTCTGGCGGTGGATTTTGCATCCAGCCGCTCCGCCATGACCCACACCCTTTATGGCGCGCAAAAGGTCAAGGACGCCATCGTGGATCATTTTCGCGACCGGCATGGCTTGCGGCCATCCGTCGATCTGTTGCGGCCGGACCTACGCGTCAATGTTTATCTGCATCTCGATCAGGCTACGGTCAGCATCGATCTGTCCGGCGACAGCCTGCATAAGCGCGGCTACCGAGTCGATGGGGGCAAGGCGCCACTCAAGGAAAATCTGGCGGCGGCTATTCTCTTGCGGGCTGGCTGGCCAGCCATCGCGGCGGAGGGCGGTCAATTCATGGATCCCATGTGCGGATCGGGAACCCTGCCGATCGAGGCGGCGCTGATGGCGGCGGATATCGCGCCGGGCCTGCGCCGGTCATGGTTCGGGTTCCTCGGCTGGCGTGGGCATGAGGCCGATTGCTGGCGCGACCTCATCGCCGAGGCCGAACGCCGCGCGGACTCAGGATTCCATAATCTGCCGGTCATCACGGGTTATGATGCCGACCGCGGCGCCGTCCACCACGCGCTGGACAATCTGGAACGCGCCGGTTTGCGCGGCCATGTCCACGTCGAGCGAAAATCGATTGATGCCGCGCGGCCTCGGCAGGCCCACGGGCTGTTGCTCGTCAATCCGCCTTATGGCGAACGCTTGGGCGACGAGGCGTCCCTGGTCCCGCTGTATCTCCAGTTGGGGGAAATCCTGCGCGAGCATTTCCTGGGTTGGCGGGCCAGCCTCTTTACCGGCAATCCCGAACTGGCCTTCAAGGTGGGAGTGCGAGCGACGAAACAATATGTCTTATATAACGGTGCGCTGCCCTGCAAGTTGTACAACTTCGAAGTGGACGAGGGCCGTTTCTTCATCCCACATGGGGGTGAACCGCCTACCGAAGCGGATAGACGGCGCCGAATGCTATTCCGCAAGGCCAGGCAAGTCGATATCTCCAGCGCCGGAGCGGAAATGTTCGCCAACCGGCTGCGCAAGAACCTCCGTCACCTGGGACGCTGGGCTAGACAGGAGGGAATCACCTGTTACCGGCTGTACGATGCCGACCTGCCGGAATATGCCGTGGCGGTTGATCTCTACCAGGGCGAACGGCTATGGGTTGCCGTGCAGGAATATGAGGCGCCATCGACCATCGATCCCGTCAAGGCGGAGGGACGCCTGATCGACGCGCTGGCCGTGATTCCGGAGGTACTGGGAATACCGTCCGAGCAACTTTTTCTCAAGGTCCGTCGCCGTCAGAAGGGGTCTGGCCAGTACGAAAAACAGTCGGAGACGGGCCGCTTCCATGTCGTGGAGGAGGGGGGACTCAGACTTCAGGTCAATTTCGAGGATTATCTGGATACCGGCTTATTTTTGGACCACCGGTCGACCCGCGGCATGATCCGCGCGCGATCTAAAGGCAAAAGCTTCCTGAACCTGTTTGCCTATACCGGCGCCGCGACCCTTTATGCCGCCATGGGTGGCGCGAGTTCAACCACCACAGTGGATATGTCGAAAACCTACCTGGATTGGGCGGCGCGTAACCTTGCACTCAATGGCCTGAATGGCCCGACGCACAAACTGATCCAGGCCGACTGCCTGGAATGGTTGAGCGAGGCCGTGAAGAGCCCCTGGCGTTACGATCTCATCTTCCTCGATCCGCCGACCTTCTCGACCTCTAAACGCATGAAGAGCACGCTGGACATCCAGCGCGATCATGTCGGTTTGCTGCGCCAATGCCTGAGTCTGCTCACGCCGGAGGGAGAGTTGATCTTCTCCACCAACCATCGAAAGTTCCGGCTGGAGAGCGAATCCCTGAAGGATTATCGGGTTACCGACATCAGCCGTCGGACCCTGCCGCGGGATTTCGAACGCAACCCACGGATTCATCAAGCCTGGCTAATCCGGCGTCAAGGAACTTTGCCCACGGCGCGCGGCGATTGAACCTAGATTCCTCTGTTGGACGCACACTCGGGCGCGTAGCGCTCTCATCCAAAAGGTGAGAGCCCGTAATACTGCACATACCAAGCGCCGCGTAGTCTTCATGCCATTTGAGAAGCGGTCAACAGAGGAATCTAGGTTGAACGGTCCGATGACGTCGGCGTGGCCACTCAGGGTCCGGCTGAGGTTTCAACCCGGCCTTGGACCTGATCTCGATACTTCAGCAACTCGGCCACAATCTGGTCGGCCGTCTTGCGTGTGTCCTTTTCCGAGGCGTTTCTTTCCATCACGAATCTCGCGGCGGCTGCGTAAGGATTCATCGTCATCGCCGCCCCCGGCTTCTTGCCGGGTTCCTTGAAGGTACCGAATACGGCAAAAGGCAGGGTCGGGTTGGGGCCGGACAGGTCGGTGATGCCGACATTGACCTCCATTTGCGAGGCGCCCTGACTGAAGCCGAGCGCCGAACGCTTGATCCGGTTCCCTTCGTCCACGTCCGTAAATCGACCCAGGATCATCCAGCCGTCCCGGGGCAGCTCGCCCGGCGGCAGTCGTTCCGCCGGGATACCTTTTTCGCGCAGTCCACTGACCAGAGCCGCCGCCATGGTTTGCACGATCTCGCTGGATTTTCCGGCCGGATCCGTGGTGCTCAGGGGATGAGGCAGGCGCGACTCGGACAGGGGGGAGGGCGTGCGCGGCAGACCACCCGGCAGAACGCCGCCGATACCCTGGTCGCCATGAAAGTCTTGGAGCTCCAGCGAGAAATCGGATACGTAGACGGTCTTTGGCGCTTTTTGCGGCAAGGGGACTGGGGCGGATTCTTCACGGACCGCGACGGTATCCCGGAAGAATTTGCCGCCGAAGCGTTGGCAGCCCAACTGACTTGCCGCGACTAGGATCAACACGAGACGGAAAACAATGGAAGGGGGATTATTCATGCAAGGTGCTCCAGGCAGAAGGGGAGGGATGAGCGGAGCGATTGGCCCCAACGTCGATTCATGTCTTGAATCCGCACTGAAACAGGGGAGACGCTTTCGCGCGACTCCTCACGGCTGGGCGGGCGCATCAGTTCTGGGGCCTGAACGCTGATTGCCAGTTCCATTTTCCCTCGCTCATCAATTCAAGAGACGCGGTTTGGGGGAGGCTGCCCTCCCTGGTTTTGGCGAACACGATCGGCGTAATGTCCCGCTCCAGAAGGGCTTTCATCACCCGATCGAGCGCTTCGACCGAAAGCGAGGTGCCGGGTCGGTCCAGTAACGCGAACCGTGGCTCGCAGGCCAGCGCGCGGGCAATCACCAGGAGTTGTTGTTCCTCCAGCGACAGCTCGCTGTCCCAGTCGTGGGTGCTGTTCAGACCCTCGAATCGCTGAATGATGTCGCCGATGCCCAAGGCCGTCATGGCGGATTGAATCGTGCCGTCGGGCATCGAGAGAACCGCTTCATCCAGGCTGGCCAGGGGATCGGCGAGCCCCTCGGGATGCGGGCGCAGGAACAACTCCCGCAAGGTGCCGGGACAAAGATAGGGACGTTCGGTCACGAACAGCATCTGTTCCAGGGGCGGACGAGCGATAAGTCCCCCATCGGCTGCCAGGGTGCCGGCCGTGGCTAAAAACAGCGCGTCGCGCGCGGCCTCATCCGCGCCGAACACCAGGACGGGTTGACCGGATGGCCATTCCACCGTGAGCCCCGCAACCAAGGGCTCACCGGTTTTCCCGGAAAGCAGACTGACATCTTGAAAGGCAATCGGGTCCGATGGGTGGGCGCCGGGGCTCGCCTTGTCCCGGGCGGTGGTTTCGTCTTGTTCCATCTCCAGGCTCGTCTCAACCAGGAGATTGACTCGGGTGACGACGGCCGCGAACGAGGATATGGATTGGAACTGCGTGATGATCAGCGAAAAAGCGCCCAGTAACTGGGTGAAGGCCAGCGCCGCCTGGGTGATGACACCGAACTCCACCCTGCCATCGATGAACAATGGGGCGACAAACAGGGCCGGAATCAATTGGATGAGCCAGTTATAGCCTGTCATGAAAAAACCGACGTTGCGGTTGATGCCGATGATGCGCTGCTGGTTGTCGGCGAGATCGTCCAGGTAACGCCCGGAACGGAAAATCCAGAGATCCTCGCGGCGGGTGAGGGCGACCACGTCGGCGTTATCCCGCAGATGTATCAGGCTTGATCGAAAGTCGGCTTCACGATCCAATTGATCATAATTCAACTTGACCAGCGGTCGGCCCAGCCGCAAGATCAACCAGGTACCCCCTCCGGCATAGGCGACCGCCACGATGAACAGCAAGGGGCTGATGGTCCAAAGGACGCCGGAAAAGGCGATCACGGTCAGCACTCCATTCATCAGCATGAGCAGGAATGAGAGGGTCGTCGTGGTGAAGGCCCGGATGTCCTCGGCGATCCGTTGGTCGGGGTTGTCCAGTTTGTCGGTGGCTACCAATCGCCAATAGACCCGGTGGTCGGCATAGCGCCGGAATATCCGCCAAGTTAGCCATTTACGCCATAGCAACGCCAGGCTTTCCTCGGTCCAGCGCTGGGTGACCGATACGATGGTCAGGCTGGCGAAGACCAGCACCATGAGCAGGGCGTAACGCCAGAACCCCGCCCGATCATGATCGTCGATCGCGGTCATGAAATCCCGACCCACATAGCTGTTGATGACGTTGAGTCCGCTCAGGGTCAGCAGGAAGAGGAACAGGCCGGCAAAATATAACATTGCCCGGCGTCCCACCTGGGGATCCGAGACGAGGTTGCGGAACATGATGATGATCCGGCGCCATTGGATATGGCTCAACGATTGCTGACTCGACATGGTTTCCTTCTCGCTTGGTTGGTTATTCATTCTTCGCCAAAGATTTCCGGGGCAATGATGCTGACCGTGCTTTTTCATTTTCCGGGCCCCTTGGGCCTAGACGAAGTCGAAATGGTCGGCATCGGTCAGGGGCGGAAAACGCAAATCCAGCTTGCCCAACGATTTCGGCGACCAGTGCTCCAGAGCCCCACTGGTGATCGGCCGGAACCACGGGCCAAGGGGCCAAGCGATGCCGGCCGCGGTCGTCGCCTATTCTTACGGGCTCCGGTAATCATTCCGGAAGGTAACGCTTGCGGTGGGTGGCCCGGGGAAAGTTTCCGGTGCTTCGCGGGTTCCCTCGAGCGGCCCAGGAACCGTTTTTTCTCCTCGTCCCTGGAAGAAATCGGCGGATGAAACTTTAGCACCATCGCGCCACGACGAGACGAATGCCGTAGGAAGGCATTGCTGTCGTTATAACGGGTTGCTGCGCATGCCCTCGGGCCGCGGAAGTACCACCGAGAGCATTACGGGGTGCACACGGAAGACAGGCACATCCTCGGTGATTGGAACGGCTGTAACTGCCGCCATGACCGCGCTCAGAAAAGGCGCTCATACAGCGCAAGACGACAGTGCGATTCAGCTCCTCCGGCGAGGATAGCTTCAAGGCGAGCACCTGACATCACATACTTTGCCGTGTTCCTTGGCCGCGAGCGGTCATGGCCTGGAATACGATCATCGGGGCATAACCAAGGCCCTCCAAATCGTTCATTGGGTTTCTCAAAAATGGACCGACCGTCCCGAAAGTACATCCCGCGGATCTTGCCTAATGTGGCCATGGGAAAGCACAGATCCACCTCCTTGAGATTGCGGAACTCGCCGATCCTGAGCAGAAGCAGGTGCATTAGATTCAGGTCCCGGCCGGTGGCTGCGGTTCCTTGGGTGCGTCCGGGCCAGTCAAACGCGGGCCTTCCGGCGACCACTGCACGTAATACTGTCCCAGCCGGCGCTTGCGCTCCAGGGTTTCCGCCACCGCGGAGCGCAGGCAGGCCAGCATGGCCAGGGTGTCGGCGTCAGGTGTGTCGCTGCCGGAAATATCGGAAGGGAACTGCGAATTCATCGTTCGGACTCCTGCATCAAATGGGCAAACCAGTGCGGGTGAACAACCGCGCGTTCGTCTCCGCGCTGCTGGAACACCAGTTCCGGCTCCGTGCCGGCGTTCATGAAACAGCGTGCGGAATCGACCCGTGTGCCGAATACCTGCAGTAGGTTACGCAGGCTGCGTGGGAAGCGCCGGGCAATATCGGCCAATGGAATATCGTGGCCGCCATGGGCGACCCGTTCCGCCACGCGTAACCGGGAGATCTCGACGTTCGGCAAGGCCAGGTAGATCAGCTCCACCCGCCAGCCCGTCTTCCGCAGGCGCTCGATCAGGCGGAGATAGGAGCGCCCGGACAGCGTGGTTTCGAAGGCAAAATCCTCGGCCGAGGAAATGGCGAGCTCGATTTCCCGAAGGAACAGCCGGCTGGCCGCCGCTAATTCCCGCTCCGGCGCCAAGGGCGACAAGCCCGCGGCAATCAGGTCGGCGTTCACGAAGCGCCGGCAACCCGCCAGGTTCGGCAGATAGCGCAGCGCAAAGGTGGTTTTGCCGGCGCCGTTGGGACCGGCGATGATCCAGCAGATCGGCATCAAATCGTCTCTTTCTCCCGCATCTCGGCCACCGTGGGCTCCTGAATCCAGCCGTGAGCCACCTCGGTCTTCAGTTGCGCATAGAAGGCATCGATCTCGCCGCCGAAGCGTTGCCACAGGTCTTGCGTGCTCATCTCGCCCTGGTGGCGCACCAGCAACGTGGCCAGCGGGGCTTGCACCTTTACATCGGGTGGAGTGCCTAAGCGCAGTGGGGCGATCAGTTCGGTTTGGGGGGCTTTCGCGGGTTCGTCCTTTTCTTGTTGTATGGCTATGCCGGTGAGACTCGAAACAGCAGCAACAGAAAATAAAGATGCAACATCCTGCTTGGATTTCAGCTGTCTTTCGAGTTGCTCGCATGTCTCCTGATAGCGTCGCAAACTGTTCAAAATCTGCATACATGCGGTTTCAGGCGGTACGGGTATTGGGACGCTGCCAACTTGCGCCAGGTTAAGGCCAGGTTTGTCGCCGTAAATGTACCGAGACAAGAAATGACGCCCCCCGAATGAATTGATCATCCAGAAGTGGACGAAAGCCGATAACCAGGAGTCGCGGAGGCGGACAAGTGCTACGTGTTGACTGACATATGCGTCATGTTCCAGAGCGGGCACGGTTGCGCATTTTCCGACATTGCCACCGGTGATGGTCAAAAGAAGGTCTCCCTGTTTGACCAATGTGCGTTTGCCTTCCACCTTCTCTGGCAATGAAACGTAAGCCGGATTTTCGAAGATCAACGCGTCGTGTTTGATGTCCTGCGACCGAATAAATACATCACCCGTGTTTGCCATATAGGCTTTCCAGCCCCGAGAACCGCTGGTGATATATTCCGATAGCTCCGCCAGCGTTTTCCATTGCCAACCATCAGGCAACGGCGGGGTTTCTGCATCGGAAGGCACCGTTGATTCTTTTAGTTTGGCGTCTGGTAACAGCGATCCGCGAAGCGCCAAGTCGAACATCACATCCCGAAGCATGCGCACATCCTCCGGCGCACTGAACAAGCGCCCGAAGTTGGCTTGCAGGCGTTGCCAGCTGTCTTGCAGTTCGTGCGGACTTTGGGCGCTGGCGAGGGCTTGCAGGGTAGACTGGCGTAGGGCGTTTTGCAGCTTGCGGCGGTCTTGCTGCTGCGCTTCCAGCTTGTCGCACAAGGCCATCAGCTCGTCGACTTTGGCGACGATGAGGGATTGTTCTTCGACCGGTGGCAACGCAACTGGAAGAGCCAGCAACTGATCTTGCTTGATGCCAGCTACCGTAGTACCTGTACCCTTGATGTCTCGAGTCTTATAAAGGATTAAAAAGAAATCAGGATTTACTTCAGGGGCTAACTCCAAGGCTTTCAGGTCTTGATTGATCGCCATCGCAACTCGGTTGATAGCGACTTTTCCCAACCCCATCCGCGTGCAAACGATGATTCGATTTGGAGGAATCAGGTTTGATGAACTGTTCTTCAGCCCCTCGTTAGTGATGTGATCCTCAGTGTCGTCAATGAATTTCAGACCCTTTAGATCCTTTACACTTGCCCAAGGAATTTCACCATTCCAATAGGCTGGATGGCTCTTCGATGGAGTCCCTCCTCCAGTAATTGTCAGGGTCAAATCGCCGACGCGACAAACAGCCCAGTGCGCTGGGGCTTTAATTGCAGCCCGTGGGAGAGGGACTTGTTTGGCAACAACCTTCTTGCTTTCGGGGTGTTCTTGCTTCTGCAGCTCAATAGCTGCAAGCAGGGGTGATGCATCGATAAGGGCATTGGATTGGATCAGGTCACCCGATACGGCTAGATGCAGGACCAACTCCCGCAACTGCGCCACGCCCCCCGGCGCATTGGCGATATGCCCGAACTCCGCCAGAAACTGCTGCGCATCCATCAGGCTCGTTCCCCACTGCAGATGTGCTGATGAGCTCCAGATGCGGGATTACCGCGTTCGTTGGAGTAACGGAATAAATAGGCATGCCGTAATAAAACGTTCAGGCTAGCGCCGTCAGGGCACTGGATTCCCGCCCCCCGATCGGAGTCGGGGACAAGCTTCGCGGGAATGACGGATTCGGTGGTTTTCAAGGCAACGTGGGAACGGCTGATGGCTTCGCGCAGTTTGGCTTGCAGCACGTCCTTGGGCGGTAGGTCGGTAGGGTATTCAGCATCGTGGATTCCTGCTACTTCGCGCGGTGTCTCTGATGCCGTCATCCCCGCGAACGCGGGGATCCACGCAGGGCGCCGCGCGTGAAGAACTGGGCTCCCGTTTTCACGGGAGCGACGAAGTGTTAAGTGGAGACCGGACAGAGTGACGGAAACAGAAGCCAAGGCTCCCCCCATCCACGTCATCCCCGCGCAAGCGGGGATCCACGGAGCCAGGTTGAGGTGAGTGGATATGGATTCCCGCTCCCGTTCGAGCCGGGGACAGGCTTTACGCGGGAATGACGTTGTGCGACACGGACATGGGCGGAGACAGCCTATCCGGCGATATCCTGCCAAAGGTCGCGCCAGTGTGGGTTGTTCTTCTCGATCAGTTCGATTTTCCAGGCGCGATTCCATTTCTTCAGTTGTTTTTCCCGGGTGATTGCGTTCTCCATAGTTTGATGCTGCTCGAAATAGACCAGACGATGTACCTGGTATTTCTTGGCGAATCCTTCGACTAATTCGTTTTTGTGCTCCCAAATCCTTTTGACCAAGTCGCTGGTGACTCCGACGTAGAGTGTGCCCTTGCGTTGACTGGCGAGGATGTAAACGGCGGGTTGTTTCATATTGGGTATTGGCGTCTGGATTCCCGCCCCCCGATCGGAGTCGGGGACAAGCTTCGCGGGAATGACGATGCGGGGTAAGTCTTCTTCTGCGTTCTGGTCGGCACATCTGCAGATAGAAGTCGCGCTTGAGCGGGTCGTCGATGTAGATAAGGGTCCGGAAATGGGTCCAAGTCAATTGTCTACGCATTGCGGAGACAATTTGTGCGTCGGGGAAGGCTTCCGCAAATCGAAGCATGTGGCGCAGATTCTTGGCCGAGAAACCGCGACCGTATTCGAGCTCCAATTGTCTCGCCAGTGCCGAGACAATTTGCTCACCATAGGCGGCGCGTTCCTGTTTGAGCACTTCGGTGCGGACGCGCTGGCCGATGTGCCAGTAAAGCGAGGTCAATGTACTGTTGACGACACTGGCGAGTTGCCGGCGGCTTTGTTCGAACAGGCTGCGGACTTCGCCAAGCAACTGGCTGGACGCGGCAGTAACAGCCGTTTCTTGCTGAGGGGGTTGTGGCTTGCGCGTCACTCCTCGACCGCCTCCGCCGTGAAATGATGCGCCAGCGCGGCGGCCAGCTCGCTCTTGAGCTGGTTTTCGGTCTCCTCGATTTGCCCCAACAACGTCTTGTACTTGTCCAACAGCACATCGGGGTCGTGGCTTTCCTCTTCCGGTGCATTGGAGTTCTTGAGATCCAGGTTGTAGATGGGCCAGTAGATTCGGTCGCCGGCGGCCTGGGCATCGCGGGCTTGCAGTCGCAACGGCTCGGCTCGTTCGCGCAGTTCGGCGATGACGGCTTCCACTTTCTCCCGGTATTCCGCGTCCGTCACGCCGACCAGACTGTTGCGCAGATCCTTGGCCTGGGCTTCCAGGGCGGCGGCTTGGTTGCTCAATTCTTCGGCGCGTTGCCAGTGTGGCTGGGCCGCGGCTTCGGCCTGCTCGCGCTTGGCCTTGAAATCCACCTTCCAGGCAAATTCGTTTTCCACCCGGTCAGCGAAATCGTCGGCTTCATGGCCCCACCAGTCTTGCTCAGGCTTGAACTCTTCGAAGCGGATGGGCTTGGTCTTGGAATAGCTCTTGTAGCCGGTTGGGTACGGGTGCTCGTAGAACCAGATGGTGTCGGTATGGAAGTGCTCGGTGCCGTCGTCCACTCTGGTACCCTTGGTGAAGAACAGCAGGTTGGTCTTGATGGTGGTGTAGGGGGCGAATACCCCTTTGGGCAGGCGGATGACGGTGTGCAGCTTGCAGTCGCGCAGCAGCAGCTTCTTCAAGGTGGCCTTGATGCCGTCGCCGAACAGGAAGCCGTCGGGCAGCACCACGGCGGCGCGGCCGTTCTCCTTCAGCAACTTTTTGATGATGAGGGCCATGAACATGTCGGCCGTCTCGCGGGTGCGCAGGTCGGCGGGGTAGTCACCGCCGACCGTGTCATCTTCATAACCACCAAAGGGCGGGTTGGTGATGAGGCAATCGACCTTGTCGTGGGCGCTCCACTCGTTCCAGCCGATGCCGAGGGTATTGCGGTGTTCGATCTGGCTGGGCACGTCGATGCCGTGCAGCAGCATGTTGGTGGTGCACAGCAAGTGGGGAAGCTGTTTCTTCTCGATGCCTCGGATCAACTGCTCTATGGCGCGCTGGTCCTCCGCGCTGGATTTGGTGCTGAGCTGGTGGCGGAAGTGTTCGATCACGGCGGTCAAAAAGCCGCCGGTGCCGCAGGCCGGGTCCATCACTTTCTCGCGCTTGTCCAGGCGCGGGTCGACGCGGTCGGCCATGAACTGGGTAATGGCGCGCGGGGTGTAGAACTCGCCGGCATTGCCGGCGCTGCGCAGGTCGTTGAGCATTTGCTCGTAGACATCGCCCAGGTTGGCGCGGGTCTTGAAGTCGTGGAAGTTGATGGCTTCTTCCAGCTTCTCGATCACCGCCAAGAGCTGGGTGCCGGACTTCATGTAGTTGTTGGCGTCCTCGAAGACGCTGCGGATGACCTTGTGCTGGGGGCTGGCGTTGGCGTCCAGGTCTTTCAGCGACGGGAAAAGCTGGTTGTTGACGAAGCCGATGATGTCGGTGGGAGCCTTCTGCGGCGCCTTCTTCCCATCTGGACCAGCCACGTATGCGGCCCACTTACGCCAGCGCAAGTGCTCGGGTAGCGGAGACTTGTATTCGGGGTTGTCGTCTTCCCATTCCTCTTCGCGTTGATCGAAGACTTTGAGGAAGAGCATCCAGGTGAGCTGGCCCAGGCGCTGGGCGTCGCCGTCGACGCCGTCGTCCTTGCGCATGATGTCCTGGATGGATTTGATGGTGCTGCTCAGATTCATCTTGTCGTTTTCTTTGGGAGCGGTCTGGCGCGCCGGGTCAGGCTTGTTTCAATTCGGACGCTTCGTAGATGGCTTGTTCCAGTTCATGGACCGCCTGGGTGTATTGTTCGACGCCGCCGAAGATGCCGCGCCGGATTTGCGTCTTGCTGCCGAACTGGTCGAAGGGCGGCAGCTCCAGCACCTTGGCGTCTTCGATGTCTTGCACCCCGTGGTCGGCGAATTTATCGAGCAGGGCTTCGAGCACGGCGCGGGCTTGTTCGCCGTACTTGCCGAACACGTCACGCTTCTTGACGCGGTTGGCCCGCTCGCGGCGAGTCAGTGGTTTTTGATCGAAGGCAACATGAGCGACCAGGTCGAACACATCCAGCTCACAGCCATTGAAGACCGCCTGCTGCAAGACTTCCAGCGGCACGCCATGTTCGGCTAGCTCTTCGAGTACGGCCTGTTTACGCTCGGCGCTGTTCCAGCGGCGCAGGAAATCGGCGAGGTTGCCGAACTCGGCCTGCAAGGCTTTCTTGATGTCGTCCTTGAGCCGGACGCGGTAATCTTCGGTGATGAGTTTGCCGTCGGCATCGAGATATTGGGACCGCTCCACCGCGACGCGCACATCCACGTCATCGATGACAAATTTGGTGCGGCCTTCTCCGCCGCCACCTCCCGTGTCCCCGCCGGGTAGAGTCTCATCGTCGCCTGTCGAACCGGGACCATAAGGCGGCGGCTCGAGATCATCGATGCCCGGCGGGTTGGTAATGTCCGGCGGCACCACGGGTTCATCGGGCTTGGGCTCGTAGATCACCACAGGCTCGCCATCGAAATCCGGATCGGCGAACAGGCGTGTCGCGCCCTTGAAATCCATGATGGTGAAATAGAGCTTCTGGTAATCCTCGCGCAGGCGGGTGCCGCGACCGATGATCTGCTTGAACTCGGTCATCGAGTTGATGGTCTGATCCAGCACGATCAGCTTGCAGGTCTTGGCATCCACGCCGGTGGTCAGCAGCTTGGACGTGGTGGCGATGACGGGGTAAGGCTCGTCGTTGTCGATGAAGTACGAGAGTTGGGCCTTGCCCTCGCTGTCGTCGCCGGTGATGCGCATCACGTAGCGGCGGTTGCCGGCGGCGGCGGGGATGATTTTGACCAGCTCTTGTCGCATGCGCTCGGCGTGGTCCTGGTCGTCGCAAAACACGATGGTCTTGGCCATTGGGTCGGTGGCCTTGAGGTATTCCCAGACCTTGCCGGCGACGAGCCGGGTGCGCTTTTCCAGAACCAGGTTGCGGTCGAAATCCTTGGTGTTGTACTGGCGCTGCTCGACGACTTGGCCCAGTTTGTCGGTCTTGCCTTTCTCGGGGGTGTAACCCACCGCGTCGACATCCGTCGCAATACGGATCACCTTGTACGGAGCG
>Ga0233420_10000351_pt1 | contig 20381 bp, 24 predicted proteins | sample Watercolumn_Mata_4_FD_183009 | JGI IMG/M metagenome (GOLD analysis project Ga0233420, IMG submission 183009) | Freshwater microbial communities from Lake Matano, South Sulawesi, Indonesia - Watercolumn_Matano_2014_102_MG | ecosystem: Environmental > Aquatic > Freshwater > Lake | place...
CCAATTCGACGCTCCCAATCTTAAATAATATCTGATTCTTCGAAATGTCTATCGAAACCTCTTTTGCCTCCGCGCGATTCGTGATCTTGCCAAGTTCAGCTATCGTCTTTGCGGTGACAATACACGAAAACTTTCCTTCTATTTTCTTACCAAGCGTAAGCTTCTTCTCCGCCAACCTGTAACTATCGGTAGCAACCATTTTCATCTCGTTTCCACTCGCCTCAAAATAAACACCAGACAAAACTGGCCTAGAAACGTTCGTAGAAGCCGCAAAAACGGTTTCGGCGATAGCAACATCCAAATCCCCCGTCGCAACAGAAAAAGAATACTCGGATTCAACCTTGGGAATGAGGGGAAATTCATCAGGACTTATACCTTTGATTTTTGTTGTAGAGGTTGAAGAGTGAATCAATAAAGACATTCCGTCACCAACCGACAACTCAACCTTTTCATCTGTTAAAAACGATACATAACTTGTAATAAGTTTCGCCGGAACGGTTATGGCGCCTTCGCTTCTAACGTCGGCATCCATATTGTAACTGATCGCGATCTCCAGGTTTGTCGCAGAGAAATACAGTTTCTTGCCCTCTGCTTTAACTAAAATATTATTCAAAACAGGCAGTGTATTGTTTGAACTTATGGCTTTATTAACAATATTAAGGGCCTCTTCTAAATCTTTTTGTAGGCAAAAAAGCTTCATATATGGTTTAAATTAAATTATTAAATGGAACGGGACAATTATAATAAAAAAATCGAATAAGACAAACACTAAATAAAAAATACCTTTTCACAAAACCACGAAAATCTTTTCTAAACTCAAATTAATTTTTATTCGCTTTGTATAATTAATAATAATAAATAAAAAAAGTAGCAGAATATAGAGAGTCTATTTTTTAAACAAAACACCCAGAAACCAAGCATACACCATATAAGAGATGTTCATAACGTGTACAAAAGTCACACGAAATACTTGATAAATCCACCCACTCTGAGTATCTTCTTAAGGCGTTTAACCAAAACTCAAAAACAACCATGGAAATAGTTTTGAACATCATTATAGGAATCGTTGCATTACTGATTGGCGGAGCCGTCGGGTACGGCCAGTTATATAAGAGAAAACAAGCCGGTTTGGAGAAAAAAAGGGAAAAAGCCATAACTCTTATGCAAGAAAGCGAAGCCCAAGCTGAAACAATCAAAAAAGAAGCTACCGCAAGAGCAGAAAAATTAAAATCAGAAATCGATAAAAGTTTGGAAATAAATAAGAGATTGATAGAGCAAATGGAGGCATCTCTTGCAAACAAAGAATTGGCAGTCAAAAAACAAGAGGAAAAAGCCAGCCAGTTGAAATTAAGATTGGCGGAAATAGAAGAAGAAATTTCAGCAAAAGAGACCCAAATCAAACAACTCGACAAGAAACACACGGAAGCATTGGTCGAAAAAAGCGGGAAAAAGGAAGACACCATAAAAAAAGAAATTCTGGACAGATACGAGAAGGAGCTAACTCAAGACAACGCTCAAAAACTCGCAACATTAACGGAACAAATAAAAGAGAGAGCCCCGAGAACCGCACAAAAAGTTATCATCAACGCAATCCAAAGACTTTGCTCGCCGACATCTGTCGAGCCAAAGGTAATCACGATCAATGTCGAGAGAGATATTATGAAAGGAAAAATTGTCGGGAAGGACGCCCAAAACATCTCTTATTTTGAGGAACTTTTGGGGGTCGGCGTCATATTCAACGACCTTCCGAACACGATTTCAATCTCGGCTTTCAACCTGGTAAACAGAAGAATTGCGCAAAAAGCTCTTGAGAAGTTGGTGGAAGCCCGAGGAGATATAACGAAAAAAACAATCGACGAAACCGTTGAAAGATCAAAGAAAGAAATGGACAAAGAGCTCTTCGATATCGGCAAAAACATGGTGGACAAAATCGGCCTAAAAAATCTCGATCCGGAATTGATTCGCACAATCGGCCGTCTTCAATTCAGAACCAGTTACAGCCAAAATATCATGAGGCATTCGATGGAGGTTGGCTACCTGGCAATGATGATGGCGTCGGAATTAGGCTTGGACGTGCAAGTCTGCAAAGTCGGCGGATTCCTTCATGACCTCGGGAAAGCGATCGATCAAAACCCAGATGTCCAGGGAACACACGACTTCCTCACGAAAGAATTAATGGAAAAATACAAATTTTCACCCGCTGAAATTCATGCGGCATGGACCCACCACGAATCTGAAAAACCGGCAACCCCGGAAGCTTTGATGGTACAAGCGGCTGATGCGTTATCGGCAAGTCGTCCGGGCGCAAGGCAAGAATCCCTGGAAAAATATCTGGAAAGACTGCAAGCCCTTGAAGGCACGGCGTTCTCATTTGAAGGCGTCAAAAAAGCCTTCGCGATATCGGCGGGTCGCGAAGTTCGCGTCATCGTCGACCCAATAACGGTTAGCGACGAGGACACGAAGCGCCTGGCAAACGCCATCGCCGGCGAAGTCGAATCAAAGTTGACATACCCCGGCAAAATAAAGATAAATGTAATAAGAAGGACAAAAACCATAGAAATAGCGAAATAAATACAACATTCCAGGCCCCCCGCAGACCCTAGGCCCCTAAATAATCTCCTCAACAACCCCTCATTATAAACCCTCACCACATGGCAAACGATGAAGATAAAAAAGAAGGCAACAAGGTCGGCAAAGTCGTGAATAATTTTTTAATGGGAGCCGTGATCGGAGGAGCTATCGGATCTGTTATCGGGATGACTATGAGGGCAAAAAAAAATCAAAAAGAAGAAGCCGTCGCGCAAAATCCATTGGAACCCGAAACAGCCACAGACGAAACCTTCACCCCGGACGCCTCAGGCGCTAAAACTCCCGGGGCCGGAGCCGATCTCCAGACGCCCATCGGGAAAAAACGCGGGTTTTTCAAAAAACTATTTAGAATTGGCCGGGACAAAAAAACCGCAGTAAACGAAACGCCAACAACAAAAAAAGAACCTGTAGCCGGCAAATCATCCCCGGTCAACAAAGTCTCCCCGAGAGCAATCAATTTTTCGAGCGAAGATTTCAAGAAGATCCCTCATGAATAAAAAAATCCTTAAAACCACCCTCAAGGGCATAGCAATCGGTATTATTGTGGGAGCACTGATCTCCACTATTATTTTGGGAGTGAAATTCAGTTTACAAGGCAGAATCCCCCCCGGGGTCATAATCGCAAGCGTCGACATAGGATACAAAACCCCGAAAGACGCCGCCAAACTTTTGAAAGAAAAAGAACAAACCTATCTGGAAGAACCGCTTAAATTTTTTTTCAACGGGAAACTTGTTGCGATTCAACCACAAGAAATCGGCCTTAAATATTTTGTCGAAGAGACGATCTCGACGATAAACAGAATAGACCTCAAAACCCATTCATTTACCCAGGAACTTCAAAAAGCGTCCGGAGAAAACCCAATCGAAATTTTATACGATTTTGACGAAAAAAGCCTACGCAGTATTTTGGATGAAAAATTTGCACTCCCCGACATTGCTCCGAAAAATGCGGTTTATTTCATCAACGACCAACAAAGATTGGATATTAAAAAAGAACAAGATGGTAAAATTATTAATTACAACCAAGTATTGAACCAGATAAAAACAGCTCTTCTTCAGATGGAACCGATAAAAATAAAACTTGTGCTCGAAGACGCCAAACCGACCCTTCTATACACTGACCTTGAGAAAGCAAAAGCGGAAATTGTAGATGAACTAAAGCACAAGGTTAAAATCACATACGACGACAATCATTGGGATTTCACTCCGATTGAACACTTGGATTGGATTGAATTTGTGGAAAAAAGCCAAACGACCCTCCCCTATTTGGACTTCACAGTTGACCTACCGGTTGATTATTCGGCAGCGCAAGGCGCGAGTGTGACAGATACAAATTCATCAACTATAACAACAAGCTCAGACACAGCCTCTTTAATCTCAGAGCCACTCGCCACCGAAACCCCAACCACGACTTCCGAAGGCCAATCTTCTCCAGAAATCCCCGCCCTCCCAACCACCACATCCCCCCAATCCCCATCCATCGAACGCACCATCGGCATTTCCATTTCCGAAAAAAAACTTAACGAATACATCGACGCTCTTGTGGCAAAAGAAGTCGAGATAGTGGTAGACCCGGTCTCCATCTACAAAGACGAAGCCGGTAAAATTGTAATAAAATGCAAAGGCGAAGACGGCAAATTGATTCAAAGAGAATATTTAAAAAAAGCTCTCGAACTCGCTGTCGAAAACAAAATAAAAGAGGTCCCGATCCAGGTCAGAACGATCAAAGCCCCGATTACAATCAGCAAAGAAATCCAAGACATGGGAATAAAAGAATTGGTTGCAGTCGGCCACACGAGTTATTACGGCTCGCCACCAAATAGAATTTATAATATACAGGTTGGAGTAAACCATTTTAATGGGACATTGATCCCGCAAGGCGCGGAATTTTCATTCAACAAAACTTTGGGAAAAGTCGACGGTTCAACCGGTTACAAAAAAGAATTAACGATAACAAAAATTGGAACGGTCCCTGAATATGGCGGCGGTCTTTGCCAAGTCTCAACAACGATGTATAGAGCCGCAATTTTCGCCGGTCTAAAAATTACTGCTAGAGCCCCTCATTCCTACGCGGTTTCTTATTATTCTCAAACTTTGGGATACGGTTTGGACGCGACAATTTACCTCGGCGGCCAGGATTTGAAATTTATCAATGACACTCCCGGCCCAATTCTTGTTCAAGGATATGTCGAAGACGAAAACGCATATTTCAAATTCTACGGCACCGGAGACGGCCGAAAAGTAGTCATGGACGGTCCATACCTCGATAATTACAAATATCCCCCGGAAGACATTATTTACGAAGTCGACAACAGCTTGGCAATTGGTGAAAAGAAAAAGGTCGAAAAGCGCCATGTCGGCTTCGAAGCCACTTGGTATCGCACAATCATCTCCCCCGACGGCACCGAAAACAAAGAAACAATCTTCTCCCACTACCAATCCACCCAGGAGAAATATTTAATGGGCCCGGAGGGGTAGATAGTAAGAGGTATATTGAAAATAAATTTAGATAGCGTTAAGCTACACAAAGATGAGACCTCAGATAATTAACCAAATTCACATGCGTAAATATTTCTATTTAAGTCTGGTTTTTGCAAGTGTATTCATTTTTGCCGGATGTTCTTTTTTGGACGCAATGTTTGGTGGTAGCCAGCCCCCTATGGGTGCCGAAGAAGAAACTTCTGTGAGCGATGAAATCATCAAATCAGACATTCAACGGGAAAAAGAAAAAGCCTCCACTGGTAATGAAGACATTCAGCAGGAAAAAGAAAAAGCTTCCATAAGCGATGAAGACATTCAATCAGAAAAAGAAGAAAAACCGGCAATCGAAAATGTTTTTAAAGGAACTTGGACACTCCAATTTTCAATCGACAAAGATACGATGACAAGCGAATTATTTGTGAAGACAGGTTCTTTCGACGAGGAAGACCATTACCGTGGGGTAATTGACACAATGAAATCCTCACTGTATTACGCGGATTCAGGCGAGACCGAAGTCACTGGCGCCAATCCTGCCTCTGCCAAATACGAGATTGACGGGCAAAATATAACAATTACTTCGAGCGATGGTGGTGCATATTACGAAGGCATCATAAACGTCGATCAACCGAATCCTGTAGCGAGCGGAGCTTGTAATTTCTTAGGCGCACAGTGTAGTTGGACGATGGAGAAAAAAGAGTAAGTTAGGGCTAATCATCGACACTATCCGCTTGCCATCCAAAATCACCTTAAATCTTTCCAAAAACCCATTATCCCATAAAGATATCAATGTATTTTTTGTAGTAGTAGCTTCTATTGTAAGATTTCTTCTCATCTTTTGATTCAAGAATACCAAGCTTTATAAATCGGTCTATCACTTTCTGCGAACCGGCACGTGAAAACCCGGTCCAATCCATGATTGTTTTTGTTGATATAATTGGTTGGCCATATAGTTTTTGCAGAACCGATATGCCGCTTTCCGACTCTCTTTTTGCCAAAGCCTGTATTTTTGCCATATCCGTTTCGCGCAGTTTGGTTATTTTTTTGGAAATGACAATGGCTTCTTCCGCGGTTTCAATAACGCCGTCGAGAAAGAAATCAATCCATGCGCCGATTTCTCCCTGATGATAACCATATAATTTTTGATAATAAATTTGCCGGTGTTTCTTGAAATAGGCAGAGAGGAAAAGGACTGGTTTTTCAAGCATACTTTTATGTTGCATGAGCATCGTGATAAGCAAACGTCCCGTCCTGCCGTTTCCATCAAGAAAAGGATGTATTGTTTCGAATTGTGCGTGGCTAAAGGCGATATGAATGAGAGGAAGCGTTGCTTTTTCGTCATGTAGAAATTTTTCAAGATCATTAAGTGCATTTTGCATTTCGTGTATCGGCGGCGGGACGAATGAAGCGTTGTTTGGCGTTGTGCCCCCAATCCAGTTTTGTGATTTGCGAAACGAACCAGGGGCTGAAAAGTGGCTTGCTCTGGCTCCTGTCATTAGTTTGTCGTGTAGTTCACAAATAAACCGTAAAGAAAGTGGTAATTTTTCAATACGTTTGAGCCCGTAATCTAAGGCCTTGATGTAATACAAAATGTCATCGGCGTCAATTTCTTTTGTTGCTACGCCAGCTTTTTTCTCCATAGCATCCACTATTGTCGCCTTTGTGCCTTCAATTTGGGCCGAGGACTCAGCGTCTTTGGCAACAAACATGGTAATAAAAAAATCAACATCAGGGAGTAACTGTGTTATGCCGTCAACTTTGCCGATCAGTCTATCAGCTTTTGCGGTTTTGAGTAAAATTTCTTGAGGCAGATCAAAAATCCCTTTTGGCGGGAAAGAATTTGGAATGAAAGCCAAAAAACCCTCTTTTTGTTGGATTTTTTTACCAATTTCAATTTTCATACATAGTTTACTTTGAATATCCAAACATTAACTATATTAGCCTTTAGTTTCTTTTTAGTCAATAGCCTGTATGCGCAAATATATAAAATCTTCGATTTTCCCATTTAGGGCGCACTTTTCTATAATTAAGAACAAATTTTATTTTTTCTCCCATAGTGTTGGGCATTCTCCTTCTTCTCAGTCAATGCTTAAACGTCTAAAAAGTTTTCCTAGTTCTGCACCGGGAGGTGGCCTAAAATCATTAATTGCCAAAATGCCTTTGTTTTTTAAAACTCGAGCAATTTCTTGGACAAGTTTAGGAAAACTATGCCAATACATAGCATTATCAAAAACTCCGCGTCCGTGCAGTATATCAAAACTGGCATCTCTAAATGGCATTCGATAAATGTTGCCTCTCACTGGGTTGGCCAATGGATCTACGGGAAGATCTTGTATGTCTAAACTTACACAATTTATACCTTGCGAATTGAGGTATTTTGAAAATTCACCTAAGCCTCCTCCAATATCTAAAACTGTTGGGCTAGATAATATGTCTTGTCTGCCAGCTTCTTTGACTGATTCAACAATATGATACCATATCCCCTCTGCTCCTTCGACATCCGTTAGATGTTCGCTACCTTTGTAGTAAGATATCCGTGTTTTTTCGTCCATAAGAAATAAAATTCGTTATTTTTGTAAAAAATATTGGGAGTGGTCTGAATAAGAAGAGCATATTTTGTAGGCCGGGGCTAGCCGATGTTTGCTAAGTGTTATAATATGCCGCGAAGCGGCCAAACACTAGCAAATATGGGTGAGCGAGCATTAATTTTTAAAAATCTTCTTTAGCTTATTTGCCAATTCTTCCCTTTTTTTATCCTTTATATGTGGAAATATTACAAATAATTGAGTTTCATAGTTCTCTTTGTTTATAAGTTTCGCATCTAATTTACCTGCAGAAAGATCTTTAAAGATGTCGATTTCACCTAAGTATTGCCATTTCTTTTCCTCACTTAATTCTTCTGGGTCTATTTCATCTTCAAAGTATTCTTTAAATAGTTTGGCGAAATTGATTTTTTTGAATCTTTTTTGGACTTCTTGCTCTAAATTTATTGGTTTTGCCTCATACCATGCAACAGTGTAAAAGAATAGAATTATTGGCAAGAAAAAAGGGAAGAATTGGCTTATATTTACGCCGTATAAATATATGTCTTTAACATAGCTTCCTAAAATAATACTTATTGCAATGGAAATAATCCATATAATTATTAATTGTAAGGCGGAAATTTTAGATAGTTTCATATTTTTAATTAAAAATTAATGTGAGCGAACCGGCTAGCCCGTGTTGTCGGCTGTTTCAATCCCCAGTATTTTCTCAAAATCCTGTTTTATTCTTGGCAATATTGTATTTTGAGGATTTATTAATTTACTCATTTCATGAACAATAATAGCTTTAATTATTTTTTCTGCCAAAAGCAACAGCTCTATTGTCTCTTTTTTGGTAATGGTGCTTTTTTTTGATTTTTCTCCTCTCTTTTCTTTTGGTACTGCATTTAAAATCTCTTCTATTATCTCAAAATTTGTATGAGCAAGATCATTTCCTCTTCTATTGAGGTGTCTTGTTATTTTATCGTTGTTTTTATTAAGTAAATCATTAGTCATTTTAAATAACTTTTTGTCTTTTTCAACACTGCTTTTTTTAATTTCAGTTAAATATTTTCTAATTGAAACCACTCCCTTTGTGTTATCAAATAGATTGATAACTTGAAGAGGAAATGATCGAGATAGTGAAGAAAAACAATTATGTAAAAAGGCGTTGGTCGGCATTTGTTTATTTTGTTGAAGTAAACCCCAACTGTAAAAATCAAAAAAAGCACCACATAGTAGGGTGTATAGAGCTGTTGCGTAATTTTTTCTTTTACTGTTCATGTTTCTGTATAGGGGATTGAAATGGTCGACAACTGTTATGTATCCCCCCCCCAAAAAAAAATTAATTCCCCTCTCCAACTACCCCCACCTTCCTCGCCTTTTCCATCTCCTTCAGCATCCTTTCTAAACATTCCCCATATCCTCAATCGGCAACTTTTTTAATTTCTCAATCTCCTTCAACATCTTCCTTGCGATTTTGCTCATAGGAGCGATATCAAGAACTTTGTGTAGCAGCGCATCCGCCTCACCATAATTTTCCATTTTTATATGAGTGTCCGCAGTCACAAGCAGATAATCAACATTCCCGATTTCGAGCTCCAAAGCCTTATTGAAAGCGATCAAAGCCAACGGCAATTTCCCCGCATCCTTATAAACCTGCCCGAGACTTACATACCTCTGAGACCTATCGGGATCCAACGTAATAGCCTGTTGATAGGCCATGGCGGCCTCATCCAATTCCCCTGCATTGTACAAAGAAAGCCCCAAATGACTGTAGTCCACGGGGTCATTCGTCTTCTCAGCCAAACCTTTGTAAACAGCCGCGGCCTTCACCCACATTTTTTGGTCTAAGTACAACCTCCCGAGCTCCTTTTGAGCGTCCAAATTATTCGGATCAATCGCAAGCCCGGAAACAAGTGTTTTTACCGCTTCCTTTGGCTCCCTTTTGTTTATCAAAGCAATCGCCCGATTATGCAATTTTTCGACCTTACTTTTCCTCTCTCTCGAAATTCTTTTTTTAGGCTCAGCCTTTCGCAGTTCAACCGAAGACGGAGGCATCTCAGCAGCAACAACCGCTGCGGCTTCGGCGGTAGCAGCCTCTTCAGCGGCAACATCCTCGGGGGTCGGTTTCTTTTTAAGCAAAACCAAATAAACCTGTCTTACAAAGATAACCACCAAAACAACAATACTCAAAAATATTAATAAATACGTCAACATAATTATTATTTTTTAGGATTTGAAACTTTTGCCGCACTATGCGGGCTCTTCTCGCCCGTTTTCGAATCATCATCTTGCTTTGGCGCACTTTTTCCCCCTGTCTTCGGCTCTCCATCTCGTTCGGGCACGCTTTTCTCATTACTTCTCCCGCTAGACATTGGCTCGCTAGTCACATTTTTCTCCCCCTCATCCATAGCCCCCTCTTCCCCATTCGCAACAAATTCTTCCTTCTCATACCTTCCCCTCGGTGAAGTATCCAACGGTTTCTTCAAAACTTTCCCGATAGCGGAAGCATCAACCGTTATCCAATCCCTATTTCCAACATTTACCTTCACTTTCTTATTTAAAATATCCAAAGAGACGACAACTCCCTCGTCATGAACCCCAAGCGCAGGCTTTTTCAACTTCACAGTACTCCCGATAGCCGGCAGTCCACTGCGGAATTCCTTATATGCCTCAGCTTCATATTTCAAACAGCACAGTAGCTTTCCGCACGCCCCTGAAAGTTTCGCGCTCCCCTTTCCTTCGAGAGACTGCACTCGAACCATTTCCATCGTCACGCTTTCCAAATTCGACAAAATTCCTTTGCAGCACAAAGGCCTCCCGCACCTACCAAACCCGCCAACAATCTTAGCCTTATCCCTCGGCCCAATCTGTTTCAGATGAATTTGTTTCTGCAAACTTTTGGCAAGATCCTTCACCAAATCACGGAAATCCACGCGATCATCGGCGGTAAAAACAATATTCAACTTCGCCCCGTCTAGCGAATAACAAGCATAAAACGGATACATATTCAAAAAATATTTATTAACCAGCGAGTTACACGTGTTAATGGCGTCATCTCCCCTTTCTTTGTTCGCTTCAAATTTTTGCAAATCGTGAGCGGTTGCCTTTCTCACAATCTTAAAGCCCTCTTTGTAAGGCTCTTTGTCGCTTTTCTTTTCCAAAAGACAAAGAATTTTTCCCATCGCTTCCGTGCCCTCTTCATCCTTAAAAACAATCATCTCACCTTCACCGAATTTATCGTCCTCTTTGAGAGGATTTTCAAAGATGCCCAAGTCATAAAAATCAAAAATTTTTGCAATCATATTAAAAGCATTAAATTTTCCAAAACTAAACGTGCATTAACATTTTTCTTCAGTAAAATAAACGCCTCTTGCACCTTTGCTGCCATCTCAATAAAACCCTTTCTCTCCCTACCCGGATTGGCTTCAAGCATTTTATTTCTAAGCACATGAGTCATTACATTCAAAAAATCATTTTTCATTTTTTCGTCCTCAACAAGATTCTCGACATACGCAAATTTCTCGACGATATTGTCCGTATCCAAAAGATACAAAGTATCCTTATAAAGCTTCAGAAAATAAGCAAGCATCTCCGGTTGATTCATCAAATCCAGCGCTCGTCCCGCTCTTCCCAAAGACAATTTCGCCACCTGATTTATAGTCTCCTCTGTACTTTCAGGATAAAGTTCGCGCAGTTTATTGGCCAAAAACTCCGTTGAAAACAAATGGAATTTAATAAGTCTGGATCTCGACAAAATAGTAGGCAAAACTTCCTGGACATTGCTCGTCGTCATGATGAAAAGCGTCCTTCCTGGTGGCTCCTCCAGCGTTTTTAAAAGCGCATTCGACGCCTCAACCGTCATGCGCCCGATACTCTGAAGAACCACAACCTTGTATCGGCTCTGACTACTCATGTTGCACCTACTGATAATTTCGCGGATTTGATCGATCTTCAGTGCCTCTTTGTTGTTCTCATATTCCATCGTATCAAGGTGGATTCCTTTGCGAATTTGAATACAAGTCGGGCACACCCCGCAGAAATTATTTTCACACTGCAAAATAGAAGCGAGCTTCTTCGCAACTGTGTATTTCCCCACATGCCCGGCCCCATAAAGTAGATAAGAATGCGCCAAATTCCCGCTCTCAATATCCGCCTCAAGCATCTTGAGCTGTTTGTCATGCCCAATTATATTCCAATTATAAATCATAGAATTTCAATTTTAATCGCACAACTTCTCGTCTCGCCACCTCTCTACAAACCGGAAATGTCATTCTGCAATCCCAAATTTCAATTTTTCTGCCAATATTTGCCCTGCCTCACAATCAGCCCCGAAGCCTGATCGGGAAACTTCATTATTTCCTTTACAAACTTCTCCAATCTTACATTATTTTGAGACCCTTTCACAAGAACTATGTCGTTTTCTTTGATCTTATTTCTGAACTCGGAAATGGTCTCACTCACATTCTTAAATTTGAAAATATTTTTCATCCCTTTTTCTTTAGCGCCTTCTGCGAAATTTTCCGCCATAGTCCCGACTGTCACCAGAATATTGCAGCTGTCAGGCACGCTTTTCCCGACTTCTTTGTGGAGCCTTTCACTGTCTTCCCCGAGCTCATTCATCGTCCCCAATATCGCGATTTTTCTTCCACCGGCTTTAGGCGTAAGTCCCGCCAAAGTTCGTAGTGCCTCTACGCACGCCTTCGGCGAAGAATTATAAGAACCGTCAATTATTATTGATCCTTCCTTGATTCCTGGTAGCAGATTCAATCTCCCTGCAGGCAAACGAAACCTCTTCAGTGCCTCAACGATTTCTTCAAGCGTCATTTTCATCGCGAGCCCGCAAATAATAGCGGGAAGAATGATATTCACATGATGTTTCCCAAGAATTGGAACGGCAATTTCATCCCTTCTTCCCTCCGTATTTAAATTAAATTTTATCCCATCCAAGCTCTCTTCGATCGAAGTTGCCTTGTAATCGGCTTCCGGCACGGTCCCAAACGTAAAAGTTTTACTTTTAGCCCTTCCCTTAGCCAATTTTGAAGTTCTGTCGTCATCCGCATACAAAACCGCAATCCCATCCTCAGGTAGCGCATGAATCAATTTCGACTTTTCTTCAAAAACTTTATCCAAATTTTCAAACTGTCCTTCGGCCAAATGTACTGGCGCAATCGGCCCCATCACGGCAATATCAGGCTTAACAATCGAAAGAAGCACATCCATATCGCCAGGTTTATCAACTCCCATTTCCACAATCAATACTTCACTGTGCATTTTCCTGAAAGACCTAAAAAAACCTTTGATCAGAAGGTATGACCACTTGAAAGCGCTACTATACCCGCTATCGAGTTCAAGAATCGTCAGAGGCAAGCCAAATTCCGTATTCATACTCTCCCTATTCTTAACTACCCTGAATTTGGTATTCAGAATTGTATAAATTGCCTCTTTCGTACTCGTTTTTCCCACAGAACCCGTAACTCCAATAACGGTTCCTTTGAATTTTTTAACTCTTCGCTTCGCGAATCTTTTCAGGATAAAAAACGCTATTTTTTTGAGCAAATTTTTCATTTTTTTAAATCAATTTGCATGCCTTTTCAGGATCAAAACTTTGTTTTTTAAGACCAAACTGCCAATCTTTTTCAGATAAATTTTTCTTAAAAGCAAAACAAAAGCAGACCCTCTAAAAAAGCAGGGGCATTCTAGCACAAAACATAGCGAATCTCAAAAAAATCGATCAAATTTCGCACATTCAAGTCCAAAGCTTGAAAATTACAGTAGCAAGCGTGTTTTTTCAACATGTCCCTAACGCAAAAATCCAACTGCTCCACTTTAAACCTTACAATTCAGTAAAATCACTAAATTTTTTCATCAAAATCTTTGTTCGTTTTCCAACCTTCCCATCCCCAATTCTTCTCCCATCAATTTCCACAACCGGAACAATCCCTTTTGTAGTCTGCGTAAGGAAAATCTCGGATTTTTTAAGAAGATTTTTTATATTAATTTTCTTAAATTTCACTTTGAAAAGCGGACAATCAATCATTTTAACCTTGTTAGTGCTCCGCAAGGAACCAGCCACTACAGCCCCTTCCATATACAAACCAGAAGTCGCAAGCCTAATCACAACCTGCGCGGTGATCCCAGGCAAAACTCCATCCTTTCGCGTGCACAACGTATTCCCTTCAAACCAAAAAATATTTGAATATGCCCCCTCGGAAACATCCCCCTTTTTATCAACCAAAACAGCCTCGTAATACCCTCGAGAAGCAGCTCGTTTATGGCTCAAATAAGAGCCCAAATAAGAAATAGACTTCACCTCCGGGATATCTCTTTGCATAACTACCGTTTTCACGCCAACCCCTTTATAAACATTAAAATTTTCGGTCAATTTTTCAGAAGTAATGATGACCCCTTCTTTAATTGCAGTTATTTTTATTCGCTGAATTTTTTCAGGCGATTTTTTCGCAACTTTTTCAAGCATTTTTAGCACATCCTTTGGACGCCACCGAATTTTTAAGTCAATTTTCGCCGCTGATTGAAAAAGTCGATTCACATGCGCTTCGGCCTCAAAAACATACCTCCCCCCAACAATATTCTTCGTCCCCATTTTTCGTCCTTTGCGCACATAAGTCCGTAGCGTCTCAAATACCCCATATCCATACATAAAAGCCTCCGACAAAACAGACACCTTCGCATCTTTCTCACCAACAAATTTGTTATTTATCAGAATAACCATGTTATCGTATCACCTTTAAAAAACGAGATGGATTTAAAATCCGCACCAATCCAACTTGTTGAAATATTAACAAATCGTCATCTCCGCTAATCAGGTAATCAGCTTTCCCAACAAAGGCACAATTAAGAAATTTGTTATCTCCGGGATCCCGGCAAATATCAACCATATTTTTATCCTCAAGGACAACGGAATTCTCCGTCACAAAAGCGGTCCATTTTAACAACACTTTTTTGTCAGAATCGATTTTTTGGATAGTTTTAAAATATTCTTCCAAAATTTTTTTTGTAATAAGAACCTGAATTTTATCAGACGCCCACAATTCGAGAATTTTATGCGGTGGTCCGCCCCAAAAAATTCCGGACACAAATACATTGGTATCAAGAACGACTTTCATTACGGACATTTTTAATAAATTTCTGGACATCGTTTTTTTTGATATTTTTCCCGGCCGCTATTTTTTTACTCTCTTTAATGAGCGTTTTGAACGCTTCAAATTTGGGTATTTGAATAGGCTTCAGGAGAAGATTGTCTCCGTCACTAAAGATCAAAAACTTCGTGCCTATAGAAATTTTCAAGAATTGGCGCATGTCATTAGGGATAACAATTTGCCCTTTCGAAGAAAGACTAGTTACTTGTATTTGTTGCATAGTATAAATTGTAAGAATATCTTACCATTAGTCTAGCTCAAGATACTCGCGTTAGTCAATAATTAATTTCAAAAATGCAACTATTGCTATCAGTAATCGCCGCCAATTATTTTAAAATCCCCAAAAACGATCCGGCTTTAAGCAAAGTTTCTTCATATTCCGCTTTCTCGGTTGAATCGTAAACAATTCCTCCCCCAACCTGCAGATACAATTTACCACCTTTTTTAATCACAGTGCGAATCGCAATATTGAAATCCAGATCAAAATTCGGATCAACATACCCGATCACGCCGGTATAAATACCACGAGTTTTTGGCTCCAGCTCGTCAATAATCTCAATCGCTCTTTTTTTCGGACATCCGGTTATGGACCCCCCTGGCAGCATCGAAATCAAAGCCCGTATAGGAGTCACTCCGTCATCCAATTCCCCAACGATTTTGCTATATGTATGCCAAACTGTCGGACACTTGCTGATTAATCGATTTCCGGCAACTTTAACCGACCCAATTTTACAAACTTTCCCAAGATCATTACGTAAGAGGTCGGTAATCATGTCGAGCTCCGCCGCCTCTTTTTCGCTTTTCAAAAGTTCTTTTCTAAATTTCTCGTCTTCCTTTGCTGTTCTCCCGCGAGGCCTTGTCCCTTTTATCGGACAGGTCTCGATTTTTCGATTCTCGATTTTTATAAATCTTTCCGGTGATGCACTCAAAATTTCGAATCCATCTCCTTCGACATATGCCGCAAATTCAACAGGATTTGTTTTAATGATTTTAGCAAAAAGTTCGCGAGGTTTTTGGCTTGTAGAAGCCTCTAGTCGCTGAGTTAGGTTAATTTGGTAAATATCCCCGGCCTTTATATAATTTTCGATTTTCTCATAAGCTTTTTTGTACTGCTCTTTTGAAATAGTCATTTTAAAACCAGCTTTATTGATTTTTCCACCTTTATCTTCCCTGTTTTTCCTTTTTAAAATTTCATAAACTTTCGCCAAAAATTTAGCATCCTTATAAAAAACTTTTATTTTCCTGTTTTCAAAAACAACCCAATTATCAAACGCAAAAAAATGTACATCAGGTAACTTTAAATCATCTTTAGCATGCCTTTTTACATCATAAAGCTGATAACTTAAATCGTATGAGAAATAACCAATTAGCTTGCGCCTTTTTTTTGTATTTTGAATAATAAAATTTTCAAAAATCTGCTCAAAATTTTTAGAATTTCTTCTTTTAAAACCAGCCATTTTATAAACAAATTTTGAAACAGGCCCCCAAGCCAAAATGCTCTTCCCGTTGCCACTAGCGGTATGCAAAAAACAAACATTTTTTTCTTTACCAGAAAGTTTTTCGAAAAATTCCACCGCAGAAATCCCCGGGTTCTTAATAATTTTAGTTTTATTTATCGACTTGTTATTCATTCAAAAAATTTTTCATCAATTTATTTCCTTCTTTTGTCATAAAAGATTCGGGATGAAACTGAACCCCAAAAAGCGGATATCTCTTATGCTGTATCGCCATAATTTCCTTGTTCTTAGTCCATGCGGTCAAATCAAATTCTGGAGGCACTCGGTCGATACATAATGAGTGATAACGTGCCGCAAAAAATGGCATCGGCAAGCCTTTAAACAACCTTTCTCCGGTATGGAAAATCTTAGAAGTTTTCCCATGGACGATCTCTTTCGCCCCGATGATTTTTGCTCCAAAAACCTGCCCAATACATTGATGCCCAAGACACACCCCAAGTATCGGAATTTTAGTAAAGAATTTTTTAATCACAGCCATAGAAACCCCGCTATCAGAAGGCCCTTTCGGCCCGGGCGAAATCACGATCGAAGATGGCTTCAACTCCTTCACCTGCTCAACGCTTATTTTGTCATGATAAAAAACTTTCGTTCTGCCTCCAAGCGTTTCTATTTGCTGGTAAAGATTGTAGGTGAACGAATCGTAGTTATCGATTATAAGAATCATTCAATGAGCTTTAGAAATTCGCTTCGCGTATTCAAATTGCCCTTGAAAAGCCCGGTAAACGCGGAAGTCGTCATTGTAACATTCTGTTTTTCAACTCCACGAACCATCATGCAAAGATGTTTGGCCTCAATCACGACGCCAACTCCTTTTGGCTTCAGTAAGTCGTTTAACGTGTTTGCGATTTGCATCGTTAACCGTTCTTGGTTCTGAAGTCGGCGAGCATAAAGTTCAACGATTCGAGACAGTTTTGAAACCCCGACAATTTTCTTCTCGGGGATATAGCCGATATAAACCTTTCCAAAAAAAGACAGCATGTGGTGTTCGCACGTCGAGAAAAAATCGATATCTTTGCAAATAATCATCTCGTCATAATCCCCGCCATCGAACTTTGTCACAAGCTTGGAAGGATCCTGCCCATACCCGCTATACATTTTTTCGAAAGATTTCGCGACTCTGCACGGTGTATCCACAAGCCCTTCCCTCTCAGGATCTTCGCCTATCTCAGTGATTAATTCTTTTACTAATTTTTCAATTTTTTTAAGGTCCATATTTTTAGTCAAAACTTAATTTAATTGTAATTTTACGCATCTGCCATTTCTCCGCCCATTACTATCCGCTCATTTTCGTGCTCCCTTGCCAATCTTCGACACCCGATCACGACTCCCAAGATTATCCAACAAAGTTTTAATATTTTTTTTAAGCACAGGATGGATTTTGTCCGGCGCGATTTCACACAGGGGAGTCAGTACAAAATTTCTTTCATGCAGTCTAGGATGCGGAACTCTCAGGCTCAGCCCGGCTTTCGGATCCGACTCGGTTCCCAAATCCAATTTGGATTTCAAACCAAGTCCATGATTCGGTAACGGCTCATCAATAACCAAATCCCCGTAAAACAGCAAATCAATGTCTATCACTCTTGGCCCATTTTTAACGCACTTGTCATCTCGTATTCTTCCAATATCCATTTCCACCTGAAGTAGTCTACTCAATAATTTTTTTGGATCAAGATCAGTTTGAATTTCAACCGCCATATTCAAAAAATCTCCTTGTTCCTTGTATGAAATAGGCTCAGTTTCATAAATTGAAGATTTTTTTAAAATTTTAGAAAACCCTGAAATCTTCTCGACGGCTCTTTTTAGAAAAAATTTTCTATCTCCAAGATTAGACCCTAATCCCAAAAACACAAAGACTTTAGTAGATTCACTTCCCCCAGTGCTCGCAAACGCCGAGGCTCCAACTGACTTGTTAACATTTCTACTCGCAGACACAGAAGTTTTCGCCAACTTGCCCTTATTTAAAATTCCAGAGGCTTTTGCCAATTTATTCCCCTTCATATTCACAGCAATAGTTTTCCGTTTCATATAAAGAAAGTTTCTTAAGCGGCAATTTATCTTTCAACTTCTCCCAAATCCAAATAATAATATTTTCACACGACGGATTCTCTATAACGTCATTCAGATGAGCGTGATCCAATTTCGAAAACACTTCCTCATTCACAATTCTTTTAATTTCCACAAAATCAATAACCATTCCGTCCTCTTTCACAAGCCCAGAAACCATCACTATTAACTTATAATTATGTCCGTGTAAATTTTCGCATTTTCCATGATAATTAGTCAGAAAATGTGATGCTGAAAAGTTGAATGTGACACTTAAGTTTGCTTTTGGCATATTGATTTTTAATTTACTTTCGCTTTCAACGACTTTGCCGTCATATTGTCTTAATTTTCAAAAAATTCTTTTAATCCCTTTACGTCATGGACCCGTAGTATAGCGGCTCCATTAAAGTAAGCAATAGCGTTGATGATTTTAGCTTTTTCATCACGTCCCGCAATATCCCCTCCCAAAAACGATTTTCTCGAAATTCCAACCAGAATTGGCCGCCCAAATTTCAAAAACCTCCGCAGTCTAGCAATTATTTCAAAACTATATTTTGGCACAGCACTGACGAATTGCCCCATCCCGGGATCAAGAATAATTTGCGAATCCTTGATGCCATGTTTTTTCGCATACGCAAGCCGTTTCTCGAAAAACCCGCTTATGGTTTTTACAACATCCTTGTAGTGTTTTTCTTTCACGGTAGTCCTCGGCGAATTATCTTTCGAATACATAAATACGACAGGCACCTTGTATTTTGCGACAACCTCCGCCATTTTTTTATCGCCTCTCAAGGCTGTGACATCATTTACGATATCTGCTCCTTCTTCCAAAGCCTGTCTTGCCACCTCTGCTTTATAAGTATCTATAGAAATCGGCAGTTTTGTAAGTTTCCTGAGTTTTTTTAAAACAGGAATAACCCTTTTAAGTTCCTCAGAAAGTGAAACAAATTTTGAATTAGGACCCGTCGATTCCCCGCCAATATCAATAATGTCCGCCCCATCTTTTTCGAGCTCTTTAGCCCTTTCCAAAGCCTTCTCTAAAGTATAGTACCGTCCTCCATCACTAAAAGAATCAGGAGTAACATTAATAATCCCCATGAGTAAAGGACGGCGCGCCTTCCCACAAAGTTTTTTATTATTAGGTAAATTTAAAGCAAATTGCCTCAAGACAAGATTGGATTAGTGATTGTCTAATTTATTATCAAATGAATTTGAAATAAATCGTTCCACAACAAAACAAGATTAATAATTGACTATGCCAATCGCGAAAAGCTCACAAATTCTATCATTCAACTGGTAAATGACAATAAAATAACTAAAATGTAGGTAAAATAATCCTTTAACTTGTTAATCGCCCTTTTGCATCGCCATCACCAAACTTGTATCCCCAACCTTAAGCCCGGGCATCATATACCCCGGAACTTATCCCCGGGCTCTTAGCGCCCGGGCATCACCTCCCTCGCATATGAAGCCCGGGCTAACCTGGGAGAGCTTACCGAGCACCCAAATATCTTTAATCTGGACTCGCTTTAATCCACACAACCCACAATCTATAATCCACAACCTACATCTTTAACTCTTAACCAATCTCAACCCATAACCCCAAAACCTATGCAATTCAACCTATCCAAAAAAATCCTATCTTTCCTCTTCGCGACTCTACTAATTCTAAACTTAACCTCCTGTATGAAAAAATTTGACCAAACAGCAATACCTGAGAAAGGTGACAAAATAGCCATTCTCACGGTTGAAGTCCCAACGGACACAATCACAACTGAAACATCGGCTACTTCTCCGGACACTCCATCAAAAAACGCAACAGAAAACCCAACGGGAACCCAAGCCGCCACTCCGGAAACCACGACCGAAGGAATAATAAAAATCCGCCTTTTCGGAGACAAAACCCCTGAAATGGTAAAAAATTTCACAACTCTCGCGGAGGAAGGCAAATATACTAATGTAATCTTCCACCGCATAATCCCTGATTTCGTAATCCAAGGCGGCGACTTTGAAAGAGGAAACGGTACCGGCGGATATAGCTACAAAGGCCATGGAACTGAGCTCGATGA
>Ga0233420_10000352_pt1 | contig 20306 bp, 16 predicted proteins | sample Watercolumn_Mata_4_FD_183009 | JGI IMG/M metagenome (GOLD analysis project Ga0233420, IMG submission 183009) | Freshwater microbial communities from Lake Matano, South Sulawesi, Indonesia - Watercolumn_Matano_2014_102_MG | ecosystem: Environmental > Aquatic > Freshwater > Lake | place...
CTATTCTGGGGTTCGAATCCCTCATCCCCAGCCATTGAAAATCAAATATTTATAGTTAATTGATATTATTTATACCTTTATTCTCCAAAAAGGTTATATCTTTTCTTGAGAACTTCAATAAAATGATTATAATTAAGTTTGCCTTGGATAATGGGGAGTGAAAAACGGAAGGTTCTGTCCTAAGTTTGGATGGGCGTTTGGAACTTTGAACCATTATCAATTATAACCGGCTGTAGATTAAGTAGCTGGTTTTATTTAATTAACTAATAAAAAAATATGAGTGCTGAAGGTTATCTGTTTATAGTTTTTGGGGTGATTATTTTGGGGTTTTTGGTTGTTGATCTGGGATTTTTTGATAGAAAGGCTCATAAAGTTAGTTTTAAATCCGCTATTTGGCAGTCTGTTTTTTGGGTTGTGATTTCTTTAGTGTTTGGAGGATTGGTGTGGTGGTTTGTTGGTCATGAAAAAGCTGCTGAATTTTTGAGCGCTTATTTAACGGAAAAAATGCTCTCAGTAGATAATTTATTTGTGATAATGCTTTTGTTTACATTTTTTAATTTGGAAGAGAAATATCATCACAAAGTTCTTTTTTGGGGTATTTTAGGGGCAATTGTTTTTAGAGGAATTTTTATTACGGCGGGATCGATTATTGTTCATCAATTTAATTGGGTGCTTTATGTGTTTGGAGTTATTTTGGTTTATACGGGGATAAAATTGTTTAATGATAAAAAGGAGGAACATATTGATTTCAAAAATAATAGAGTTTTTAAATTAGCTAATAAATACTTGAGATTTACGACTGATCATCAAGATGGAAAATTTATTGTGAAGCAGGATGGGAAATTGTATGTGACAATTTTGTTTATGATTGTTCTTTTGGTTGAAACTACTGATATTTTATTTGCAGTGGATTCTATCCCTGCCGCTTTTTCGATTTCTCAAGATCCGTTTATAGTTTTTACTTCGAATATATTTGCAGTTATGGGGCTTAGAGCTCTATTTTTCTTGATTGAAAATGTTTTGCACCGCTTTCATCATTTACAAAAAGGTCTTTCATTTATATTGGTGTTTATCGGATTGAAAATGCTGGTGGTTATGTTTGGAATTCATATTTCCTCTGTGATTTCGCTAATGATTATATTAGCCGCTTTAGGGGTTTCTCTGCTGATGTCTGTACTTTATCCGAAGAAAATCTAGCCAAGGAATAACTAAACATTTTTAATTTATCGCAACATCAAACTAAGGAATTTTATACGGAAAAGTGTAATATTCTGCTTCGATGGTTGTATTAATATATGTGTAGTTTTTTATTTCTTTAATCCCAATGTCTATGAAAAAAATCATGGCGGTGACGTTGGTTTGCATGATGGTGGTGGGCAATGCTCTGACTGCTAGTGCAAATTTCAGCGATGTGGCTTTAGGTCACAAAAATGCTCAAGCAATTGCCTTTTTAAAGGATGCTGGAGTTATTGGAGGTTTTTCTGATGGTACTTTTAAGCCAGGAGAAAAACTGAATCGAGCTCAACTTATGAAAATTCTGGTTGAGGGACAAGGAATTACTCCAGATCCAACGCAATACAAAAATTGTTTTACTGATGTGACTGATCAATGGTATGCACCTTATGTTTGTTATGCTAAAGAAGTTGGATGGGTTGATGGATTTGAAGATGGATCTTTCAAACCTGAAGAGCCTGTGAAAAAGGCTCAAGCTATCAAGATGACGATTGAATCTCAAGGATTTGCTGGTAACAAGGAGGATTGTAATGAAGATCTTTTCAAAGATACAGATGCCTCTAAATGGTATGGGAAATATGTGTGCGTAGCTTTAGAAAAAGGACTTTTGGAAGAGGATAAAGATGGAAATTATGTGCCAACTGGTGATATGACACGTGCTCAAGTTGCTGAAAACATCTACAGATCTATTCTTCTTAGAAAGTTGGATAAAGCTGCTTATACCGAAGAAGTAAAGGGAATGGTTGTGGAAGCTTTAACTGCTTTTAAAGAGGAGAAAGTTTCGATCAAGGCTGATATTGATGCTTTTAAGGCGGAATTAAAAGCGATGAAAGATGCTGGAGCTACAGAAGAAGAAATTAAAGCAATGCGCGAAGAATTTTGGACAGCTATAAAGGAGGCTCAAAAGGCTAATAGAGAAGAATTCCAAAGTCATATTAAGGAAGCTCATGATGCTTTTAGAGAAAATAAAGATGCAATAAAGGAGGAAATGAAAGCATGTAGAGATCAGAATTTGAGATATAGTTTTATGGAAGATAAATGTATGACAAAACCTGCCAAGGTTGAAGATGATGATAAGGATGATGTAGAAGATGAGACTGATACAGAAGATGATGACGCTGAGGATGATGACGACGATGATGACGCTGAAGATGATGATGACAATGATGACGATGATGACGCTGAAGATGATGATGACAATGATGACGATGATGGAATCGTTTTGCAGGCAAAATAGGAAAATGTTTTAAAAAGGGCCTTTCTAATCAAGAAGGGCTCTTTTTGTTAATGGTGTAATTAGGGGAGGGTATTGTATTCTGGATCGCTGGCAGGAATATAAGTGCAATGTGCAACGTATTTTATACTGGCTTGTTTTGGATGACCAATTGTCCATTCATCGTGATAAACACGACTTGAATTTCCCGGATCTTTGGCTCTAGAAGCGACTGCGTGAATAGTGTCATATTGTTCCCACCAATCTTGTCCGTCGATTTTATCTCCCCACATTCCTACTTCTACGTCTTTGACTTTGCCGGCAGCGGCTTCAATGCAGAAAATTAAACCATCTTCTTTAGTTCGTGAATTATATCCTCCTTCATGAAAATATTTGCCTGCTTTACTTCCCGTAGCACAGGTTGAAATACCGCTACCAAACATTGGATGAGCATCGGTTTTATGGCTGTGAATTCTTTTAAACCCATTGTTCATGATTGTGCAGCCGCGGCTTTTGTCTGTGCCGTGAAGAAGTAAACGAGGGGCACTTGGAGAATCGTTCCAACTAGAAGTGACATTCCCAAGGTGGTTTTTGGTTTCTTCGTATAAGGGATTGATTTCTCCTATTCTATAAATGCCATCAACTCTGATTTTTGCTTTTTTCTTATGTTCAGGGTCTTGTGTTTCTAGGATTCTTTTGGCTATTTTGGCTTTTTCTTCTCCGTGGACTGATTCTAAGCGATTTGGTTTTTTGATTTCGTCCAGATTTAAAGATGTTCGATGAGTGTCATAACTTGTGGAAAGTCTTTCAGCAAATGATTTAGCGGCTGGGTCTGATGGTTTTACTAAAAAATGGCCAACCTGTATTAGTTCTGCTGATTCTCGAAGGGGGTCTGGAGTATAAGTATTTCCTAAGGTTTTTTCTACTGAAGCTTGAGTAGTTTTAGTATCTGTGTCGACAGCAGTAGGCTCTTTTGGGGGTTCCGGTCTTCGTAGTAATCTATCAAGAAATCCTCTAGGTTTAGGAGTTTCGTCTGGTATTTTTATTTCTTTTGGCTCCATATATTTATTGTTTTCTAGGTTTATCTAATAAAGCATCTTTTTCTCCGAAAAATTTATCTATTGCCAGTTGAGTTAGTCGAGCATTTTCTTCTTCTTCGGAAAGAACTCGGGTTACTTCTTGGGCTGTTTCTGTTCGATCGGATTCAACTTCCGGTGAAGGAGGTATGTTTTTTCCTCTGCGATTAGGGCTGGTGTAGGTTAGACGCCAGGCCATTACGTAGGTGGAATGATAGGCTGTAGATCTCAAAACTAATTGATCTCCAGGTTGGGTGATGTAATCGGGATCTTGTAAAGATCCGCTTAACACTGCTTTTGGAGGAACATTAATATTGCTGGCGAACCAAAGGATTTCTCCAGTCTCTCTTTTTCTTATTCCCATATTTAAGCGAGCTCCACCTGTGCGGGAGGGGGCGCCATTTTTTCCTACGCGTGTATCTCCACAGGCAACCTCGGCGTAGCGAAGATTTTTACCCGGTTCTAAGTCTACCCAAAGTTCTCCATTTTCGAAATGAGCAGGAGCTTCGGGGCGAAAATTTACAGGGAAAGGAGGTTCCCAGCCATTTAAATTTAAGGGAACGGCATTTGGATATCCGGCCCTGGAAACACTAATGTCTCCACCTTGATAATCACCATATTTTGGAGTTAATCGATCAAGTGGACGATTTAGGATTGGGAGGTCTGAAAAAGTAGTTCCTTCGGTATAAACGGCGGTTCTTTGTTCTGTTGTCTCATCCAATTCTGGATAGAAATTTAAAATTAAATAGTGAATATTTGAAACTGCTAAATTTATGTCCAAAGCATCTGCTCTACCTGGTCTGGCGACATTTTCTACGCAAATGCAATCGGGGACTACTATTCCTGAACAGTTTATAAAATCATGTAAATTTTCTTCTTCCGGATCATTTGCGGCTCTTGGTTCGGCAAATTTTACCGATCCGTATTTATCATGCCAGCCGATCCACTCTCCGCTTTTTGAGTCTAATGCAGTAATTTTACTATAAGCTCCATTTGGGTCGCGTCTACTTTCATTGTATCCTCCATATCTTGTAGAGTCTTTACGGTGGCCTAAAATGGCTTCTCGGAGAACTTTCCCTCTAAATTCTTTGGGAATAACGAAAAGGATTTTTTGTCCACGGCGTAATTCTTGACCTTCATAATTAGGGAGTCTAAATGAGACGGAAGTATCATTAAGTCTCTCTGGTTTAAGTAAAATTTTGATAACTTCAGGCTTGTCGCATTCGTCGGAAAGACTAGCCGGAAGATCTGTAACTAAGGATGGATCATCAATTTTTGCTTCTATTTGAGGAATTCCTGATTGGACATCTGGTTCGGTCATTTTGGTTGATTTTGAATGGCTTTTTCTAATTCTTCTTGAGTTTTAATTTCCGGAAAATTGATGTAATTAGGACGGATGTATTGTCTGTAAGTTGCTAGATTGATTGCTTGAAGCATCATGATGTTATCTTGATCATTTTCGAGATAGAGAGTTTTTGGTTCTTCTCCTTGGAGGGCTTTAAAACCCATAATTCGAAGACGATCATCATCGAGTGAATCATAGGTCATGGTAACGGTGTCATTATTCATTTTAAAAGTGGGATTTAAGCATAATAATCCTTGATCGGTAGAGGTATTTACGATGATTACTGATTTATTTTCTCTGAAAAAAGTTCTCAGTTTTTGTAATAGATTTTCCGGTAAATTTTCCATATTTATAATTTAATTTTTTTAAATTGTTCTTTGGTTATTACAGCTTCTTCTAGTGGTTTTCCTCCTATCTGGGTCACTCCAATTTTTTTTAGTCTGGCTGTGATGGCAGGAGGATTTGAATGAACAATGTACATGACTTCGTCTACAGGGACTGCGTCATGGAACATTACTTCATTCCCGGTGTTGAAATAGTTCATCATCGATTCTACTAATTTTGTGGGACTTACTCTTTGATCAAAAGTTCCTGGAATTTTGGACCCAAATTGATCTGAGGTGTAACAATAGCAGTCCATTCTTTGTAGTATTGATGGACGAAAAACGTACGATCCTTCCGGAAGGCTATCTATAGCATTTTTGGTTAAAATTCTGGTGAAAACACCGGCTGCTCCACCGTTTGATAAATCTTTAGTTGACGACATCCCGTGTTTTAACAATCCCTTACTCCATCTGGTTAGGGTAGACATTAATGTGCCTGATTTGAATACGTGTTCCAGTTGGGTCATTGCTCCTGTTTGATATACACAAACCAGTCCTTTTGATTTAAGGTCTTCTACTGCTTCCGGGGTTAGGGTTTCTGCTTGATATTCTGGATTTACTGAGGTAGTAGATCCGGATGGTTTAGCGTCGGTTTTGCTGATAGCTTTCCAATGTGCTTGTAATTTCTTTTTAGCTTGGGGAGTTACGGGCTTGATGTGATTTTGAATTCCGAGAACGTGAGTTAATTTTGCTAAAACTTCTTTGGTTTCATCCGGAGAAGGCATATTGTCTTGATCGAAAATTACGCGAATTTCTCCCGCTAGAGTTAGGTATTGATTATTAGAGGTAGGAACAAGAACTGTAACTTGTTTTTTCTTGGTGGTGCCGACTACTATATTAAAGCGATGGACTTGGACGCTAACAGATGCTTTTTCTCCATTTGGGCCTTCAAAGTCGAATGAAGTTGTGTTTTTTGGAAGAGTTGGATCTTGTAGGATATTATCTATAGCTTGTTTTTGGTAGCTTTCATTTAGCTTAAAACGGAGAACTGTTCTTCGTTTCCCTTCAAAAAATTCGCGATGAACTCTAAAGAGATGGTTTTCAATTGCGTCGGCTGTTACGGAACTACCATAATATTCAAATTGATCTTTTTTAACTTTGTCTGCTATGTTTTGGACTAAAGCTGTTAATTCTTTTAAAACTGGTTCTGCTTCCGGGCTTAATTCTTGTTTTATTTCTTCTCCTTTGGCCTTTTTGGCTTCTATTTCTTTAGTTTTCTCCTCTATATATTCTTTGAGAGGTTGGTTTGTATTTTTAATTTGTAATTCACCATTGGCGATAACTAAATCAGTGGTATCTAGCAAAATATCGATATGGCTGAAATTCATTTTGATATTGCCGTCGTAAGTTATCCAGATGTGGACTTCTATATTTTCTGCTAGGTTAATGTGATGATCGTTTTTGTTGTTGTCTGGGGTGGTGATGGAATAGTTGATGCCTGTGGTATGGTTATATATGCCAGAATTTTCTAGAGAAAGAGAACCGTTTTCTTTTACTGTTTCGGTTTTATCTTTTTCTGGAACTAAAGTGCTGGCGGCTTCAGGATGAGCGGCTTTTAAATCGGCTATTTTCTGACTTAAGGCTTGATCGAGTTTGTCCAAATCGGTGTGAAAAGTCGTATCATCAAGATCTTTTTGTTGGTCTAAAAGATGAACTAATTCTGCTTGAAGCTTGACGACTTCTTGCCCCATTTTGTCTGCTTCTCCTAGAGTTGTAGGATCAGCTGTTGTTAGGAGGATCTTGTTTTTGGCCATCTGAACAACTACGAGCCATTTTTTCTTTCCTAGTTTTAAATAGTTTTCAATATAGTGGATTTTTTGTTTCTGGATTTCGATTTGTTGTTTTAAGAGACTGCCGTCTTTGGCTAATTGCCATTTGGCTGAAAGAGCGTCATAGAGATCGGCTAATTCTTGAAGTTTTTGATCTATTAAAGCTATAACTTCGTCTCTTTTTTTATTTAAAGTGTCGATTGTTTGGTCTTCCGGTAAAACCATTGATTCTGTAATTTCTTGAATTGTTTTTTGAACAGTAGCGTCTATCTCATGTTTTAATTTTAAGGCTTCATCAACCTCTTTTTGGTTATCTACATCTGAACTTTCAAGAACTTGCTCCATACTTGCGGGGAGCTCACCCATTAATACGTCATATAATTCTTCTTTAGCTTTTGCTTTTTCTTCTGGAGTGCCTTTTTTTGCAGCTTTTTTATATTTTTTTAATTTAGCTTTTGCGGCTTTTTCTTCTTCAGTTTTTTTGTATTTTTTGGCAATTTTTAAAGCAATTGCGGCAGATATTCCAAGAAGAGGGAGAATAATAATTAAATATTCCCAGTGGTACATGGTGTGGCCGCTATTTACGACATTACTTGCTTCATTAACTAGGTCCATACCTGGTTGAAGACCTGCAGCAAGGGCTTGTGATGACATCATTAACGGAACAAGGAATGTTCCGGCTAAAGCTCCTCTTTTCAAAAAAGTGGCTAAATTGTCAGGGCTAAGATTTAAGGTAAATCCATTGCCTGGAAATAAAACGGCTTTTCCGATGTGGATTCGTATCCCTAATTTACCTAGATATCTTAGGATGTTAGCAAGAGCTCTGGAGTGGATAGATTCCGGGAGAATGTTTTCTTGTTGGAGTTGGTCAATTACTTCTGCTGGATCATCACCATTTATGGCTCTATCTACTGAACGTTGAGTAGTTGTTAGACCTGTGTCTACAATAGTTGATGTCTTTAGGGCATCTTTTTCGCCGAAAAATTCGTCTATTGCTAGTTGAGTTTGACGTTCTCTTTCTTCGTCTTCTGGAGTAAGTGCTCTGTTTTCATCTTCAGTATTCATATTTTTAAGGTAATGCTTTTAGTACTTCTTGTAGATTTTCTTGGAACTTTCTGTAATCGGTACGATCTAATTTGAAAACTTTTTCGATGGGACCTTCAGTTGTGGTTGTTTTGTATCCATAACTGGTATATTTCATTTTTCCAATACTCACTTCATAAGGATCAGAAGGGTCGTAAACTATGTAGTGTGATGGATTTTTGGGATTAGACTTATTTATCGCGAAAAGAGTTTGATAAGTTCCGGTTGAATGAGTGATTACTGAAGCAGTCATTTCTTGTTCTCTGCCAAACCACCCGGCTTCGAGGGTTGCAGTTCGGGACATGTAATATTTATCGTTTTCTAAACTCTCAATGATTTTTGGAACTTCGTTTGGTTTTGGTGGCGGTTCAGGTTTAGGTGGCTCTGGCTTTGGAGGTTCAGGCTTAGGTGGTTCAGGTTTAGGCGGCTCTGGCTTTGGAGGTTCAGGCTTAGGTGGTTCAGGTCTAGGAGGCTCTGGCTTTGGAGGTCTTTTTTTACGTCTAATCTCGGCTAGTTTTGGAGGTTTGTCTGGATTTGGTGGAGTAACGGGAGTAGGGTCAGGGGTTTTAGGCGTGCTTTCTTTTTTTGTATACCCGAGATCGATTATGCTTGAAATTCTTCTTGTGCTTTTTTTTGACCAATCAGTTTGTAATTTAAAACGGACGTTTGGATGATTGAATTTACTCGCTATGTCTGTTTTGAGTCGCTCTGCTCGCATGTATGCAAGCGCGTGATTCATTACTTTTTGTTGATTATCAAGTGACAATTTGTAAATTACATAAATCCCTTTTTTGTCGAAATCTAAGCCTATTAATTCAGAAATGGTGTTTGTTGCTTGAAGTTTTTTAAAAGCTTCAAGATATTTATCTCTCCAAGCTTTGCTGTGTTTTAAATTTACACGAGGTTTTGAACTTGTTTCGTCTAAGCCAAAGAGGACTTTGTCGGCGGTTCCGGTGATAGTGATATTGAATTCTTTTTCTGGATTGGCTTTATCATATTCACGATTTAGTAATATCAAGGCTTCGTCTAGTTTATCCTCTTTTTCTGGGGTAGATGAGGATAGCGCGAATTGATAGATTATTTCTGGAAACTCTTTTGCGGCTTCGGTTCTTTCTCCTACGCTCTTTTTTAACTGCGTTAGTTCGGTTTTAGTGCGTGCTTGAGCTAATCTTCGTTCAATTTCTTGCTGTTGAGGACTGAGATTGTTTAAAGCTTCTGATTGTTTTTCTGGTAAGGGAGGAGTCACTTTGTTTTTATTTTTATAATAAATCTTGTCATTTTAGCATAAAAAAGCCTTTTTGGGAAGATTGATAATGAAAGAAAGATTTAAGTGTTTTTAGAAATATCAGGCTTTTTCTGAGTCGAAATTTTTTCCAACAGGTTCTTTCAAGGTATAATTGTAATTTCTTTGCATTAAATCATTGACCTGAATTTTTAGGCCTGGTTTAAATTCTTTGAGACTTTTCATGAGTTATTAATTTTTGAAGATTTTGAATTTACCTGTATTTATAAAATTCAAAGTTGCTGTCTGAACTTCTTTTTTATCTACGATAAAAGAATGACCTGTGGGGATTTCGATGAAATCAGTCATGTTGTCTAATTTGGTGCTCTCTACTGAAACAGTGCTATCGTCTTTTCCAGGGATTAATTCTCCCGTGATAGGATTGGTGGAGCGAGTTCCGGCAATTATTCCGATTTCGATTCCGAGGATGTCTATTGAAGATGGAAGTTCTTTGATTTGAGTTGTTAATTCAGGAAGGACTGGCCCGAGTATTTTTTCTGAAAGGGGATTTTCATTGATTAAATCGGCTATTTCGCTGCCTTTGTTTGGAGGGGCGATCATTACAATTCGTCCTAAATTTTTTGGTTGATTGTCTATTAAGTAGTGTCTTAGGATTAATCCTCCGAGGGAATGAGTAACGAAATGAATTTTCCGATTATCTTCTGGACAGTATCCGAGAATAGCTGGTTTTAAGTATTTATTTGCAATGGTTTCAATATCGTATTGATGAGAAGGATAATCGATGTTGATGGTGCGATATCTATTTCCATTTAAGAATTTTGCCATATTTTCCATAGCTGTGGGCATTCTCAAAAATCCATGAATTAAAACGACGCAATCTTTCTTATTTTCGAGCACTTCGGCGACCTGAATTGGCCTGAACATGTAAAGAATTGTTCCAATCAAGGAGGCGATAATAATTAGAACAATGGAGATGATAATTTTTAAGCGTTTTTTTCTTTTTTGAGGATTTTTCATCGATTAATTTGGCTAAATTTGATCTGTTTATAGGTGAATGTTAGAATACCTTCGCTTATTTGTCATTAAAATCTTTTTCTATGAAAAAAATGATGAGGGAATTTAGGGAGTTTTTAAAAGAGTACAAAATTGTGGGTTTGGCATTGGCATTTATTATGGGATCTGCAAGTACAACATTGGTAAAATCATTGGTTGATAGTTTGATTATGCCGATAGTTACTCCTTTTGTTCCGGATTGGAAAGAGGCTGTTCTTGTTTTGGGCCCATTTACTTTTAAATGGGGCGCTTTTGCGGCTGAGTTAATCAATTTTACGATTTTGGCTTTTGTGGTTTTTATTATTGCCAAAAAGATTTTGAAAGAGGAAAAAGTTACTAAAAAGTAGAGATTAAACTAGTCCGATAAAGGCAACCATGGATTCGACTTTGTCGGATTTTTCTCTGCGATAAGAAAAGTATTTTTCGGGGTTGCAATAAGTGCAATGGTCGCTTGAGTCGATGTTTTGATGGGGAATTCCTAAGGAAATGAGTTGATGTTTGATCATGGATAAAAGATTTACTTTGAGAGAATTTTGATCTTTGATGATGAATCCCGGAGAGAAATGATTGAGGATGTCTTCTTTGATTTCAAAATGACATTTTTGGATGTGAGGACCGATATATGCAGTGATATCTGCTGGGTTTGAGTCGAATGTATTAATCATTGTTTCGACTAATGTTTTTGAAATATTTTTAACTGTTCCTCTCCAGCCACAGTGGGCGATCCCTATAATATTTTTTGCTTTGTCGAAATAATATATGGGAACACAATCGGCGATAGTAACTGTTAAAAAAAGGCCTTTGGTATTAGTTACGAGTCCATCTTTTTCGGGAATGATTTGATTAAAATGGTCTTCTGAAACAATGGCGATTTCGTTTCCATGAACAAGTTCTGCTGCAACAGTTCTGGTTGGCTCGATTGCTAATTTATGAAAGAATTTTTTTCTGTTTTCAATATTTTCCGGGTGAGAATCGGGCAATCTTAAATTCATGGCTCCATCATCTTTTTCAGAGATGCCCCATTTTAAATTTGGAAAAGAAAAATTCATTTATTGATTGAAAATGATAAATAGGTGGCTGGTGTTTTGAAGAGGGTCTTTTACATTCATCAAAGAGGCTGAAGAGGTTCTTTTCCAATGAGTGGCTGTTTTTGCCGAGAGATTTTCCATTACTTTAGTGATTACGTAAAGACTCTCAGGTGAATCAATGGCGACGGCGCTTCTGGTGACAGCTCCGGGACTTTTGGCTAATCCTTTGATGGAGTTGAAAGTTTCCTTTTGATCTTTTTCTCCCCATTTTTTGAGCCAAGTCATGGTTCTGTTGTCGTTTTCTACAGAGATTTCTTCTGATTCATAATGACTGAAGTCAATGCTGGCGATGATCAAAGTGTGGGTTAAATCGGCTTTATTGATTTCGTTGATCAAGGAGTCGAGTCTGTCTTGAGGAATATTGCTTTTGAGAATTATAGGAACTATTTTGGCTTTCGGGAAATGTTCATAAATGAAAGGAAGTTCGGCCATAATTCCGTGTTCTTTTTCGAAATCCTTTGGTTCTATTCCGAGAGCGGTTTTTTGGGAAAGATTTTCAATGAAGTCTTGGTCCAATGGAGAAGAATTTTTTTTAGTGAATTCTTGATCAGTGCTTTGGATGTAGTGAAAACCGTATAGGAAATGATTTGGAGCAACCAAAATTACTCTGGTGATGTCAGGACGATTTTCGCCGACTAATTTATAGAAATCCTCCATGTAGTTTTTTACCAGGAGATGATGGGGGAGAATGATTCCTTGGATTTGGTTTTCTGGGGAGGGGAGATCTTTAGCGAGTGAAGGAGTTTCTGAGCTATTAGCAATCAGCGTGCTCCCCAGGAGCACGCTGATTATTCCGATCAAAATTGATTTAATGTTTAGTATTGCCATGGGACTGAAGAAGTGCCACCCCATTCAATAACGGTAAATCCTTTACGAGGAAGTGTGGTTAGTTTTTGAGGAGTCATTTCGTAGTCGGTATTTGTCGGGTGATAGTACATAAATACGCGAATCAAAGTTTGTGGAGCTGGAGTAATCGTGAGTGGAGCAACTTTATTGAATTCACTGGTTCCAAGGAAACTGATCATGAAATATTCTTCATCGTTTTCAAGCATGCGTGGTAACCAAAATTCTTTGAAGTCTTTTAATTCGGTAGAATTTAATCCCAATTTTGTTAGGCTTTCATCTAGGAATTGTTCTAGGTCGTCTCTATGTACTGAGAATCCTTCAGTTGGCACAACTCCAGTAGATTCTTGTCCTTCCCAGAAGAGATAAGGATAAGTTTGTTTGTCTGCATAGTTGTATAAAGTGCCGTCTGGATCAGCTTTTACAGTCCATCCGGTTTTACCGTATGCAGGGATGGTTTTGGTAAATTTATCTACATCTACTTGGACACTTACATCAGTTGTTTTTTCCGGATATAGGTAGATGACTGGTTTGCCACATTCGGCTGGAGGAGTTACATCTGCGCGAAGTAAGCCGGTCCATCTGTTAAGTGGATCTTTCCAGTAGAGGACTGATTTTGAGTTAATGAATGTCTGGAAATCCATTTGAGGGATTTTTTGCGCTTCGGTGTTGTATTGATATGAATTTTTATACATCTGGAAATAATTATCGAAGTCCTCTTTTGCACTGGTTTTGCTCGGATCGTGTCCACTGGCTTTGGTGATGTCTATGCTAAATCCTTCGACAGGATCTTTTGTTGTGTAGAGATCAATCCCATTGGAGGTTTTACCAAATTTTGTTAATTGGTCTTCAGTTATAGAAGGGAGTGTCAAGTAGCATGTGCCAGTGATTCCACATCCGCCGGCAACATAGTGATAATTTTCGGTAATATTTGTTGAAGTTGAATTATCGTCCCATGAGGCGGTTATGGTTTCGCTATCGAAGAAGTGTGGATTATATCCGTAAAGAGAAGTTGATCCGTCCGGAGATTTTAGTCTCAAGCAGCTTGATCCTGATTGAGAATATAGATTCCCATTTTGTTCATCGGTGAACACAAATTTATCAACAGTTAAATCGTCTGGCAAATATGAATTGTGAGCAACTTGTAATTCTAAGACTTTGTCACTGTTTGGAATACTAATGGTTTGTGGAGGTTCAATCCCTTTATAGAGCACAGATTTATTTGATTGATAATTGGCGACTACAAAAGCTACGGACATATAGTCTTCGGAAGAGTGCCTTTCCAGTAAAATCAATTCGTTTTTGATTGGATCATAGGCATATCGATATAGGAAAGGACTGAAACATGGACCGTCACAGTCTAGCTGTAAAACCACGAGTTTTTTATTTTTATAAGTTTGGGCTTTAATTGTTCCAACTTCGTAAAAATGAAAGCTTCCTTCAACGGTTGTCCATTCAACTTTGCTGTTTCCCCAATTTGAAGAGTATGAGCTTACGATTTGATCTTTGATGTTTTGATTTAAAAGAGTGCTTTTAGATAGTTCTTTAATGTCTTTGTAATATTCAATGTCTCCATTTGCATAGTATGGGGCAATGCTGGTGATTGGTTTTTCAGAGTCGAATTTAGGTGGTTGTTGAGTTTCGGTTGGAGTTGTTCCATTTGGTCTGGGGACTTTTTCTTCCTCGAGAATTCCATTTAAGGAAAACTCACATCCCGAAAGGATGAGGACTACGAGGGAAATGGTGATTCCCTTTTTTAAAGCTGTGGTCATGTGGTTATTTTTTAATAATTTATATGGCCATTATCTCGCTTTGTTTAAAATCTTCAAGAGAATCGAATAAAATATGAAGTCAAAAAAAAGAGCCCGCCGAAAGGCGGGCTCTTTTTAAATGAAATTTCAATCTTTTACTTTTCTGCAACCAACATAAATAGAGGAGCTAATACCAAAGTCAAAGTTGATAGAAGCTTGATCAAAACGTGTAGAGATGGACCGGCTGTGTCCTTGAACGGATCACCAACAGTATCTCCAACAACTCCCGCTTTGTGAGCAAAAGATCCTTTTCCTCCATGAGCTCCAGTCTCGATATATTTTTTAGCGTTGTCCCAAGATCCACCAGCGTTGTTCAAAACAAGAGCCAAGATAATACCGGCAATTGTTCCAACCATCAAAGTTGCTCCAACCGCTTCTGGACCTAGTAAGAATCCAACTGCTGTTGGCCCGGCAACGGCGATAATTCCAGGAAGGACCATTTCTTTCAAAGCACCTCTTGTACAAATATCTACTGATTGTGCGTAGTTTGGTTTTGAAGTGCCTTTCATGATTCCAGGATCTTTTTTGAATTGATCACGAACATCATTGATAATGTAGTAAGCAGCTTTTGATACTGCTCGGATTGCATATGAAGAGAAAATGAAAACTAGAACAGCTCCAAGCAAACCTCCTACGAAAACCATTGGTTTTGCAAGGTCGATTGAATCTAGTTTTACCTCTTCCATGTATGCAGAGAAAAGTAGGAAGGCAGCAAGGGCTGCAGATCCTACAGCATATCCTTTAGTCAGAGCTTTAGTTGTGTTTCCAACTGAATCAAGACGATCTGTTCTTTTTCTGATTTCTTCAGGAGATTCTGACATCTCAACGATACCACCGGCATTGTCGGTGATAGGTCCAAATGTATCCATAGCTAGAATATAAGCGGCTGTGGCCAACATACCCATAGTTGCGGTAGCTGTTCCATAAAGTCCGCCTCCTTCTAATCCGGATTTTGAACCGATGAAATAAGATCCTAATAATGCTGCAGAGATAACCAAAACTGGCAAACCGGTTGATTCCATTCCAACAGCGAAACCCATGATAATATTTGTAGCTCCACCTGTTTCAGAAGCTTGAGCAATTTCTTTTACAGGGCGATATTTGTATTCTGTGTAGTATTGAGTGATCCAAACAAATAGCAAGCTGGTGACGATTCCGACAACTCCACAGCCCAAGAACCACATCCAGTATTCGCCAAGAAGTAAATATGTAGCTAATCCGAATCCGGCAGCAGATAAAACTGTAGTAACAGCATATCCTTTATTTAGACCCTTCATTGGATCTTGAGATTCTTTAATTTTAACGAACATCACTCCGATGATTGAAGCGATAAGTCCGAATGAACGAGCAACCAATGGAAAAATAATTCCTTTAAATCCGAAAGTAGGGAAGAGAGCGATACCTAAAATCATAGCTCCGATATTTTCAGCAGCTGTTGATTCAAAAAGATCGGCTCCACGGCCTGCACAGTCACCAACGTTGTCTCCAACTAGATCGGCAACTACAGCTGGATTTCTAGGATCATCTTCCGGAATTCCAGCTTCAACTTTACCGACTAGGTCAGCTCCTACGTCGGCAGCTTTTGTATAGATTCCACCTCCCAATTGAGCGAATAGAGCTACGAATGAAGCTCCAAATCCAAATCCAACCAGATTCAAAATAGCTTCCTTTGGAACTTCGGTTTGATTTGCTGTTCCTCCATATAGGAAGAATAGTCCACCAACTCCAAGTAGTGACAAAGCAACTACCAAGATTCCTGAAACTGCACCTCCACGAAGAGCAATTTGCAAAGCTTTATTCAAGCTTGATTGAGCTGCGGATGCAGTTCGGAGATTTGCTTTTACTGAAACATACATTCCGATAAAGCCGGCTAAACCTGAACAAGCTGCTCCAAGAACAAAGGCTACAGCTGTGTGCCAAGCATAGCTTACATTTCCGCTAATGTAATAGGCTCCAAAAATTACAACTGTTAAAACAACTGTAAGGATACCTATTGTGAGGTACTGGCGTTTCAAAAATGCCATAGCACCTTCTTTGATCGCACCTGCGATTTCTTGCATTTTCTTGTTGCCGATGTCTTGTTTTAGCACCCAATGTGCTAATGCCCAAGCGGCCAACAGTCCAATCAAGCTGATCGCAAAGATTGAGTAGAACATAGATATATAGGATTAATGAATTATATAGCCCATGAAATTCGCCAAGGAAATATACCAACCTGATAATTTTTATTCAAGGTCTTTTAAAAGCCAATCTTGACATATTAAACAAGCATTGAATTTTATATTTACCAAGATGAGGTTTTGAAAAAATGGTATTATTTTTAAATTTGATTATAATGAATATGTTTATTTTTTAACCTTATTTCTATGATGAGAGGTTTCGAAGGGTTCGACCCGGGGGTGATGTTCGTTTTCGGACTTCATGGACTGTTTATGGTCGTAACTCTTTTAGCAATCATCTTTTTGGTGATGTGGGCCTACAAGGCTTTGGACAAGAAAGCTTTATTAAGATGGACGAAGTGGCTGTTTATTGTTGGAATTATTGGATGTGTAATGACTGCTGCGGGGATGTTTATTGGAATGCAAGGTAGAGGATTCGACAATGATGATTTCGGGAAATGGGGAAAGGCTTTTAAAGGCGGATGTCCTTTTGCCGCTCAAGAAACTCCTGTAGAAGTTCCAGCCAAAGCTCCTGCTACAAAATAATTGATTTTCAAAATTGACACATAGGCTTTGCCCATTCTTTAGGGACTTGGGCAAGGCTTTTATAGAGGAGAATTGTTGTCAGGTTGGTATTTATTGTTATAATTTCAGCGTTTTTTGTGGTATAATAATATACTAGGTTAAAGCTATATTATGCGATATTTCCAAGTAATTGTTCCACAGGGAGACGGAGTAAAGAAAAAAGAAGGTACTTTCGACCAACTTTTGGTGAACCTTCATAATACAGTGAAGGATGTGCCTGTGTCTTTGGAAATTTTGGGATTTGATCAATATAGCTATTTCTTTTTTGCTGTTCCGGATAAGCTTTTTGAGACTGTTGAAGGATTGCTTTATTCTACTTATCCTGATTGTGAAATTAAAGAAGTTTCAGATTACGTGGATAGTTTTGATCCTACGAAAAAAGGTTTTTATGGTGCAAAATTGAAGTTAGAATACGGAGATGTTTATCCTTTTAAAACTTTTGATGAATTTGAAGATGATTCCCAAAGTAGACTTTTTTCAGTTGTTTCAAAAATTGGTTCTGGCGAGCAAGTTTGGGTGCAAATGGTAATTGAAGCCAGGGAAGAAACGGCTGGTTATCACTTAAAAGTTAGACTTGGACTGTGGTGGAATAATTTTAAAAAGATTTTTAGTATTAGAGATAGAATGAGAGCGAAGGATGAACATAGTGTAATCAAAATTAGAAAAGAGTTAGCTATTGAGAAAGGAAAAACTGAACCTTTCGAATTTGTTTGTAGAGTGGCTTATATTGCTAAGGATGATGAAGAAGCTAAGAGAAAATTGGAGGCTGTAAAAAATAGTTTCTATCAATTCAATAAGACCGATATTCAGGAATTACATTTTTCCGGAGTAAGTAAATCTAGGTTTTTGAAAGATTATAAGGAAAGGGCTTTGAAGGGAGGGTATAGATTGTCTCCGAAAGAGGTTTGTACTCTTTATCATATCCCAAATCCGGACGACTGTTCACATGTGGTGCATGTCCTTGCACGTAAGGCTGAACCACCACAGGATTTGCCAAAGAAAGGGGATAAGGATGTAAGTTTGTTTGGAGTTACTAATTATCATAATAATTTTGAAATTTTTGGAATCAAGAGAGCTGATCGTAGAAGACATTTGTATTGTGTTGGTAAATCAGGTTCCGGAAAATCTAAATTATTGGAACTTTTGATTAAGGAAGACCTTGATGCAGGAAAAGGAGTGGGAGTACTTGATCCTCATGGAGATCTTGTTGATAACTGCATGGAGTTTGTGCCGAAGCACAGGCTTAAAGATGTAGTTTATTTTGATCCTGCTGATATTGATTTCCCAATTTCTTTCAATCCGCTTGAGAATGTAGATGAAGCTTATAAAATGCAAGTTACTTTGGGATTTATCCAGATTTTCAAGAAGCTTTTTGGGAGTAACTGGAGTGATAGATTGGAGCATGTATTGCGTTATACGGTATTGGCTTTGCTTGATAGTCCGAACACAACAGTGCTTTCTATTTTGAAGATGTTGACTGATAAAAATTATCGTCAAAATATAGTTTCACGTATCAAAGATAGTGTGGTGAAAAATTTCTGGGTGTCTGAATTTGCCGGATGGAGTGAAAAGTTTGATGCGGAAGCAATTACACCGCTTTTGAATAAAGTAGGTCAGTTTGTGGCTACGAATATGATTAGAAATATTATCGGGCAACCTGATAATAGGATCAATATTCGTGATATCATGGATAATGAGAAAATTCTTTTCATGAAGGTTTCAAAGGGATTGCTTGGTGAAGAAAATAGCTCGCTTCTTGGGTCTATGATTATTACGAAATTATATCAAGCGGCGATGAGTCGTGCTGATGTAAAAGAAGATAAACGTAAGGATTTCTATTTCTATGTTGATGAGTTTCAAAATTTTGCTACTGAAACTTTTGCGGAAATCTTGTCGGAAGCGAGAAAATATAAATTAAATTTAACAATTGCTCATCAGTATATGGGACAGGTTTCTGATTTAGTGAAGAAGACGGTATTTGGTAATGTTGGTTCTATTGTGAGTTTCCGTGTTGGTGCGGATGATGCATCTCATTTGGCCGGTGAATATAATCCTATATTTAAGGAAAGAGATATTATCAATCTCGGTGTCCGTGAATTTTACTGCAAGATGTCGGTTGATGGTGAAATACGTGAGGCTTTCTCCGGTAGAACTCTTTCAGTCCCTCAGATGAAAGAAAGCTATGTTCCGGAAATTATAGCAAATTCTAGAAGTCTTTATTGCAAGAAACGCACGGAGGTTGAAACGTTACTTGCTAAGTGGGATGAGGCTGGAGAATTTGAAAACTCTGGTCCGCAAGAAGACCCGGAATTCGAAGAACCGTTGATTTAGGAAAACCTTTTTCATATTGTAAGTGGCGAATAAAAAATGATATAACTCTTTGTAGTATTCTCTATTCAATTTTCCTATGAAAAAAAATGCTGGTAAAGATGGAGGAAGTCCTCTTTTTATAGAGAAGCTTCCAGGTTATTTTTTGATTTTGTGTTTACTGACGGCAATGTATTTCTTGTTTGGGGTAGTAGCTCCTTTTGTGACGGTGATTGCTGTTTCTGCGGTAATGGCAATTACTTTTTATCCGGTGTTTAGAAAATTTGAAAAATGGTTTAAAGGAAGAAGGGGGCTTGCTTCGGCAGTGACATGTTTGATAGTTATTTTTGTAATTATTTTGCCAATAGGTCTTTTTATTTTGTTGATGGCCTCTGAGGGAGTGATGGCTTATGATGTGATTAGAACAAAAGTTGAATCAGGATTTTTTGATAAATATCTCCAGTGGAGTCAGGGTGGAGTTTTTTATGATTTGAAAAATAAAATTGATCCGGTTATTAATTTAGATAGTTTAGATATCAAGGAAAGCATTGTTACTGCTGCTCAAAATGTAAGTACTTTCTTGGTTTCTCAGACAACGACTTTGATCAAGAGTTTGTCTACTCTTTTGTTGAGTTTTGTGATGTTGTTATTTTCAATGTTCTTCTTGTTTAAGGATGGGGATAAATTAGTTGCGAGAATTGGATATCTTTCTCCTTTGCCGGGAAAATATGAAGCTCAGCTTTTTAAAAAGCTGAAAGATATGGTGAACGCAATTATTGTTGGAGGATTTTTTACGGCTTTAATTCAGGGAACTCTTTGCGGAATAGGACTCTGGATTGCAGGAGTTTCCAGCCCGGTATTTTGGGGAGCAGTTGCCTCATTTTTAGCTTTTGTTCCTATGGTAGGGACTGCTTTGGTATGGCTTCCTGCGGCGATAATTATGTTTATTTCGGGAGATTATCAATGGGGTATTTTCTTGGTTGTGTGGGGTGCTGCTTTGGTTGGAACGATCGACAATTTTCTTAAGCCGATGCTTATTGGAAAAAAAGCTCATACCTATCCTTTGTTAATATTCTTTGTGGTTTTGGGAGGAATCTTTACAATGGGATTCAAAG
>Ga0233420_10000353_pt1 | contig 20279 bp, 18 predicted proteins | sample Watercolumn_Mata_4_FD_183009 | JGI IMG/M metagenome (GOLD analysis project Ga0233420, IMG submission 183009) | Freshwater microbial communities from Lake Matano, South Sulawesi, Indonesia - Watercolumn_Matano_2014_102_MG | ecosystem: Environmental > Aquatic > Freshwater > Lake | place...
ATGGAGACACTCATTGAGCCCATGGTGCTGCCGCCGGTCATGGTGAAGCCGCTCATGGAGACACTCATGGAGCCCATGGAGCTCACGGCACTCATGGCGCTGCCGCTGGACAATCAGAATTTGCTAGAGAAGCGCATGCTGCATGGGAAAGAGCCAAACATTCAACTGGAGGCTGGTTAATGGCAGAAAAGGAACCAGTTCAAGAAGTTTCTTTCTTAAAAACTCCTTTTTACATAATCAGAGACTGGGTCAAGGCTTCTGTTGGAAATGTCCTAAGAAGAGGAAAAGAAGTAGTTATGCCAGCAAAAAACGCATTAGAATCAGCCTGGAACACCGTTTCAAAACCATTTACAGCTCCAGCCCATACACTCTTTCATCCCATTAAATACTTAGCAAATATCCCTAGAATCGCTACTGCGACAGTAAGAGCTGTTAAAAATCTCTACAAAGCTCCACTTACTGGAGTAAATGAAGCCTATCAAGAAGGAATCCAAAATCCAATAGAGCGTGTCGGGTATAAATTGGCTAAAGTTCCTCCTAAAAGCGTTACCAGCATGACTGCCGGATTTAGCAATAAAGTTGCAAACGTACTAGGATGGCCGCTCCGAGCCGTAGATGGAGTAGCTAAATGGGCCACTAACTGGTGGGATGATGTAGATGATTACTTCGGAGCCGCAACTCAAGGCGCTCACTAATCAAAACCTCTTCCATTCCACTATTAATTTAAGCTAAAGTACAACTACTTTAGAATTTTTATGTTTGAATTCAAAATTAAAAACACAGCCAAAGACAGTTTTGCTCGCACAGGAGTTTTCACAACTCCTCACGGAAAAATCAAAACTCCGGTTTTTATGCCGGTAGGCACCAAGGCAACTGTTAAAACATTATCTCAGAACGATTTAGAAAAATTAGATGCAGAAATTATTTTAGCCAACACTTACCACCTCTATCTCCGACCCGGAGAAAATCTAATCAAAAAAATGGGCGGTCTACATAAATGGATGGACTGGAATAGGCCTATCCTTACAGACTCAGGCGGATATCAAGTATTTTCATTATCACAAAATAAAGAATTTACCAAAGACGCCAACTTCAAAACAACTGTGAAAATCGACGAAAACGGAGTGAAGTTTAAATCTCATTTAGACGGCGCAAATCATTACATCACCCCAGAAAAAGCTATCAAAATTCAACATGATTTAGGAGCGGATATCATCATAGCTTTCGACGAATGTGCTGCTGCAAATAGTTCAAAAGAGTATTTCATTAAAGCCATGGACATCACTCATTCTTGGCTTGTACGTTGTAAAAAAGAACACGAAAATCTTTCCAAAAAAACTCCTCTAAAAAAACAAGCTCTATTCGGAATTGTTCAGGGAGGCATCTACAAAGACCTTCGAATTAAATCTGCAAAGTTTGTAAATTCTCAAAATCTTCCTGGCAACGCCATCGGCGGATTATCTGTAGGAGAAGGCAAAAAAACAATGTACAAAATGGTTGATATCGTAATCCCCCATTTAGATTTAGATCGTCCTAGGTATTTAATGGGAGTCGGAACTCCTGAAGATTTGCTCGAATGCGTAGATCGCGGAATCGATATGTTTGATTGTGTTCATCCTACTCGCATGGCTCGTCATGGAGCATTTTTCACCAATACAGGCCGATTTAGTATTCGAAATGAACAATTCAAGTTCGACAAAAAACCTTTAGAAAAAACTTGTAAATGCGAAACCTGTAAAAATTACAGCAGAAGTTATCTACGACATTTGATCTTTGAGAATGAAATTTCAGGAATGCGCCTAATGACTATTCACAATGTCCACTTTTTGTTAAACTTGATGCGTGAGATTAGAACTCATATTGAAAAAAATACCTTCAAGAAATTCAAAAATAATTTTCTGAAAAAATTTAAACACAAAGATGAGTAAATATTACAACCTTGAAAAATCAGTAGAACAGAAATACGCCGAAAAAGACCATAAAGATCGTCCACGAATGAAAGTCACCGGCAAAAGCATTTTCAAACTTCAACAATTAATCGAAACATCACATGATCGCGTATCTAAGCGGAAAAATAGTAAAAAAAACTGATAAAGGAATTATTCTCGACACCGGAAATATCGGATATTTTGTTCACATTTCCAAAGTTTTAAGCGCAGATTTGAATGAATCAGATAATGCATCGTTATTCATTCACAGTCATATCCGTGAAGATGCTTTCGATTTATACGGCTTTAATACTTACGAAGATCTCGGCTTTTTCAAGCAACTGATTTCCATCAATGGCATTGGCCCAAAAGTAGCCACCGAAATTCTTTCCGTAAATTCTGAACAGGTTAAATCAGCTATTATAAATGAAGACGATAAATTCCTCTGCAAAATCCCGGGAATCGGAGCCAAAACCGCAAAAAGAATTGTGCTTGAACTAAAAGGCAAAATCGATTTGGAAAATCTCGACAGACCATATCAAAAAATTGATGAAAAAATAGACGATGAAGCTTTTGAAGCTTTAACCAAACTTGGCTACCAGACACCTCAAATTCGCAAAGTTTTAAACAGTCTTCCAAAAGATCTAAAAAATACGGAACAAATCATTACTTACTTCCTCAAGAACGTATAATGGCAAAAAATTCTCATTCGCTTCTAATTACAGACAAATCAAATATTGCCTATCTTTCCAATTTCACAGGCTCAAACGGCTTTATGCTGATCACTGGAAATAAAAAATATTTATTTACCGATTTTCGTTATATCGAAAGAGCAAAAAATACTATCAAAAAAAATATCACTATCATCGACAGCACGAAAATGTGGAAAGATGAAGAAGTTTTGGCAAAAAATTGGCATCGCATTTTACAAAAACATAAAGTTAAAAAAATCGAGATTGAAGAAAATAATTTAACTTTGGCAAAATTTAAAAAATTCCAAAAAATTTCCAAAATTAAAGGACAAAAAATTACTTTTATTCCTTCCAAAAATACCATCGAAAATCTTCGCGAAATCAAGTCCCCTCAAGAGATAGCGCTCATCATGAAAAGCCAAAAAATCAACGAAAAAACATTCTTGATGGTCAAAAAATTTGTACAAAAATCGATTGATCAAAAAGCCAAAATAACAGAATTGGACATTGTTTGGAAAATCAAAGAATTCGCTCACCTTTTGGGAGCGGATGAAGTATCATTTGAACCTATTGTAGCTTTTGGAAAACACTCCTCCATGCCACACCATTTATCTGATAAAACCGTTCTCAAAAAAGGAGATCTCATTCTGATCGACATGGGAATGAAATATAAAGGATATTGCTCCGACATGACCAGAATGATTTTCACCAAACCTCCAACTAAAGAAGAAAAAGAAATTTATAATCTTGTTTTGAAAGCTCAAGAATTCGCCATCAAGAATATCAAAGCAGGAATATCAGGCAAAAAAGCTGACGACCTTTCCAGGGATATCATCAAAAAAGCAGGCTTCGGAGATTTTTATGGACATGCAGGAGGACACGGTATCGGGTTAGACATTCACGAATCCCCTTCACTCGCCGAAACTTACAAAGAAAAATTAAAAGAAAATTCAATCATTACAGTCGAACCTGGAATATATCTTCCCGGAAAATTTGGAGTACGCATCGAAGATATGGTAATAATCACAAAAACAGGAGCAAAAAACATTACCAAGATTAAAAAGTCTATTTAATAAACTTACCCCTCAATTTGATATCCCTGCAAAAAAGCTTTTATTGCAGATATTTGCCTAGCATCAGTTCCTCTTAAAGCTTTCGTTTTTAAATTAAGCCAAAATGATAAACCCATAATCCCGCCTTTTTTTCCTAAACTTCCAAATTCAGAACAAGTTGCCACTACCACAACAAATATTAAATTTTTATTAACAGAAACACGATAAGATCTACCATCAAACGCTACATTATATTCATGAACAAAATCTCCTCCTTCAAGTCCATCACATAACTCAGCAAGCCTTTGTGCTTCGGTTTCATCTAATCCATTTTGTCCATCAACTAATTCTCCTCCCATAAAATTTCCAATTAAAATATTGGAGACCTACTCTAATACCTAGCCAAATTTTGTCAACTCTTCCTGCTAAACATTACGCAGGTTTTCAATTAAAATATCGCGCGTTAAAGATCTTTCTTAAAGATAATATCATGTGTGGAATATTCGCCTACTACGGCCCTAAAAAAGATGCCCCAAAATTAGTGATTGAAGGTTTAAAAAAACTGGAATATCGCGGATATGATTCCTGGGGATTAGCCTACAAAACAAATGATGACATCGTTATTTATAAAAAAGTAGGAAAAATCAGTGATATCAAAACAAAAGATTTCAAACCAACCGATTCAAGTCTTGCCATGGGACATTCTCGATGGGCCACCCACGGAGGTGTTACCGAAAAAAATGCTCATCCTCACTCAACTGAAAATAAAGAAATCGTTTTGGTTCATAACGGAATTTTAGAAAATTATCTTCCAATAAAAAAAGACTTAATTAAAAAAGGTCATAAATTCATATCTGAAACAGATACCGAAGTTATTGCTCATTTAATCGAAGAACATTGCAAAAAAAACAACTTTGAAGACAGTGTAAAAATGGCGATCAAAGAGATGGAAGGCCGCTATGCAATTGTTGTTATGAAAAAAGATGAGAACAAAATTGCCGCAGCCAGAAAGGGATCCCCTCTCATCATTGGAGTAGGGAAAAATAAGAATGAATACTTTATCGCCTCCGACATCCCCGCATTTCTTCGATATACCAACAAAGTAATTTACCTGGATGACAATCAAATAGTTTTCATCAATGATAAGAAAAGCTCTTTCTTTGATGTTGTTCAAAATACGCCTGTAGATAAACGTACTATTCAAATTGATTGGGACATAGAAAGCGCCGAAAAAGGCTTATTCCCTCACTTCATGATCAAAGAAATTTCCGAACAAAAAGACACTCTTGCCAGAGCAATTAATCAAGATCCAAAAATCATAGAACATGTGGCCAAAGAAATAAAAAAAGCTTATGGGACCTATTTAGTAGGATGCGGAACAGCTGGAAAAGTTTGCATGGTTGGAGAATATATGTTCGCCAAAATCGCCAAAAAGCATATTAATTTCAAATTCGGATCCGAATTTAGAAGTCAGAAAAATTTTCTCACCAATAAAACCTTAATAATCGCCGTTTCTCAATCGGGAGAAACCGCTGACACTCTAGAAGCAATCGAAATTGCCAAACAAAAGGGCGTAAAAGTTGTAGCCATTGTTAATGTAGAAAATTCCTCTATTGCCAGAATGGCAGACATCGTCATCCCATTAAAAGCAGGCCTCGAAAAAGCCGTAGCTTCAACCAAAGCCACCACTTCTCAATTAGCAATTTTAACTCTTCTCGCCTACGCTTGTAACGGAGGAGTAAATGAAGGTAAACAACTTTTAATCACTACCGCTGCTCAAATTAACGATATGTTGAATCCCCGCTACGAAGATCACATTATGAAGTTAGCAAAAAAAATCAAAGATATAGAATCCATGTATATTATCGGCAGGAATGCTAATTACCCGATCGCTCTTGAAGCCGCAATCAAACTACAAGAAGTTTCCTATATCCACGCCGAAGGATTTGCCGGCGGAGAATTAAAACACGGCCCTATCGCATTGATTTCAAAAGGAACTCCTGTCATAGTTCTCGTAGAAAACAACGAATATCGTAACGAGATTCTCTCGAACGCTCTCGAAGTAAAAGCCCGTGGCGGATACATCATCGGAGTATCCCCTGTCAAAGAAGACGTTTTCGATTTTTGGATACGAGTTCCAGATCCAGGAGACACTTACCCTATCGTCAACATTATTCCTATACAAATATTGGCATATCAACTCGCCGTATTGCGTAAGAATAATCCTGACATGCCAAGAAATTTGGCAAAAAGTGTAACCGTAAAATAATATGCGTAAAATCTTTACCAAAAAACAAAACAAAAGACTGCTAATTCTAGCCGCAGCAACTCTTATGACGGCGCTCCTATTCGGAACACTTTTTTTATTAGTTTATCAAGAAACTCATCGCTACAAAGTCTGCCAAGAATATCAATTTGATAGCGGCTATGCTATCGAAAATCGCATCAAAGGCATCGATCTAATTAAAGGAATTTACACAGACACTCCAGTTCTATCTTGCGCATCAAAAATTCAAAAAGAAGATATTTACTACGAAGATAAAGGCTCCTATACCGAAACTCGTTCTTGCCAAACAGGAAAAGAAAATAAAACTTACATCGCAACTAATTACGAGAGATGTCCTTTTGGCTGCTTTGGTGGTGAATGTATGTCAAAATGCGAAGCTCCTTATTCAGAAGATCTTTTCAAAAAAGGAATTTCTTACGGAGTCGATCTTAATGCAATAGCTTTAACTCCTGAGAAAAATGATCCATCCATGCATTATGATCATTGCACAAATAATGGCAATACAGATAATTTACTGTTATCAAAATATATTTCTAAAAACGCTTGCAACCCCAATAACTACATTGTTTCAAAACTTACTCCATGCGACAACATCTGCTTTGACGGAGCCTGCCAAAAAGAAAACTTTCGCCATTGTGACGATTCCGATCAAGAAGATAAAGGTAAAATCCTAGGAACTGTTTCTTATTACGACCCTGCATCCAAAGAAGCAAAGTCACTAACTGATTCATGCACAGATTCAAAAACAGTTACCGAATATTTCTGCGGTGCTGATAAAATGCCACACAAACTATTCCTTACCTGTCGCGATCAGTGTTCTAGCGGACAATGTTTATAATAAATAGTTGTTTCAAAAAAGATTCATTCTTGTTATAATTCACACAAGAATTTTTCCTCATTTTCTACCTCATTTCACATGTATACAAAAAACACTAAACTTGTTTGTACGTTAGGTCCCTCTAGCGACTCTGTTTCTGAAATAACCAATCTTATTCATGCAGGTATGAATGTTGCTCGTTTAAATTTTTCTCATGGTACTTACGAACATCATACCAAGATCATTACTAATCTTCGTAAAGCCGAGAAAATTACAGGTAGACGCGTCGCTATTTTACAAGATCTACAAGGCCCAAAAATCAGACTAGGAGATTTACCAGCAGAAGGAATCGAAGTTAAAAAAGGTGAAATTATTAACCTCACTATCAAGAAAGTTGTCGGTAAAAAAACTTCAAAAGAAATTTTAATCCCAATCCAATATAAAGGAATTGTTAAAGACGCCAAGGCTAAAGATATTCTCCTAATTAGCGATGGAATCATCGAAATTAAAATCGAAAAGGTCACTAAAGAAAGTTTGTTTTGCCGAGTAACAGCGGGAGGACTTTTAAAGAGTAAACAAGGAGTAAATTCCTCCACCGCTTCCATTTCCGCAAAACCAATTACTGAAAAAGATCGCCAGGATTTAACTTTTGGACTAAAAAATAATGTCGATTATGTCGCTCTCTCTTTTGTACGAGATCCTCAAGACATCAAAGATCTTCGAGAACTTATTCGTAGACACAAAAAAAACACCAAAATTGTCGCTAAAATCGAAAGACACGAAGCTGTAAAAAATCTCGAAGAAATTATTCAAATCACCGACGCCGTAATGGTAGCTAGAGGAGATTTAGGAATCGATCTTCCAGCAGCAGAAGTTCCAATAGTTCAAAAAAGAATGATCGCTTTAGCCAATAAATATGCTAAACCAGTCATTACCGCCACTCAAGTGCTTCAATCCATGATCGAGAACCCGATGGCCACAAGAGCTGAGATTTCAGATGCCGCCAATGCCGTATTTGATTCGACAGATGCAATTATGCTTTCAAATGAATCTGCTGTTGGCAAATATCCAGTAAGAGCAACTTCCACCTTAAGCAAAGTTGCCGAAACTGTAGAAAAAGAAATGGAAAGACATCCTGAAATTTTAGAACACCTCTCTGCTCGTAGAATTTCCGGAACAATTAATGCAACCTGTTCAAATGCCTGTGAATTAGCAAAAGACACCAAGTCTCAATTCATAGTTGTTTATACAGAAAGTGGCTATACCGCCAGACATGTCGCCAAATACCGACCTTCTATTCCAATCATTACAGTTACTACTACCGAAAGCGTAGCTAGAGAACTTTGTCTCGTCTGGGGATTGAACAAAATTATTATTCACAACATAGCAGGTAAAGGAAGCCAAAAAACAGAGGGAATAGTTCAGTTACTAACAAAGACCAAAACCGTAAAAAAAGGGCAAAAAATTGTCATCGTTGGTAGTGCCAGCAAACAGGAAAAAATAATTTCAACTTACAAAATATAATGATCACAATCGGGATTGATCCCGGAACAGCTACAACAGGTTTCAGTATTGTTGAAAAAAATCACAAAGGAGAAATTAAGCTCCTAGATTATGGATGTATCAAAACCTCTGCAGGACTACCAATGAGTATTCGTTTAAATCAAATCGCTAAAGATTTAAAAACTCTTATTAAAAAATGGAAACCAAATCATTCTTCCATTGAAAAATTATTTTTTAATAAAAATGTAAAAACAGCTATCACGGTAGCTCAAGCTAGAGGAGTAATTCTACAAACTTTAGAGGAAAATCATATTGGCCAAGACGAATACACTCCTCTAGAAGTAAAATCTGCTGTCTGCGGCCACGGGAAAGCTGACAAAAAAATGGTTCAAGAAATGATTAAAATAATTCTTGGATTATCAAAAGTTCCCAAACCAGATGATGCCGCAGACGCAATAGCTCTCGCTCTCTGTTCAATAAACTCTCTTAAAATACACAAAAACAAATGAAAAAATTTTTGGCTATATTATGGGCAATTATAATATTAGGAAGCGCCTTCATCGCGATAAATATGTTTAAGCCAGACGTCTTTGATCTCAAAGAAAAATTCCCTGTATTAAACAAAATTCCAAAAAGCAACACCGCAGTAAATGAAGAAGAAAACAAAGAACTAACCCAAAGTTATGAAGCATATCTTCTTTTAGGAGATAAATACGTCGCAGCCAAGAACTATCCATTAGCCATCGACAATTATAGATACGCCCTGAAACGCAATTCAGAAAACATCACTCCATACATCAAATTAGGAGCAACTTACTTAAAAAATAATGAGCCCACAAAAGCATACGATTATTTTTTAAAGGCCTTAAAAATCAATTCAGAATCTTTAACTGCTCAGCTTGGAGTCGCACAATCATTTTTAAACATCAGACAATTCGAGAAAGCTCGTGATTATCTTGTTACTCTAGATCAAACCAAATACGAAATAAAATATTACAACGCTCTGATTTTTATCCTTTTTAAAGAATTTGATAAAGCTGAAAAACTACTTACAGAAGTAGCTTCTGCAAAAGGAAAAGTCGATGAAAAATTTTTAAATTATTCCCAAAAATTTCTAGATAAATATAAAACCTTCTCTACATTTAAAGAAGGAGATCCTCTATTTTTAGAAACACTTATTTGCAAAGCCTTAACCGAAGTTGAGCAATACGACGCAGCCATTCCTCTTCTATATGATGTTGTTGATCAAAAATCAAATTATCGCGATCCTTGGATAATTTTAGGATATGCCTACTTAAAAACAGGTAAAAATGAAGATGCCATAGACGCTTTTTCTAACGCTCAAAATACCAATAAAAACGAACCTGCCAACAAAGCTGAAACCTCATTTTTCCTAGGGATTTCTTATTTCGCAAACAGCAATTTAGAACGAGCTGTTTATTACCTGGAAGAAGCTAATAAAGAAGGATATGAACCAAAAGATATCTTAAACATGAAATTAGGAGATATCTATATGCAACAAGGGAAATACGAAGATTCAGCCAATAAATACGATGAAGTTTTAAGTGTAAACACTAGTAATTTAGATATTTTTAATAGAGCAATTTGGCTTTACATTGAAAAGCTAAACAATCCTGCTAAAGCTCTGGAATTAGCACAAAAAGCAGTCAAAGCTTTCCCTAATGAAGCAATGAGTCATAATTTATTAGGATGGGCTTACACTGCCAATAATGATTTTGTAAAAGCAAAAGAGAGCTTACAGAAAGCCCTCGAATTAGATGAGAATCTCGATGCTATCTATTTAAACATCGGTATTTTATATGAGAAACAAAGCATGGATGACAAGGCCAAAGAATTTTATGAGAAAGCTTTGCTCCTCGGGCAAGGAAGTTCGGTTGGAAACCTTGCCAAAGTAAAAATTCAAAATCTTGAAGATAAAAATCAACCAAAAACTTAAACAATTTAATTATGAGCCTATTCATTTCAGCTATAATTTTCATTCTTGGAACAGCCATCGGAAGTTTTTTAAGCGTTGTTGTTCATCGCTTAAAAACTAAGAAAAAAGGAATTATGTTTTCAAGATCAATATGTCCAAAATGTAAGAAAAAATTAAAATGGACCCATTTATTCCCTATTTTTAGTTGGCTATTTTTAAAAGGAAAATGCGGATTTTGCGAAGCGAAAATATCTTCACACTACCTAACCCTCGAATTAGTAACTGGCTTAACATTCCTTGCCACCTTCATGAACTTTAACTTTTTAACGGCAACTCCATTTGCCTCTGCCCCAGAACTTTTCATGTATTCAATGAATTGGCAAATGTTTGGATTGTTTATGTTCTACATCACTGAATTCAGCTTACTCATCGGAATCTTCTTCTATGACTACATGTATCAAGAAATTCCGGATTCTTTATCAATTCCGGCAATCATCATCGCTCTAACTAAAGGTCTTATCTTAAGTGATCCTACATTCTTAGGAATGATTATCGGAAGCGCGGGAATATTTACCTTTTTCTTCCTGCAAATTTTAGTATCAAAAGGAAAATGGATGGGAGGCGGAGATCTCCGTATGGGAGTCTTGATGGGAATCCTTTTGGGATGGGAAAAAGCTTTAATCGCACTAGTAATAGCCTACGTTCTAGGCTCTATTATCGGACTAGGATTAATTATAGCTAAAAAGGCCAACAGAAAATCAGCTATCGCTTTTGGTCCATTCTTAATAATTGGAACAACCATCATGATATTCTTTGGAGATTTAATCTTAATTTCCTATCTCTCAATGTTATAACGACATAATCAATCAAAAGTGCCAAAATTAGATCAACCTGATTTAATAAAAACTGCCAACTTCTCGCTGCGAAAGTTACATCTTTCAGACGCAAAATCTATTCACTCAAAATTTCACAAACCAGAAATTTTAAAATGGATGCTTTTTCAGCCACCAAAAAATTTTAGCCTGTAAGGCTGTAAAAATGTGGATTCATCAAAGAAGGAATCACTCGTCACACCACCTTCAGATACAACAAGTGGCACGATAAAATAAGATACGGTATACTTAGCCACGAATTTAAAAAGTAAAAAATGAAAGCAGTTATTTTAGCAGGAGGAAGCGGCACCAGACTTTGGCCTTTATCAACCAAAGAACAACCGAAACAATTTCACAAAATCGCTTCCGACAAAACCATGATTGAAGACGCTATCGAAAGAGTCGATTTTTTGAAAAAAAGCGATATTTACCTCGCTATAAATGAAAATCATCTAAAATTGGTCAAAAAACTTTGCAAAGGAATTCCTTCGAAAAATATCATTATTGAGCCGGCAATGAGAGACACCGCTTCCGGAATTGGCCTAGCGGCCGCAATCATTGCCAAAAGACACCCTAAAGAAGTTATGGCCGTGATCTATGCCGACCACGTCATCGGCAATAAAAAAGAATTTCAAAAAAGTTTAAAAGTTGCTGAAAAATTAGCCAAACAAGAAAACACTTTAAACATAATCGAAGTAGAAGCAACAGAGCCAAATACCGGATATGGATACGTAAAATTAGCAAGACTGAACAAAAAAATAGATCAACTAGAGGTATATAATTTAGACAGTTTTGTCGAGAAGCCGGATCTCAAAAAAGCTAAAGAATTTGTAAAATCCGGAAAGTATCTATGGAATACCGGACTATACGTTTGGAAAGCAAAAACGCTTCTTGATCATTACAAAAAATTACTTCCAGATACTTACAGCAAATTCACAAAAATGATGGCCAAATACGACACCAAAGATCAGAAAAAAACTCTTAATGCCCTCTATCCCACTCTTGAAAAAATTTCCATCGATTATGCAATCATGGAAAAAGTTAATCCCAAAGAAATCCGCATTATTAAGACAAAAAACTTGAAATGGTCCGACGTCGGGACATGGGAAACCGTCTGGCAATTCGTTTCTGAAAAAGCCGGAAAAAATAAACACCATTTAGATTGTAAAAACTCGATTATTTATTCCGAGAACAACAAAAAAATCATCGCCATCGGAATCGAAGATTTAGTAATTATCGACACCAAAGACGGCTTATTGATCTGTAAAAAGACCGAAGCCAAAAGAATCAAAGAATTACAACATTATTTATAAAACATATGTTTTGGATCGAATTAATAGGATATATCGCAGGATTTTTCACTTTGCTCAACATCCTTCCTCAAATTGTTAAAACCTACAGAACAAAAAGAGCTAAAGACCTTTCTTACCTCATGATAATCACCTATGCAATCAGCATGATTTTATGGGTAATTTATGCATTTTTAATAAACAGCCTTCCGATTATAATTACCAACGGAATAGCTTTCATAATGAGTCTCATCCAATTAGGATTAATGGTAAAGTATAATCGCGCCTATAACGACTAATTTTCCCTTTCAAAAAAGACCCTTTTTGAGTATACTTCACGGGCAAATCTGAAAGTTAATATTTTATGGGCAATAGTCACGAAATTCAAATAAAACCAAAGCCATGGGGAGAGGAAATTTGGTTTGCACATACAGATAAATACGCCGGAAAAATCCTGAAAGTTAAACAAGGCCACCGCTACAGCCTACAATATCACGAGAAAAAACAGGAAACTCAGTATATCTATAGCGGAAAAGTGAAATTTTCTTACGGCACAGACCAAAGTAATCTGCAAGTCAAAATTTTAAATGCGGGTGACAAAATAGACGTTGCTCCATATACTATCCACCGCCTAGAAGCACTAGAAGATAGTGAAATCTTCGAGGTATCCACACCTGAACTAGATGACGTAGTAAAAATCGACGACGATTATGGCAGAAGCGGCAAAGGAAACAATGAAGAACTAGATAGAAAGCTCTCAAAAGAGCCTAAGTAAGTAGAAAACTCTAATTCATATATAACAATTTAACAATCCTATACCCCCAGACATTTATGAAAAAATTCTTTTCCGCAAAACTAGTAGTGATTATCCTGGCAGCCCTATTCTTGGGATTTTTTGATTTACCAGGAACAACTCAGAAAGCGATTCTTCCGTTTACTCCGGAAGCAATCACCAAAACAAAGATCAACCTAGGACTAGATCTTCAAGGAGGATCTCAACTAGATTATAAAATTGACCTTCGCAGCGTTCCTGAAGCAGATCGCAAAAGCATCGTTGAAGGAGTAAAAACAGTTATTGAAAAACGTGTTAATGGTTTAGGCGTAGCCGAACCAAACATTTACATGTCTGAACTAGCCGGAGAAACACACATTATAGTTGAATTAGCTGAGATTGGAACTATTGCTCAAGAAGATATTAAGACCTACCTAGGCTCAGATAAAGTAATAACTGATTTAACCGACGATGATAAAAAACTTATTAGTTTAGAAAAAGCAAAAGCTACAGTAGGAAAAACTATTCAATTGGAATTCAAAGAGGAAAGAGAATCTCTAGACCCTGCAGAGAAGGAAAAAGTACAAGCTAAAGCAGAAGCAGCTTTATCCAAAATTAAAGAAGGCGAAAAATATGAAGTGGTCGGACAAGAAGATCAACAAGCTTATCCTGGAAAAGTTAAATTTGAAACCGTAGATTTCACATTCAAAGATAAACTTCCAACAGCCCTACAAGAAATTCTTCCAAAATTAAAAGCTGATGAAATGCATGGCAAGTTGGTTGAAATTGGTGGCTCTTGGGCTGCTGACACTAGCAATGGTCAAATGCAAGAACAAACCAGCCTAGCTATCGTCAAATTACTAGAGACAAAAGAAGAAATTAAAAACGCAAAAGAAACATATGTTAGCTATATCAGAATTAGTTTCAAAGATGCCGAAGGCGCTGACTCTACTGTAACAAGAAATGAAGATGATGCCTATAAACTAGCTAAAGAGGTTAAAGATAAATTAGCAAAAGGCGAAGATTTCGCTGTATTGGCACAACAATATTCTGACGACACCAGTAATAAAGACAAAGGCGGCCGCCAAGAAAAACCAGTTATCGGAGATGGCTCATCTCCTTATGACTTCGAACAAGCCGCTCTTGCTCTAAAAGCTCCCGGAGACCTTAGCGATGTCGTCAAAACAACCACCGGATACCACATCATCAGAGCAAACGAAATCAAAACTGATGTAAAAGAAACCAAGTACAAATATGAAACAATCTCCTATTCTACAGTTCCAGATCCATGGAAAGAAACCGGATTAAACGGCAAACATTTCGTACGTGCCGATGTACAATTAGACAATCTTTATCAATCGTATGTAAGTATTAAATTCAATGAGGAAGGGTCTAAATTATTCGAAGAAGTAACAGGAAGAAATGTAGGTAAAAAACTAGCTATCTTCGTAGGTGGAGAATATATTTCTTCTCCAAAAGTAAACGAAAAAATAGCAGGAGGGAATGCTCAAATCTCAGGACAATTCACTCCTGAAGAAGCAAAAGATTTAGCTCAAAACTTAAATACAGGAGCAATCCCCGCTCCGATTATTTTAGCAGGAGAATACACTATTGGCGCAACTCTTGGTCAATCAGCGCTAAATAAAAGTTTATTCTCAGGATTCTTGGGCCTTCTGCTTATCATGATCTTCATGATTGCCTACTACAAATTACCTGGAGCTGTTGCCAGCATCTCTCTTTTGCTTTACTCAATCATCCTTATCTTCCTTGTAAAATCATCTCTACCTCTTGGTCTCGCTCTTTTGATTTCATTAGTTATATTTGGATATCTTGTACTCAAGATAGTAAATAATAACGATTCCGGGTGGGAAAAATTCCTTTCTTTCTTACTAGCTTGTGTTGGATTTTTCTTCCTAACATATTTACTAAAGACAGGCGTAGTAATGACTGTAGCCGGTATCGCCGGTATCGTCATCTCTATGGGTATGGCCGTAGATGCCAACGTTTTGATCTTCGAGAGATTTAAAGAAGAAATTAAATCAGGTAAAACATTCGGAGCAGCCCTAGATGCCGGATTTAAGAGAGCTTGGAGCTCAATCAGAGACTCAAATTTCTCTACTTTGATCACTTGCGCCTTATTATTCTATTTTGGAAGCTCAACTATCAAAGGATTCGCCTTTAACCTTTCTGCAGGTATCGTAGTTTCTATGTTCACCGCGATCACTATTACTTACACCTTGATGACAGGATTTACAGGCAAGAAAATTACTGAAAACTTAAAATTATTCGGAGTTAATCCGGATAAAAAACCTATCCACATTAGATTCTTGAAAGCCAGTAAAACATGGCTGACAATTTCTGGAGTGATAACAGGATTAGCTTTCGTAGCCTTCATGATTTTCGGATTCAATTTAGGAACAGACTTTACAGGAGGAACTTTACTGGAATTCAAATTTAAAGAACCAATTACTAAAGAAGTTCTAACAAACAAACTCGTAGAAATTGAAAAAGAAGTTAATGCCGCAAATACAACAACTCCTGTAACACCAGCAACAACCACAAAACCAAAGACTACCGAAACAAATAACCTAGATGCTGTAATAACTTCTACAGATACAAGCAAGGTTGACTTCGCTTCAGCAAAAATAGTCCCCGGGGAAAACAATAGCTTCATTGTAAAAACCAAATACTTAGATTCAGCTACCCATGATCGAATTATCGCAAAAATGAAAGACCGTCTTCCGGAATTTACAGAACCGAGATTTACCACAATCGGACCTACAATGGGAGCAACCCTACTTCAAAAAGCTTTATTTGCCATCGTTTTAGCATCTATCGCCATTATCATATTTGTCGCCCTAGCATTCCGCAAAATTCCTAAAGAAATCGGACCTTGGAAATTTGGAATCGCTGCAATCATAGCCCTAATTCATGACATCTTAGTAATGACTGGAGTCATCGTAATTCTAGGAAGCCTATTTAATGCCGAAATCGATGGACTTTTCATTACAGCTCTTTTGACCGTAATTGGTTACTCTGTAAACGATTCCATCGTTATCTTCGACAGAATCAGAGAAAACGTTTTGCTAGCAGCTAAAGGTGAAAAATTTGAAGATATTTGTGAAAACTCTATCAACGAGACCTTAGCTAGATCTATAAACACTACTGCAACCACCTTGATCCCTCTATTTACGATTTTATTCTGGGGAAGCGAATCCATCTTCTTCTTCGTATTGGCCTTAATAGTGGGTATTACAACTGGAGCTTATTCTTCAATTTTCATTGCAACTCCTACTATCATGTTGTGGAAAAACTGGGCTGATAAGAAATTCAACAAGTAGTTGAAAAGAGCTCAATAATCAAATACAATCAAAGGGCGGAAGAGCGTCAAAAGCTCGATCCGCCCTTTTCTTTAGACAATTAGACAAACTTTGCACCCTTAGCTCAACTGGATAGAGCATCGGTCTTCGGAACCGGTGGTTACAGGTTCGACTCCTGTAGGGTGCACCATAAAAAAACCGCTCACCTTTAGGCAGCCAGTTTTATCTCTTTACCTCTTTCGGTCCCATTCCAGACCCAACATCCTTGCAATTTGCCCAATCCTTTACCACATAAGCCTTTAAAGGAGGAAATCCATTAAAGTAAACCGCGCTATAAGTAGTCGTATAAGCTCCTGTAGAAAGAATCAACAACTTATCTCCTTCTTTGATACTTTCAGGAAGTCTATATTTATAATTTTCGTAAAGAATATCCATACTATCGCAAGTAGGGCCAGCCAAAATTACTTCGGTGCCACCCTTATTTGAATTCACTCCTTCTACGTAAATCGGATACTTAATAGATTCATCAATAGTTTCAATTAATCCTCCAAATTTTCCAGCATCGATATAAACCCAACCATATTGATTCAAAACAGACTTTTTTGAAACCATTACAACCTCGGTAACCATTACTCCAGAGTCACCGGCAATACTGCGTCCAGGTTCCACAATAATTTCAGGTAAATGATCTCCAAAATCTTCTTCCAGAAATCTAGTAATTTCCTTCGCGTAAACATCTAGAGGTTGAACCGGCTTAACATAATTCGTTGGGAAACCTCCCCCAAGATTAATCATTTTTAATTCAATTTTCTCATCAGAAGTTTTCAACGAATCAAAAAGATATTTGCATTGAGAAATAGCTGTATCCCATTGCCCAATTTCCCTTTGCTGAGAACCAACATGGAAAGATAGACCATAAGGAACAAGCCCGAGTCTTTTCGCTTCAATAATCAAATGATAAACCATATCGGGATTTGCCCCAAATTTTCTAGAAAGAGGCCAATCTGCGTTTCCACCTTCAGTCAATATTCTAAAAAACACCTTCGATCCAGGCGCTTTTCTAGCTAACTTATGAACATCTCCAATAGAATCACTAGCAAAAAGCCGAACTCCGTGTTTATAAGCAAATTCAATATCTTCCTCTTTCTTAATAGTATTTCCATAACTCATTCTCTCCGGAGGAACTCCTAGATCAAATAATTGTTGCATTTCAAAAACAGTAGCTACATCAAAGTTAGCTCCTTTTTTGAAAAGCAGTTTAATTACTTCATTTTCAGGATTCGCTTTAATCGCATAATAAACTTTTGCATATGGAATATTCTTCACCAACTCATCATAGTTATGTTCAATCTGTTTCAAACTAATCACCAGAAACGGAGTTCTCTTTCCCTTCATAAATTTTCTAATACCGGAAAGATCTTCTTGGGACAAGTAATCTAAAATGTTTGATTCGTCGTTCATTACATTAATTATTATAAATTGAGTCCGATTTTAGTCCGAATTTCAAAAATGTAAATAAAATTTTTAAAAAAACTTTTTTTACTATCTAGAAATGAATCTATGTTCCCTTAATCCATTCATCATCATCGCAAAATGCTCAAGCCCATGGTCTAGCGTTCTTTGAGTGAAAATACCATCACAAACAGCATTCAAAAGAATGTTTAAAACCTTCTCCCAAGCTGCATCATATTTTTCATCAGATACACCCAAAATTCTTCTCAAAAAATCAGCACCCCTGGCTTTCAAAGCAAGAGTGTATTTATTTCTATTCTGCAAAACATTTAAATACAAACCTTCATTAGCAATCGCAATCACTTTAAACAGATCATCCACCACCAATTCATATTTAGATTCTTCTATCCCTAAAATTTCCCTAACATGTTTCATTCCATATTTCACATATAAATCCACAAAAAAATCCACATTTCGAGACACACATTTAAATAAAAGATCTGATTCAAACACAAGATAATCAAAAATTACCTTCCATTCCGTTTTATTCAAACCCAAAGTCTTCATCAATTCTGTAGGCCCAGCGACAATATAAACCTCTATTAAGTCTTCTTCCTTGCCCCTGGCATACAAATCAACTAATTGTTTTTTAATCTCAGGCTTCATAATTTAAAATTAATTTAGCCTAAGATTGTAACAGAATAATCAGATTTGTCAATAGACATAATCCCCTCTATTTCTTCACGAAAGTAAGCTTAGTAGCACTAGTAGATCTAGCTTGTTTTGGATCGTAAGCGTATGCAGTCAAAGTATGAGTATCCTTAGCCAATGCTTTTGGTACTTGAACAGAAAATGTTCCACTTTGTGAAGCATCAGCGATAACTGCTGATCCAAAAGTAACTGATTGATACGTCAGATATACCATTTTATTTGTATTGTCGGTGATATTTACCTTTCCATGGGCTACATATACTTTTCCTCCTGTTCTTCTAAATTCTACAAATTCCTTAGCGTTAAATCTTGGATCAACCTTTTCATCTATCGCCAATACTTGCTCTACTGCTACTCCCAACACTTTAGTAATTCTTTCATACTCGTCTTCTTCGGTAACAGTAACATCGGTTACGAAAAATTCTTGATCAACTTGTGGATCAACTACGAATTGTGTGGATTTTCCTTCTACTTTTGAATCTCCTCTCCTAGCATAGATATTAGCAGTATAGTTTCCAGCTGCTGGCAGCGTATAATTTAGAACGGCTTTTCCTTCTGCGTCAGTTGTTCCAGTGACTATATACACTGGTGAAGATCCTTTCTTTTCAGTATCTTCAGCCTGGACTTCAGAGATTTCAATTGTTAGATTATCGTTTGCTTGTGACAAAGCTAATATCGCTGGAGATGTTCCAACTGTCCCTTTAAGGTTTACAATTCTTGGAACGGTAACTTCTTCTCCAGGTTGTTTACCAAATACTACTGCATCACCCAGCTCTTCTTCAGTTACCGTTGGCTCAGTCAGATCATAAACTTGTTTCAAACAATCTAAAACTGTTTCTGAACTGCAGGTATCTACAAGCAATGAAAGGACTTCTCTGTTGTATGTTTCATTTTCAAATAAAATATCTACATCCACCTCATCTAAAGTCGTCGGAGAAACAATTTCCTCCTCTTCTTCCTCAACTTCAGCTTCAGTTTCATTGGAAACATCCTCATCTCCTCCAACATAATCATTATTCTCTTCAATTTTCGTTACCTCCTCATCTTCATCAATTTCCTCCTCAACTACAACTTCAGGAATTACCTCAGGATCTTCCTCAGGATCTTCCTCCGGATCTTCTTGAGATCTTCCTCCGCCTCCTCCTTCATCATCATCATCATCTCCTCCCTCATCAGGCCTAAAATAATCCGGGACAATAACAGCCGGATCTCCTTCTGTTTCATAAGCCATTATATGATACAAACCCACAACTAAATCACCCCAAGTATTATTTGCATAGATAAGATCCGCAATACCTTCAATCATCGCAGGATCAACATCAGGAAGATTGGCAAAATAGTAACCACCATCAACATAGTTGTCCGAAATATAAGGATCTTCTGTAAATATTCCTCCAGCCCCTCCCACTCCATCATCTCGATATATAGCATATCCTCCATTCAACATCGAAGTTGTCCCGTCTCCAGCCACTCCAAAATAATTACCAGAAATGCTCGCTTCATCCCACCACTGACCAAGGCCTCCCACAACAGTCCCCGCTCCAACAACCTCTCCAGTATTGGGAACATGCACTATTGCTATACCATCGAGCTCATTTCCAGAAATATAATTATCAGTAATTTCTACACCCGAAATCAACACATGTAT
>Ga0233420_10000355_pt1 | contig 20228 bp, 17 predicted proteins | sample Watercolumn_Mata_4_FD_183009 | JGI IMG/M metagenome (GOLD analysis project Ga0233420, IMG submission 183009) | Freshwater microbial communities from Lake Matano, South Sulawesi, Indonesia - Watercolumn_Matano_2014_102_MG | ecosystem: Environmental > Aquatic > Freshwater > Lake | place...
TTATTTGAGAAGACTCGGGAGTAGTCTTCGACTTTCCCAGTACGCTATCAAAATTAACGTATTATATGTGGGATTCCTATACAGCTCCGGGGAAACTCAATGTTTCCTCCACGTTTAACTTTATCTGGAATAATATTGCCCTTTTTTTTTACAGCATCGGACTATCGGGATTTATAATAAAGAGAGTTCTTTATTTTTCCTTTTTCTTTTTTTCTGGAACCGGGATGTTTTTTCTCTCTCGATTTTTTCTCAATCGATACCTAAATCAAAATTCACAAACAGTTCTCTGTGGTTCGTTTATCGCCGGCCTCATCTACATGCTCAATCCCTACACTATGCAGTTAGGAAGCATCCCAATTTTCAACTACCATAGCTCTTATATTATTTTTCCCTGGATATTTCTTATATTTCTCTACAATTTGTATAAAAAGCCGGGTCTCGTGAGCATCATTCTTTTCTCACTGATATCTTTTTTGGTTATCAGTGCCAATCCCTCTAACACCCTCATTATTGCTTTTTTTCTTCTTTGCTATTTTCTTTTTTTTATCCATGATTATATGCATAACTGGAAACGGCTCGCTGTTTTTTTCATCATATCTTTCCTCTTTATTTTTTCATTATCTTCATATATTATTCTTCCCGTGCTCACTGCCGGCACGAACCTCTATGGAACAGGCAAACTGCAAGCGAGCGATTTCTGGGGTCCGCTCTATCTACACAGCTTTATCACAAACTTCTTTAACTTGTTGCGTCTGGCTGGATCTCGCGAGTGGCCAACATTCAGTTATTATTTGATGTATAACAAGGGTGTCTTTTTATTCCTTTCTTTTCTTGTTCCGATTGCAGCGGTTGCCTCATTTTTATTCAAAGCCGCAAAAAAAGAAAAGACTTTTTTTCTCATTATTTCACTTCTATTTCTTTTTGCGGCCAAAGGAGTACACAAACCATTGCCACAACCAATGCTTTTTCTAATCGAAAAATATCCTGTGCTCGGAATTTTTAGAGCAGTATACCTGAAATTCATCTATGCGGTTATCTTATCATTCTCGATACTCATAGGATTTACTGTCACAGAAATATTGGGTAATCGTATTATTCAAAAATTCAGTTGGGTTTTTTTTCTTTTCGTTGCACTTCTTGTTTTTATCAATAATTTTCCATTCTTTACTGGTTTGGTAACGAAGAAACAATATCTCACCAATATTCCCAACTCGTATCAAAAGCTTCCTGTATTTTTTGAAGACAGAGCTGAAGGAAAAGTCCTCTCACTTCCAGAAACCCCACGAGGCGCTGGTCCGATAATGAAATGGGGGGGCGATTATTATGTGGGACCTCCAACAGATATGTTTTTTACCAACAAACCAACGCTCGATGGTTACTGGTTTATTTCCCAAGGTTTCCAGAATATCAGCGACCTTGATTCATGGGATCAAATTGCTTTGAGCAATCAAGCTCATGAACTTGTCAAACACGCCGGTATTCTCAACCTGAAGTACATCTTAGTACATAAAGATTTTGCCGAAGAATATCAATTCACTACCAGTACTGGCAACGTCTTATTGAATGGCCCGCTCAAAACAAAAGTAATCACTGAACAACTCCAAACCGTATCAAATCTATCACTCCTTTATAGCACAGGTAACTATGATATCTATGAAATCAGGGCTCCAGCATCATGGGGAAGAATATATATTCCGCAACAACTCGAATTTTCGACCGACCAAATAAATAACCTTTTTTACGGAAACCATCCGAGTAATCAAACGTACGCTATCTTAACATCATCTGACAATCAAGGATTTCGGCTTAAACAAACAACTACTAATCCACAACTTGCCTATGCAGAAATAAATCCAACCTCGTATCAGGTAAGCGTCAGTGGTGTTTCCCAACCATTTCTTCTCGTATTTTCAGAGAGCTATCATCCCCAATGGAAATTAAAACTAGCTAACGGATCATATATCTCTGAAACAAATCACCTAAAAGTGAATGGATACGCAAACGCATGGATTGTACCTAATGGCACAAAATTTACCATTGAATTTATCCCCCAAAAAGCTTTTATGATTGGTATAGCTATTTCACTTTCGGCATTGACTGGATGTTTGATTATTGTCGTATTTAAATTAAAAGCTTTGATGAGATAGTCAATATCATGAAAAAATTTTCGACCCGATTTCTTTTTTTCATTGGATCAATTCTTCTTGCAATTGGATTTATCTTCTTTGCATTAAAGTACTCTGGGAACAGCTTTACGGTACTCGTTCATAAACACAACGATCCTTGGTTTAATGGCAATATTAATAAAGAACTTACAAAAGGAAAGATTCTCGAAGGAACATTCCAAGCTCAGGAAAACTACTTGGGCGCGATCCAGCTACAAATTGATCCTGTTCAGAAAGAAATCCATGACACCATTATATTCCGGATAAAAAGAGCAGACAATAAAGAATTGATTCAAGAAATTAATTTTGATACGACTCGCATGTCGTTTCAGCCATCTTTTTCTTTTGGATTCTCTCCAATTCCGAACTCGAAAAACAAATATTTTTTTTATGAAATAGAGTCAACAAAAGGACAGCCAGGTCTTGCGATTACTATAAAAAATAATGAATCTCGGCTGATCTCCAAATACCAATATCCGAAATCACTTCTTAATGATAAAAAAATCTTTTTCGATTACGTATGGGCCAAAACTGAAAATATATTTACCCAACCAGACTTTTCTTTATGGATGCCTTTCTTCTTACTACCTCCACTATATTTCCTCATATTTTTAATTAGAAAAGATTCATACGTTATTTTAAATTATCTTCTCATTCTCGCAACTGTTTTTTACAGAGAGACGTTTGATGCTCGGGAAGGATCAATTATCCTAATAATCTTATCTCTCTGGATTCATCTCTTTACTACCTATCAAATTGATGAGCGCGTGCTGGCGCTCATATCAATCGGACTAATAGTGATTTCACCATTCATGCCGTTCTCAGCAGAAACCGGTTACAATGATATTGCCGATCGCTTCACAATACTTGCTTACGGATTCCTCATTGTCCTTACAGCTAAACTTTTCTATAGTCTTGCCTTCAATCGAAAAAACAGAATTTCAGTCAAAAACTACTTGTTATCTCTATTAGGCAAACACTTTTCACAATGGGCAACATATACAATTCTCCTTCTCATTTGGGGAATCATTAATGTCTTACATTCTTTAATATCGGTATATTTTTTCTGCAAAAATTATGTAATTTTTATTCTTAGTAGATTTTTTCTTATTTTCGATAGATTGAAAAAAAATCTCGTTAATATTTCTCCCAAAACTGGCCTGACTTTCTTTCTGGCAATTTGTAAGATTATACTGTTCGTATTTTTCTCTTTACTATCGGCGCTCATAGTTTTTTTTATAGTTATTGGCATTGTTACCTTCAGTGCAAAAATATTTATACAACTCGATAGAAAAATAAGAGCAGAGAATTTGAGACAACTGAGATTTTCACTTGATCCAAAAATCGATCTTATTGAACCGGGTATCGTTTACCATTCAACAAAAGTCGTCATCTATGGAACGGGGTTTGACCCGAAGGCAGACAATGCTTCACTATTGAAATTGCTTGCTCCAAACATTCGTAATTTTCCCGTAACGCCAGATTTCAAGAGCGATACCAAAATAATTTTTACGATTCCGCTCGATTGGAATACGGGCCAGCTGTATTTTTGGGTGGAGACACCAATCACATGGCAGGGAAAATATATTATGGCAAAAAGCAACGTCGTCAGCGTCAAACTGATCCCGCGGATTTCTCCCTATTCGCCCGGATTTTCACCCGATGACGAGGCATATTTCAAACAGCTTGAGACGCTTCGCGAAGAAACGCTTCTTCTCAACGGCCACACGCCGGTAAAAAAATAAAATAATACTTGACAAAATTATGTAAATTACATACTATTTCACTAGATGGTAATCAAAAATGATTACTATTGAATGATAGTATGTCAATTACGCTATTGGTTTCTACCAGGAAAACCGTTTTTACCGTTGAAGATCTGGCAAAAATATTTGATATCACTAGTAAAAATTATCTAAAAGTGTTATTAGCCAGGATGGCTAAGCGGAAAGAGTTGATACGAATAAAAAAAGGAGTTTATACCTATACGAATGACTATAATCAGCTTGAACTGGCCAATAAATTAAAACGTCCTTCATATATTAGTCTCCAAACGGTATTGTTCTGTAACAATATCATATTTCAGGATTTTTCCCGGACCGTGACTTCCGCTACGAATAATAATTTGTCGGTAAAAATCAATGAAAAAACGTATCTGTATTACAAGATAAAGGACGAAATTTTGCTCAATCCTCTTGGAGTAATTACCGAAAACAATATCAGGATCGCTTCCGTCGAGCGGGCTATTTGCGATACCATATATCTCAATAAAAACTATTATTTTGACAATCTCAAGAATATCAATAAAGAAACCTTATCAAAAATGAGCCTTATTTATAATAAAAGGGTTAAAAATGAAGTAAAAAGAATATGCTTGACATAAAAAAACATCGGCAGGTGATGTTTGAAATAATTACTGACCTCTACCGAAGTTCTCTTGGTAGCTATCTCGGATTCAAAGGGGGAACAATGGCATATTTTTTTTATGGTCTTGACCGATTTTCGGTTGATCTTGATTTTGATTTATTGGAAGAAAAGAAGAAAGCATTCGTCTATAGTCATCTCCCTGAAATTGTCAAAAAATATGGAGTAATCAAGGAACAAACCGATAAAAGATACACGTTATTTTATCTATTAAACTATGAGAAAAACAATCGAAATATCAAAATTGAAATATCGAAAAGAAAGACTGCCTATGTAGAATATACAATCTCTAATTTTTACGGGACAGATGTAAAAATTTCCAAAATAGAAGATGCAATGGCAACGAAATTGTTGGCATGCACTACGCGGAATAGATTGGCATATAGGGACTTTTATGATGCTTATTTTTATCTTAAAAAAGGAATCATCCCCAATGAAAAAATAATTAAGGAAGAGTCCGGTAAAAAATTGAAGGATTACTTATTGTCTCTTATTCAATTCATCCAAAAAAATGTTAGCAATCGATCAATTCTTCAAGGAATTGGAGAGTTCGTCAATGAAAAGCAAAAAATTTGGATTAAGAATCATTTAAAAATAGAACTTGTTAACCGTATTAATTTTTTGATTAGTCAAATTTAAATCTTAGGATCATCGTGGTATATAATTGAGTCTATGCTGGTTAAACGACTCAAAAAAATTCTTCCTTACATGCTCCTTTTTTTCATAGTGTTTGTTGGATTTATATTCAGGTTAAAAGGAATACAAGACAATCATTCGTTTTGGGCGGATGAAGCATATACCTCAAGCATCGCGAGAGATTTTATTGCCGGCAAAATAGGTTTTGGCGAAGCAGCAAAAGCCGCGATGTACCAGCCGCTCAATATTTTTATTATCACTTTTTCTTTTTCAATCTTTGGCTTTACCGAATTTGCGGCGCGTCTGCCCAGCGTCCTTTTTGGAACCGCGGGAATTTTTTTTGCGTTTTTATTGGGAAGACGGCTGTCCAACATATGGGGCGGTTTGCTTGGCTCTTTTCTTATGGCTTTTTCACAGCTAAACCTTGCCAACTCCACCCAAGCAAAACCATACATTGCAATTCAAGCGCTTTCTCTTCTTATCTGCTTTCTTCTGTCAAATCTAAACAACAAACGGATTTCGCTCCACCTACCAGCCGCTATCGGACTTCTTGCGAGCTTCATGAATACAATTGGCGTATTAATATTCATTCCTTATATTGTTATTATTATTGCCTCCCATAAGCAAACAATAAAAAGTCTTTTAAAAAGTTATTGGTTAATTCCGCTCTTCACGGCGTTTCTTTTTCTTTTTTTTCTTGAGCGGCATTTTATTATCCGCATGTTGACTTATTCGCCCAGCGGCAATTTTTTGTTTCCGTTCAATCATTTAACATATCTAAAAGCGCTTCTCTTCAAGCAGTATTTTTTCTTTGTTTTTTTTGCTTTTGCTTCATTTATTTTTTTAATCAAAAAACAGCGAGCATATAGCATAGGAATATTGTTTTATATACTTTTTTATCTTTATTTTTGGACATTTAAACACTATACGCATAATATCCGCTACCTTGTCCCATTATTTGGACTTTTTTTTGTCCTTTTTTCTGTCTTTTGGGCGAAAGTAGGTGAGAGGTTAAAGAATTTTCTCCCGATTAAATCGGGATTCAATTTTCAATGGTTAATACCATTTTTCATCATAGTAGTATTTGCTATTAGTCAGCACAAAATAGTTTTGAAACCGATGAATTATTATTCGCCGAATACTGATTTCTACGGTGATGTTCAGATCGCTGATTATAAAACCGTGTTCAAACGCATCGGGGAAGAACTATCCAAGTATAAAACAATCGTCATCTTTAATGACGTCGGAGACGCACAGCGATGGTATCTAAAAAAACAAGCACATGCGTATTTTATAAAAGGATTCGGAAATAATGAGCCAATCAAAAACGATGTTGATGGAATAATAACTTATAAAACGCTTGGTCAATTTCTTGCTGAAAAATCAAAATATCCCAAAGGCCTTCTGATTGTTGAAGACTGGGATAGCTTTTTACCGGAAGATATAAAACAATATGCTAAAAAAAATATGAAACGAGAGTTTAGGGTAGAAAATCTTCCTCAAGCGAAAAACGATCCCTGGCCGCTTGCAGTATATTCGTGGGGAATGGATTGATAGAAAAGTCCAAAAACTGCATTTTGTAGCATATGATCCATAGACAATTATCTTGTAGCAAGATACGCTTGAATGTATAATTATTATTTGTTATTTTTATTTCACCTATGCTTACTCAATATGATCTAAAAGCGATTGCGAAGATTGTCGATGAACGCTTAGATGCTCGACTAAAAAATTATCCAACAAAGGATGATCTTAAGAGTTTCGCAACAAAAGAAGATCTCAATAGATTTGCAACAAAAGAAGATCTCAATAGTTTCGCAACAAAAGATAATCTAAGAAAAGCACTTAGGGGGGTAGCTCGAAAAAAGGATTTACGCGCAATGGAAAACCGGATCATTAAAAGGATTAATCTTATTGTAGATTCTACTGATTCTCGACTTCTTGATCTCGAAAGACGAATGAACGCGGCTCATATGAATTGATAATCACGCGCTTTAATGGCATAATAGAAGTCACGATATGACTCCGAAAATAACCGTTGTTATTGGCACATTCAATAGGCCACGGGTAGTGAATAATCTTCTCAATCAATTGAAAAATATTCCCTCGATAGAAGTCATCGTAATCGACCAGTCGGATAAAAAAATTTACACAGAGCTCAAAAAAAACTTTCCTAAAAAACCTAATTTTGCACTACACCATCTCGCTAATCCAAGCGGGGTAGAATTCCTTAATCTCGGCTGGCAAAAAGCAAAGGCGCCGATTGTTTTATATCTCGACGACGATGTAGAAATCACCGAACAAACTATTTCTGCACATCTTCGGGCATACGAAAATCCCAACGCTAAAGCAGTCGCAGGACGGGTGATTAATGATAATGAGCAAGTAAAAGAAAAAGAACCATTAGTCGGGAAAATTCAATGGTTCGGCGCGGTCATCCACAAGAATTTCTCATCAAAAGTAAAAACAGATTCGGAATTTCCTTATGGCTGCAATATGTCATACCGAAAAACTGCGCTTGAAGAAATCGGAGGATTTGACGCGGGCTTGCAGCCACCCCAGTCATATAATGAGGTTGATCTAGGATGGCGAATCAATAAAAGATGGCCGAAATCATTGGTTTTCGAACCGGAGGCACTCGTTTATCACCATCGATATCCCTCTGGCGGTGGACGATCATACGATGCAAAAATGCTTGCTGCAAGTAATGCATTCAACTACGGATATTTCATCGGAAAAAACTTCAATGTATTCGAAAATATCATCTGGTTTTTGAGAAGACTGCCGTATCAGATTGTGAAAGAACCAAATGCGATTATTCCTATTTTTCTAGGACTTTTAGATGCAAAAAAGCGTTTCCTTAGTCACCCTAAGGGTGACTTGAAGCTAACTTGGAACAAAAATGTCCTGACTTTAGTTCTTTTCTTGGTTATTTTTCTTCTTCGGTTCTGGCAGGTGCCGCAGCGTTTCTTTTTCGGAATCGACGAAGAATATCAGTCACTTTTGGCGCTATCGATTATAAAAGACTTTCACGTTATCTGGATTGGTTTATCAGCGGCAAATACAGGCTTTTATATCGCGCCCGGATTCGTCTATCTTCACTCATTCTTACTGTGGATTTCAAAACTCGATCCAATCATTCTCGGATACGCAGCATCAGTAATAAGCTTTATAACTATCGTAATCTTTTACTTTGTCGTTAAACATCTCTTTGATAAAAAAACCGCGCTCATCACCACGCTTATCTATGCGTTTTCTTCGTTTGTCATGAGCTATGACCGGAGATTCTGGAATTCGACATTCGTTCCGTTAACCGTGATTCTTTTTTTCTTGAGTCTTGTCAAATCGGAAAAAAATCCATGGTGGTATGTTGTCACCGCGATTCTTCTTGGTGTCTCTTTCCATATCCACGCTTCTTTATTCATTTTTCTCCCAATAGTTTTTTGTGTTTTGATGTATCGTATCTTCATTGCAAAACAAAAAGTTCCTTCTATCATCTATCATCTATCATCTATCATCTTTTTAATCATTTATTCTCCCCTCATCGTTTTTGATTTCGTTCACAACTTCGATAATCTCAAAACGCCGCTTCGCATGATCGCACAATTCGGAAAAGAGGGAAGAGGACACTCGTTTTTACAGCATCTCCAGACAATACAATCCGCGCTTCAGCAATTCTGGTCTTCGGATTCGTTTTCGTCTCTGGTTAATTATTCATTATTGATATTAATTATTATCATACTCATATGGTTTTTCTTTAAGAAAAAAAATGGCGTTGAAAAATTACTATCCTTGATAGTACTTTTTTATGCATCTATGTTTCTTTTTTATCCTGGAACCCTTCTTGACTATTACTTCATAGGATTTTTTCCGTTTTTTTCTATCGTCATTGCTCTGTTTCTCAAAGAATTCTACCGATTTTCATTAATCGCTCTTGTTGCTCTGTTTATTCTTCCTAACTCTGTAGCATTTTTGCAATCTTCTGTTGATGGAAATCTTGAATCAAAAAAAATAGCGATTCAGAAAACAATCCGAACTTTAGGAAATAAATCCTTTTATCTTGAAACAACAGAGCCGTATGTGTATTTCGGCGGATGGAGATATTTGTTTGAGGCATACGGTAAAAAACCAGCTGCAAGCCAAGCGGACGAAATGTTCGGCTGGATCTATCCGAAAGAAATCTCAAACGAAAAACCTAAAATAAAAGTCCTTATCACTGCCAACCCTAAATTCCAACCAAGTCAAACTGTCATAAAAAAAATAACCTCAAAATCATACGCTGTCTTTATTCTTGGTAATAAGTAATTCTACTTTTGATCTTTGATATTTGATATTTGATTTTATCTTACCACGTGCCACCACTTCTGAATCCAGAAAAAAGACACCATCACGGAAAATTGAATAATGAGAAGAACGATGATAAATGGTTTTAATTTTTTATTAAGCGTTGCAGCTGTAATCCCGAACGAGTAGGGAACAACAATACCCATCTGATAGGTCAGCCGAGCGGCTGAATAGTGATTCGCCGAAATATTGTAATAAACATAAAACAAAAGCATGCTTACTCCTAACATCCCCATAATGAGTCCGATTTTTTTGTTTTTCTTCCAAAGACGTACAAGACCATAGATACAGATGGGAAGAAGGATAAATCCAAGAGTCCAGAGAATAAAAGATTTCTTGTGAAATTTAACAAACGGCGTAATTGCATTATGCCCGTCTGTCCAGAAGCTATTCCACGCGCCGCCGATCATTGAATAATACTGCGTATTGTACATATCTACTTTTGGTATCCAATCCAGACGGTAGAAAAAATCAATAGGCAACCCTGTTCTTACTTTTGTTGATACATTAACGATGCTTGATGGACCTTGAAGAGACCAAATAAAAAGAGGGTAATATAAAACTCCGATGATGACGATTATCAAGAGAGCCGCAATTATCAGAAATCTTTTGCTGATTCTTTTTTGAAAAAATAAAAATAGAGAGCCTATTACCACCGTAGGCGCAATCGTAAAAATCGAAACTTTTGTCCAAAGACCTAAAATAAAGCTGGTACTAAACCAAGCAAAATAAACAACAAGTTTTCTGCGATTGTTTGCAGTAATCATGTATACAACTGCAACAACGGATGAAATAATCCAGAACGTGTTCAGAAGTTCATTGGTAATCATCGCGGGGAAGATATTGAGCATAGGAAGCGCAGCAAGGGCGAGCATGCCGATCAAAGTCTGATCGATATTTTTAAAGATTCTCCACAATCCGAGTCCTACCATAGCGATAATTGCCCATAACACAAAAATATTTATGTACTGCGCGGTTTTCCATGTTTTTGTTATAGCCATAAGAGCCGCGCCAATCGCATAGTATAAAGGCGGCTGGTGAGTTTCCCAGTTCAGTCTCGGCGGAGGCAATTCTTTATTTTTGTATAGGTATTCGATGTAAAAAACGTGACCTGTCCCGTCAAATCCGTGCTTCGGCTGATACAATGTTGCATTATGGATTCCAAGAATAAAAGAAGGAATAAAAATCAGCAAAATAAAAAGCAAAATTTTCTTCACGATATATATTTTATCAAATAGCAATCGTATATAATATATACATGCAGACCATTACCGCCGTCATTCCTGCTAAAAACGAGGGAGAAAATATTGCGAGATGCATCGAAAGCGTCAAATGGTGTAACAAAATTGTGGTCATGTGGATGGGGAATGATGAAACCGGAGAAACCGCAAAAAAATTAGGGGCAGAGGTCATCAAAAAAAATGCTTCTGTTGATGATGATTTCACCGGAGTACAAAAAAACATTAACTGGGCCATTGATCACTGCGAAACCGACTGGATCTTGCGCATTGACGCAGATGAAGTTGTCACAAATGAATTAGAAAGTGAAATAAAGTCTATTCTCGCGCCAGGTGGCAGAAGAGGAAGGGCTCCCGACAGCGTGGAGTCGCGGGGTATTTGGTCTTTAGTGGCGACGAACCCTGACGGGAGGGAAACTTCTGACAGAATCTGGCGCGAAGAAATTGTTGCTTACGGAATTCCTAGAGCGCAGTTTTTTTGCGGAGGATTTCTTAGAGGAGGGGACTGGGCGTATGACCGATTGGTACGATTTTTCAAACCAAAATACTGTCGTTATGAACCGATTGTTCCCGTTCATGAACAGTTCAGGGTTAATGGAAAAATCGGCTACCTAAAAAATAAGCTCCTTCATTATTCTCATCCAACCTTCAAAGAAGCGGTCAAAAAATTCCAACTCTATACAGATATAGAAGCAAAAAATATGAAGGACCATTACGCAGTAGCAGCGTTGAAAATGTTTTTTCTTCCTGCTTACGTTTTCTTACGCTGGATGATCTGGCATCACGGGTATCGAGATGGATTGCGAGGACTTTTGGCTGGAGCAATGCGCGGCTGGTATGAATTCCTAGTTTATTCTAAATATCTTTTGGGAGAAAAATGATATGATATATGTTAGACTGTCATTCCCGCGAAGGCGGGAATCCAGACTCATATTCAACTAGATTCCGGATCAAGTCCGGAATGACAGGAAAAAATAAATACCCACTATGAAAATCATCGAAGTAAAAAATCTTTCGCTACCGGATGTTAAAGTCATCAAATTCGCCCGATTCGGAGACGAGAGAGGATATTTCACCGAAACATTCCGAAGAAGCGATTTCCAGAAAATAATTCCGGATTTCACAATTCTGCAGGTAAATGAAAGTTTTTCTGCTATTAAAGGTGTAGTGAGAGGGCTGCATCTTCAATGGAATCCATACATGGGAAAATTAGTGCGTACGATAAAGGGTCACATGGTTGATTTATTTTTGGATATTAGAAAAGGTTCTCCGACGTATGGGAAAATCGCAGCGTATGATATGCCTGAAAGTTCTCAAAACGATTTTTCAGAATGGATCTGGGTGCCTGTGGGGTTTGCTCACGGGAATTATTTTCTTGAAGAGACGATGATTGAATATTTCTGCACCGGAGAATATGCGCCAGCAAACGAAGCGGGAATCCTTCCAACAGCAAAAGATCTTGACTGGTCACTCTGCGATTCTGCACTTAAAAAACAGTTTGACGAAGTCGTCAAAAATGGGACAACGCTCTCCGAAAAAGATAAAAAAAATTTAACCCTCACAGATTGGGGAAACGATCCCCGATCAGACAACTTTATTTACTCTCCAAATACTCCGCGTCCTCGTTAATCTGCCAGACGTCGTAAGTTTTTTTGCCAGTCACAAAGTTTCGTGCGGCGAGCATACCGCTATAAATTGCATGATCCATGTTATTGTATTTGTACATTCCGCCTCTACCAATAAGTTGAAGATTCTCGAATCGAGAGACGTAATTTTTTAGAATATCAAAATATTTTTTGTGACCTAAGTAATACGTAGGATACGATTCCGATTCTTTTACCACAAATCCACCCATAATATCTTTCTCTTTAACCAACCCAACTTTTTCAAGTTCTTTTTTTGCTAGCTCAATTAACTCCTCGTCTTTCATGGTCCATAACTTGTCATCTTTAAATACGAAGTATTCTACCGAAATTGCTGTTTGAAGTTTGACGTTAGATGTTTGATGTTTAATGAAGTTATTGTAATTCGTCACCCTTGCCATCTGCACTTCCGGTGAATGCACGTAGATCCAGTTATCAGGAAAAAGATTTGTACGATCCACAATGAGATTTACGGTGATATGATCTCGAAAATATAATTTTTTTGCAGCAAGAAGAACCGATCTCGGAGGTTTTGGATTGAGCGCGTGTATGAATGACGTGATCGGCATGCTGGAAAAAAGATATTTTATGGCTATATTTTCAACGCTTTTAATACGATTGGCGCTCCAATGAATTGAGGTAATTTCGCGATTCAAAAAAATTGACCCTTTATTTTTTTTGATCAATCCCGCCAATTTTTCATAAAAATATCCAGCGCCTTTTTTTGGATAATAAAATGTGTCGATGAGACTCTTTGCCTTTCTCACTCTTTCGCCAAAGATTGCATTCTTTACTACTTCGTAAAAATTGAGATTTTTTATCCGCTGAGAAGCCCATTCTGCTCCGATTTTGCCGCAGGGAATCCCCCACACTTTCTCCGTATATGTCTTAAAAAAAATCGAGTAGAGTTTCTTGCCGAAGTGCTTAGTAATCCATTCCTCAAATGTCTTTGGTACAAGATTCCTCAAGGAAATCTTTACCCACAGAAAACTAATTAAACACTTCAAACTTTCTAACATTCCTAACTTCTCAACCACATCCATCAACCGAACAGGGTAAAGGAAGAGTTTGTTTTTATAAAGGATGCGGGTTAATCTTTTAACTTCGACAAAATCTCTTTTTAATATATTCTTCCAAAATCGGAGAACTTCTGCGTTCTTGGTATAAAAGCGATGCGGGCCTATGTCAAAGTAATGATGTTTGTAGGGAGTACTCCGCGCAAGGCCGCCGACTCTATCATTTTTATCAAAAAGAATAATTCTGTCTTTGCAGCCTAGTTTTTGAAGTTCGTATGCACAGCCGAGTCCTGAAGGTCCTGCTCCAATAATGCAGATTGCGCCGTTATTTTTTTTCATACCGCTTGAGATCCGCATCAACCATCATTTTCACCAGTTCTTCAAATGGTACTTTCGGCTCCCATCCAAGCACTTTTCGTGCTTTATCCGGCCGAGCTTTTAGGTCATGAACCTCTGCCGGCCGTTTATATCGCGCGTCACTCACTACATATTTTTCCCAGTCCGAAATTCCCGCAAATTTGAAAGCAAGCTGAACAAACTCTTTCACGCTGTGATTCTCGCCCGTGCCCACTACAAAATCGTCCGGATTTTTTTGCTGAAGCATGAGATACATTGCCTCGACGTAGTCTCCGGCAAATCCCCAGTCCCGCTTTGCGTCCAGATTTCCAAGATAGAGTTTTTCTGCTAATCCTTTTTTAATTTTTGCGACGCCGTCGGTAATTTTTCTTGTAACAAACTGAGTGCCTCGGATAGGCGACTCGTGATTAAATAGAATGCCGTTCGCAGTAAAAAGGCCAAACGATTCTCGGAAATTTACCGTCATCCAATATGCATAGACTTTTGAGATTCCGTACGGGCTTCGGGGATGAAAACACGTTTTCTCGTCCTGTTCTCCGTTGGTATTTCCCAGGCCAAACATTTCGCTCGTTGCTGCCTGATAGAATTTGGAGGTTGGGGAAAATAATTTGATTGCATTCAAAAGATAGAGAACGCCGAGCGCATTTACTTCCGTCGTCAGCTTTGCCATGGTCCACGAATCGCCAACAAACGACTGGGCGGCGAGGTTGTAGACCTCATCGGGGCGAAGCGTTCGTATAAGTTGATTAAGCGAAGACTCATCGGTCATATCACCGTCGACATACTCGATTTTACTTGTGAGATTAAGATAATCAAGATTCTCGAAGTTGGGGTTTGAGTATCTTCGGATCATGCCGTAGACCTTGTATCCTTTTCCAAGAAGCAGTTGAGCTAAATATGGTCCGTCCTGACCGAGAATTCCCGTAATTAATGCAGTTTTTGACATATGTTTCTCTAATTATAGTAGATCATTACATATTATTCTAGTCTAGATAGTATAGTTTACCCTGTTAAATGATCCGCCAGCTGGCGGATCAAAATTGAATTCAATTCAATTTTATTTAACAGGGTGATAAAATAGTAGAATGCTCGAAAAATTAGTGTTCTTTCTTAAACGGCCGACGAACCGCGACGTGATTATTAATACCTTCGGTAACTATCTCAACGTGTTTTTTACCGCGCTCTTTGCGCTTATTTTAGTAAGGATTCTTACGCCTCCGCAGTATGGGGTATTAAGCGTACTTTTGGGTATTGCATACGTTCTTTCTAATATCCTTGACTTCGGAACTACCGCAACTATCTATTCATACCTTCCGCCCATGATCGAGAAAAAGGCGGCGAATCTTTATCGTTTTGTAAAAAGTATGTTTTTTTATCAATCTCTTTTTTCGCTCATTGTTATTGCGATCCTCCTCCTATCCTTCCCTTATCTTGATAAAGTATTTTTTAAAACCAAGGCGCCTATCTGGGAGCTCTATCTTACCTGTTTTTCAGTTCTTTTCCTGATTTGGCAAAATTTCACGAATAATATCTTGTTTGCCGCGAAAAAATTTCTCAAAGCAAACATCTACAACACCATCGCAAACATTCTAAAAACACTCATTATCTTTTTAATGGTCGCAACAAAAACGGTCGGAGTAGGTTCAGTAATCTTTGTATTCGGTATCCTCGGTCCAATTGTTTTTTTTCTTCTTTTATTTCTCGAAAAAAAAGATCTCGTTTTTGTTCTCTTAAGATCAGAGGTTCGAAAAGAGGAATTCAGATTTGGCTATACGCTTACCTATTTTGCAGCATCGCAGTTTTTCAATTTGGGACTCCGTATGGATTTGTTCCTTCTCTCATACTTTTTGACTAAGGCAGAGGTTGGATACTACGGTCTTTCACAAAAAATAATTCTTACGGTAACTACAACAATCATCAGTATTACACAGGTTCTGTCTCCACGATTTTCTGCGATTAAGTATCGGCATGAAATCATACGCCTATTCAAAATTGCGACTACCTATATGCTTTTTCCGGTTGGCTTATTTATTGCGCTCTATCTGACGCCATTTAAACTATTTGATCTTTTCTTCACCGAGAAATTCATCAAAACCGCGGACATTACGAAGGCATTAAGCCTTCCGTTTATTTTTTATGCTTTAAGTAGTATCCCCAGTTTATTTCTTTTATATACTGTTAAAAAACCTCTCTATATTCTCGTTTCGAATATCATCTTTTTTGTCGTTTTGTCCGGCGGAAGTTATATATTAATACCCCTAAGGGGAGTCTTCGGCCCGCCAATTGCGATTCTTACAGCTTTCTTTCTAACAACCGCAATTCAGGTTCTCGCCGTTATCAAAGAATATCGAAGACTTCCCGCGTAGACTTTATTTCTTACCCAGATTTCATACCACACGCCTCGAAAATCTTTTCTCTCTTTATATACAAATCCTTTTTTCATTAGTTCTCTTTTATAATCAAAACCATAGATATCTGTAGTGTATGGAATTACGGTTATCTGTTTTTCCAGCTCAACTCCTTCAAGAGTTCTTAATTCCTTGATAGTAAGTGAGGAATTGTAATACTTCACTGGATCAGACGACGGAAGGATCATATAGACTGAATTCGTATTTTTTAATACGGATACTAACAACTTCCAATCTTCTCGATGGAATTGAGGAAACGAAAGATATATCAATGAAAAAACCAGAAAACCTGTCACTACTGCATATCTATGTATAATAGTATTTCTTGCGAGAAGAATCGAGAGAATAGGAGTCAGATAAAGGAAACGGAAGTATTGGAGAAGAGGGGAGACAAACGAGAAGATGAAACCAATTACCAATGGGAAAATAAACAAATATCCAAATAATTTATTTTTTAATCCACTATTTGCTGTGAAATAGAAAATGAATGCAGTCCATATTCCTGAAATCAGATAGTAGATCATCTTCGGTTCAAAACTGATTCTGCCGATTGAGAACTTAAGAGGAATGAGAAGCAAATTTTTTAATGAAGCTTTTCCTAAAACCAAAGACCAATTGATAACAATCTGAAGAGATTGCTTTGCATGAATGAATTGCTGAAAAAGTAATGGTGAAAGAATGATGAAAGATGAAAGATGGAAGATTAAAGATAAAAAAAATAATCTATATTGCTTTTTGTAAAGAAAATAGAGTAAAAAGCTCGCAATTAAAAATACGGAACCGTAAAATGTGACAAAACTGAGAATATTAAATAGATTAAATAATAGTAAATCGCTCAGTTTTGTCATCCCGAACTTGTTTCGGGATCCAGATTTACATAGGCGGATAAAATAATAGAGACTTGCGGTTAATAAAAATGTTGCTTGCATATACATCCTTGCCTCCTGCGAGTAGTAAATAATCAGCGGATTAAATAGAAACAATACTGCAGCCCAAATCCCTGCAATCTTATAAAGCACTACTCCTGCCAACAACGAAAATATAACCGATGGAAATCTTAACGCAATTTCAGAATAGCCAAACAAATTCGTCCATAATTTTATAAACAAATAATAAAGCGGGGGATGAAAATCATTCGGTGAAAATTTTCGTATTATTTCTAAAAATTCAAAGTGTTGGACTACCTTTGCCGTCGTCGCCTCATCAAGCCAGAGAGATTGATTTAAGGCAATAAGACGTACAAGAAATGCAAGGATAAAAACAATCAAAAGCTTCTTATTCATTTGATATAATTCTACTATACCTGCGGGTGTAGTTTACCGGCAAAATGACTCCCTTCCAAGGAGTAGTAGGCGGTTCGATTCCGCTCACCCGCTCATGAAAAAAGTCATTCTCCTGGTGCTTTCGTGGAGACTGCTTTTATTTCTTCCGTTATTCTTTCTACCTTTTATTCCTTCACCAACAAATACGCGGTATCTCGGAATATCTCCGTGGGCGAATTTCGACGGGATTCCGTATCTTTCAATTGCATCACAAGGATATGTAAATGAGGCAAGATTTTTTCCTTTGTATCCGCTTATCATAAAAGTAATTGTATTTATTGCTCGCTTACCAATAACTCCATATATCTATTTTGTAACCGGATTCTTGTTGAGCAATATTGCTTTTCTTATTACTGTTCTTGTTTTGTATAAGCTACTTCGTCTCGACTATTCTCACAAAATTTCTTTACTTTCTATCCTATTTCTTCTTTTATTCCCAGCTTCGTTTTTTTTCGGAAGCGTATACAGCGAGAGTATTTTTCTTCTTCTCACCGTTTTATCATTCTATTTTGCGAGAAAAAGAAAATGGCTTTTAGCAATCGCAATAGCAATGTTTCTTCCTGTTACACGATCGGTCGGGATCGTAATATTACCAGCTCTTTTTGTCGAATGGCTTTTGCAGCAAAAAGAGAAAAACGTGCCCTCTTTTTCTATTCTTCTCTTATTATTCATTATTCCCATCGGACTCATTGAGTACGCGATATACAATTTTCTAAAGTGGGGGAATGCGCTCTATTTTATTCAGGCGCAGACAGAACTGGGAAATAGCCGCTCAACCGGAATTGTTCTTATACCACAAACATTGTTTCGTTATGCAAAAATCCTTTTGACTGTCCCAATAACCCAATACGTCTGGCATATTGCGTTATTAGAATTGGCTGTATTTATTTTCGGAGCTATTCTTTTATACTTCGCCTATGCAAAAAAAATTCGCCTTTCCTATTTTGTATTTTCTCTTCTTGCATTTCTCATCCCCACCTCAACCGGCACATTCACCGGTCTTCCCCGCTATGTTATTGTCCTTTTTCCATTATTTGCCGCACTGGCATTAGTAAAAAATAAAACGGTGAAGATTATTTATTGCGTAATTTCCATTATTCTTTCTATTGCTCTTTTGATGCTTTTTGCGAGAGGATATTATATTTCATAATTTCCCAAAAAGCTCGTACTCCATCTCTCCATCCAATCTTCTTTCCCTCTCCGTATGTCCTTCCTTGATACGAAATCCCCACCTCGTACAATTTTAGATTCATTATCTTCGAAATCTTCGCAGTGATTTCCGGTTCGAATCCGAACCGCTTGCTTTCCAAATTTTTTGCAATGTCCCGAATCAGATCCCCTCTAAATACCTTATATCCCGTTTCCATATCGGTGATATTCAAGTTGGTAAGCATATTGGAAAATGAAGTAAGAACAGTATTTGCCACATAGTGCCAGAAATAGAGGATTCTGCGCGGCCTTTGCGTCACAAATCGCGAGCCATACACCACATCAGCGTCATATTTGAAGAACGGTTCAAGAAGAATGGGATAATCCTGCGGACTATATTCCAAATCGGCATCCTGCACCAACACAATATCTCCTTTTGATTTCAAAAACCCAGTCTTTAGTGCTGCCCCCTTCCCTTCATTTTTATTTTTTAAAATAATTAACAATGAAGTTCTCTTATTCTTTATTTCAACTTTTAACTTTTCACTTTTAACTTTTAACTTCGACGCGGTAGCGTCGTTGCTTCCGTCATCCACAACAATAATTTCTTTTTTTAACCCTAAAGAATCAGCATCTGTTACGCGATGTATGATTTTATCGATATATTTCTCTTCGTTATAGACGGGGATTATAATGGATATTTTTCTAAACTTCATTATTCTTCTCAAAGAATTCACTTCTATTAATAAGAATCAGAATTGAGGAAACAGCTGTTATTACATTGATTAATATATCCTCACCAGATATTAACCCTATCACCGAAAGGATAAATAATATAATAGATACCTTATAAGCCAATTTACTTCTTTTATAAAGACCCACAGTGATCAATAGCTGAAAAAAAACAAAAAAAAATAATAATATCGAAGGAACTAATTCATATAATTCTACAGGTCCTAAGATTGAAGGACGACCAATATAAGTATGTAATACTACACTAACAAAAATGTATGAAGTCAATAACGTAATTATTCCGTACCCGCATATTGCTATATTGAGAAATTTATTTTTCATACGTTCCACCCCTTTGGATGTGAAGTATACCATTTTACTAAAGAGTTTACGCTCTCTTCTATACTTCGTTTGGGTTGCCAACCTAAAACTGATTTTGCCTTTTCAATTGAAGAAACCTTTCGTGCATCATCTCCTTCACGGAGTGTTCCTTTCTTTAAAGGAAATTCCTTTCCGGTAATTTTTTGCACTGTGTGAACCATTTCTAAGACAGAGTTTCCTGTACTAGTCCCCAGATTAATAATTTCGTTTTTTCCTCCGTTAAATAAATACTCTAGTGCTCTAAGATGTGCTTCATTTAAATCGACAACATTGACATAATCGCGAATCGGGCTTTTATCAGGAGTATCAACTTCTGGACAGGTCAGGAAAAATGGTTCTATCCCCAAACTGCTTCGGATGACATTTTGTATAAGATGGGGAGAAGGATGTTTTGAGTCGCCAATCATCACGTC
>Ga0233420_10000356_pt1 | contig 20224 bp, 15 predicted proteins | sample Watercolumn_Mata_4_FD_183009 | JGI IMG/M metagenome (GOLD analysis project Ga0233420, IMG submission 183009) | Freshwater microbial communities from Lake Matano, South Sulawesi, Indonesia - Watercolumn_Matano_2014_102_MG | ecosystem: Environmental > Aquatic > Freshwater > Lake | place...
AATATCGGGACAATAATTAGTTATAAGATTGGCGCTCAAGACGCCGAGTTTATGGCAAAGGAAATGGCCCCGGTATTCAGCGATCAGGACTTGATCAATATTGATAAATATAAAGCGGTTATGAAGCTTTCTATAGATACACAGCCAAGTCGTCCATTCAGCATTATTCCGGTTAATCCTTATAAAGAGGAAGGCGATAAGGAAGCTGCCGAAGCTTATAAACAACTTTCAAGACTTAAATATGGGAGAGACCGCGATATTGTTGAAAGGGAGATTATCAGGAGAATCGGAGCTGATTTGCCGGATAAAATTAAGGGCGGGGGGACAGGTCCTTCTAATGGGATAAATGCGTTGCCACCGATTTTTTAGCTTGCCGCCGACTTTCTAGCTTGCCGCCGACTTTCTAGCTTGCCGCCAATTTTCTAGCTTGTGTTGATTTTTCGATAGTGGTGTCATTCTATAGTAGTATTCCTGGGATAAGCCTTTGGTCTTGATCTTGATGTGGTCGCTTGATGCGGTCGATGTTTTTGACGTGGTCGATGTTTTTGATGGTTTTGCCACAACAGGCCAAAAGCTCCTCTTGTTAATTTTGAGGAGCTTTATTTTTGGCCTATTGACCTTTTCTAATGATGGCGAACCTAAATTATCATGGACTTCTTAAAATTTCCTAAAAAATTCGTAAAATTTTCCTAAAAATTTAGTAAATTTTTCCTGAATTTTTTCTGAAAAATTATATAGTTCTCAATTTTGTGCTTGGCAATATTTGGCAATATGATAGCTAAATTTATTTTACCGGTGGATATTAAGTATATTTATGGTACGGAGTTATGTTTGGAGTGTACCTTGGGTGTATCGGGTGTACCTTTGGTGAATTTTGGGTAGATATTGGATGTACCTGGAGCGTATTTGGGGTGTACTTGGAGTGTATTTGGGGCGTGTTTGTGATGTATTTTGGATTCATTTGCGGTGTGCTCCGGGCGCACCTGCAGTATTGTTTTAAAACACATTTTTACCTGAAGTACTTTTTTGAAATGCGTCTGTTTTTTTTGGCATTTTAACTGTTTCTGGCTGTTTGATTGATGATTTGTTTTGTCTTTTGGTTTTAAAGTATTTTGGAAGGCAATTTTAGCGTCCAATTTGCATTTTTCTTGATTAGCTTATCTAATTTGTACTATTGTACTAGTACAATGATACAAGAGCTAAAACCTTTACACTTTAAAAAGGCAGCTTAAGGTTGGGAAATAGGTTTTAAAGAAGTTTTTTTAATACTTTTGATCGAAAATGTTTGTATCTTTAAATTTTTGTATCTAAGCTCATTTTTAAGATCAGCTTTTTAGGTAAATAAATACGTCAAAATTAAAATTATTCTTACCCATAGGAGAAAATTTATAATAATTGGCCATTAACAAGTTCCATAAATCAACTTTTTTAATCATAAAATTAAATTTTATTTGGTAATTTTTCGATTAAAATTTCTAAAAAAAACAATTAGATTGAAAAACCGTAGCAATCTTAATTAGACCATGTTTAAGATTTTCTTCAACTGCTACATTAGGCGTAAGATTAATTTTTATGGTATAATTTTAAGATTTAAAATTTAAAGTTTAGAGTTCAAGGTTTTGGAGTTTAAGATCCAAGGTTCAAAATTCAAAATTTGACCAAAACCAAAACTAAAACCAAAACCAACAGAAACAAAACAAAATAAAAATGAAAATTAAACAAAAGTTTTTAGTGTCGTCAGTTACATTATTGGTTTCGTTCGCGTATTTGCTCAATTGGTCGTTTTTGGATGTTGAACTTGAGAATGAATATTCTACGGTTTATGCGGAAGATGAGGTTGTGTTTCCATACAACAAATTTTTTGGAATTACTGCTTATTATTCTCCCCTTCCAGGACAGCAACATTATGTAACCGGATCCTATGATGGGGATATAAGATTGAATGGAAATGGAACAAATGGCGCAGACGGAACTCCTGTTTACGCCGGAATGATTGCCGCACCAAAGACTTATCAGTTCGGAATGAAACTTTATATTCCAGGTATTGGCATGACAGCGGTTCATGATAGAGGTGGAGCTATAGTTCCTGCTGCTTCGGAAGACGGCAGTGGGCCTAAATACGACAGATTGGACGTATGGATGGGGTATGGGGATAAGGGACTTCAAAGAGCTTTAGATTGGGGGTTTCGCACCGTCGAAGTCACTGTTTATGGAATTGACGATTCTATCCAGGAACAGGTCGAAATTGCGGGGTATTCGGAAGATGAAAAATATAATCAGGAGTATTTTTACATCCCTGAATATGAAAATTCAGTATCATCCCCTGTTACGGTCAAATCGATTACAGTCAAAAAAGAATTATTCCCTGAAGATTTATGGTATTTAAGCCAAGGAGATGGTGTCAAAAAACTTCAAGAATACTTAACGCAACTCGGATATTTTAATGGGATTATAAATGGATATTTTGGTGATGATACTAGAATGGCAATTTACGTTTTCCAGAAGGATAAAGGTATAGTCCAAGATATAACGGAACTGGGAGCCGGGCATTTCGGGCCGGCGACACGAAAGGCTCTGGAAGATACTCTCGTTTCCAAGAAACAAGAATTTTTTCCAAAAGTTACGTTAGGTATTAACAGCAATGACAAGGACACCATTACGAAGCTTCAAAAGGCGTTGAAATTGGCAGGCTATGATGTGGAAGTCACCGGGAAATATGATTCCAAAACAGTTGATGCTGTTTTTAAATTTCAAACCGATAATAAGATTGTCAGTGGAGATTCCGATATAGGAGCGGGATATTTTGGGCCAAAAACAATGACGACTTTGACTGCGAAATTGAACGATTTATTTAAAGATGGAAAAGTAAAAATAATTGTAGCCCACGCAGATGATGAAATTGGAATAATGATTACAAGCAAGCAGGTTTTGACTCCTCCTATGAATACCGATCTAAAGCCAGGAGATTCCGGGCCTGAAGTGAGCCGTCTTCAGGCTGAACTTAGAAATTTAAATTTGCTTAGAATCGATCCTACCGGAACCTATGGAGATGTTACGCAACATGCCGTTTTCAAATTTCAGCAAAGATACGGGCTTGTTGCCGACGAGGCGTCGGAATTTGCCGGGATTTTCGGCCCTCAAACCCGACAAAAATTGAATGAAATAATTGCTTCAAAAAACTACTACAATAAAAAGATCGCTGAAAAAAGAGTAAACAAGCCACAACGGTCCGTTGTTGCTTCAAATGATTAAACTCCCGCTAGTTTATTTTGACGAATCCGTGGTCTGCGGCAGAGGACTTAGGGCTATTTTTGCTTATCTAATGTGCGACAGTTCTCAGAAGAATCTTTATTTCGCGCTCCAGTTCGAAGACTTTCTTTTCCGTTTTCTTAACTTTTTCCATACTAATTTCGGGATTATTCCCAGGAGAAAAATTTCGTTTACTTCCCTTTTTGAATCTCGTTTTTAATCTTACGACTTTGCAACCTTCCACTCTTTTATCCGAATAATACAGGATTTTTTCTTCCAATGTTTTCAGTTTATCAATCGAAAAGAAACCGTGGTTGCCTACAATGTTTGCGATTTTTTTGTATCCTTTTTTATTTAAAATTTCCTTTGCGGCTTCTTCATGGCTTTTCCCTTTGTATTTTCTGATCAATTTTTCCCAAGTATTTAAATCTTTGAGCGAAATTATTTGATCGAGTTTTTTTATATTTAATCCCCTGAAATCGGCAATTCTAACAATGTCATGAAGCAGACAAGCTTTTATTATTGTATCTTTATCTATTTTGTAGCTTTTCTTTTCGAGTTTGTCGCAGAGCTTCAGAGCAAATTCTGCAACTTTTATCATATGTTTAATAACCCTATAAGGGACTCTGTACTCCTTGTAGATCGCGAGAATCCCAGCTGCAGTGAGACTTTTTTCCGGCATCTCAAAAAATTAAAATATCGTTATCTTTCGTGTTTTTTTATCTACATATTCAAAACAAATATCCACTCGGTTTTCTGGCAAATTATCTTTCATTTTATCCGCCCATTCTATGACAATTAACGCTCCTTTTTTAGGATAAAGTTCTTCTATTTGCCTGAATAAAATTTCGTCGGGTTCGTCCAGTCTATATAAATCTATGTGAAATAATGTCCCTTTTTGGTGAGGATATTCACGGATAAATGTATAAGTCGGGCTTTTCACAGAGTAATCTCCTATACCAAGCGAATCAGCCAACCCTTTCACAAATACGGTTTTGCCACTCCCAAGGTCACCAAACAGGCATATTAAATTTTTATCTTTAGGGAGTGACTTTAAAAATTCATCAGCTTCTTTGTATGTTTCTTGTTCCGACTTTGAGACTATGATCCTCATTTGATTTTTAGTAGCTTATCTGGTATAATTTTATAATCAAATCAATACAAAAACAAACACAAAAATGCGAAAGGATAGATCATTAAAAGGCAAAAAATGGTTTAATAAGTATTCCGTAATTGCCGTAACCGTTTTTTTGACTTTTGCAGTTTATGCTATTACGCAGAATTCGTACCTGTTACGGACAAGTATTCTTGGTGTTTCGCCCAAACCTTTTGATGGTACGACTTATCCCGTTCAAAAGGTTCCAAATTGGTCAAAATTGACTACTGATGAATACAAAAGTGCTTATAGTGCGATTCCAGAAAATAAATTGGTTGATACCCCTCTTTATAATCCCAGTGACTTTACTGTTCCGGCCAGTTCTTTGAAATGGGGAGACTCCAGCACTGAAGGAATTCGAAATGCAAAAATCACATACAGCGTTCCATATATGGGAAATTACAGTTTGGACTCGGCAGAATACAGTGGAGGGCACCTTGCTATTGATATCAAAGTTCCTATGGATACTCCGGTTTTTGCAATTGCGAATGGCGTTGTCGTGAAGGCTAGTAATCAATCTATCGGGTTCGGGAAGCATGTCGTGATTGAACATGACAACTTCCCTACTTTTGATGATCCAAGCAAATTTACGACTTATTATTCTTCTTATTCACACATGGATCAGATATTGATTTCTGAAAGGCAAATTGTTAATAAAGGCGACCAAATCGGACTTTCAGGCCAGACTGGGACAGCTACAACACCACATGTGCACTTTCAAATTGATAATGATAATGCTCCTTGGCATCCTTATTGGCCTTTTACATGGCAGGAAGCCAACGATGCCGGATTGGACTTTTTCAGTGCAGTTAATGAAGGACTCGGAAAGGACAAGGCTTTGGCTACAACCATTAATCCTTTGATGTACGTTCAAAAATATTTGGATCCTTCCGCTAAAGTTGTTGAAAACGCGGCCAATCAAAGTGAGAAATCGGATGATGATAAAACATCTGAGAATGAGGTTTCCTCAAACGTTCCGGATGAAACTTATCAACCAACCAATATTATTTCTCCGACCGCTACAGAGTTAAAATTTGAAATTGTTTCTCAAACCACATATGACGCCGGAGACACTGTTTATCTTACCCTCCGCGTGACTGACAAAGACGGAAATCCGTATCATGGAAATTTCGATGGATTAGTTCAGGTTTCTCTTGATAATCAAATTGCTCAATTAAATAAAGAGAGATTTTCCGCTGAAGATTTTGTTGATGGAACCGTGAAGCTTGTTTTGAATGATTTGAATCCTGGCCAAACAAAATTAAAAGTGGCTTACGGCGAGGAAGTTTATTATTCCGATCCTTTGAATGTAAATGAGGTTCAAAAAGAAAAATCGAAAAATGAAAAAACTTCTTTTTCTGATGTTCCGGCTTCGCACTCTAATTCTAAAGCAATTTCGTTTTTAGCCGAGAAAGGGGTGATAAACGGATATCCGGATGGGACATTCAAGCCAGATGCTACCGTCACGAGAGCGGAGGCATTGAAATTTGTTATAGAGGGCATTCGCGCCGGAATGGAAATTTCTGACTTACCATTCAAAGACGTTAAAAGCAACGACTGGTATTACAAATATGTTTCGACCGGTTATTTGAAGTCGATTGTTTCCGGATATAAAGACGGCAAATTCAGACCTGATAATGTTGTCACGAGAGCGGAATTTTTGAAGATTTTGTTTACAGCAATGAATGTCGATGTTTCAAAATACGTCCCGAAGGATCCTTATAAAGATGTTGAAAAAGATCAATGGTATGCATCTTACTTTAAGTATGCGAAAGATAATAATATTATCGATAGCGATCTTCGAGCTTGGCCAACTACCGGCATGAAAAGGAGCGATGTGGCCGAGGCAATGTATAGGGTGATGAAGTAGGTTCCAAAATTGATCTTGTTTAATTTGGCTGGTTCTTATATGATTTGAGCCTTTTTTACATAAAATAAATTAGTATGGGTGAAAAAGTCGGTGAAAATCCAGAATTATCAACTATTGGTGAAGCTATAGAAGCTTTGAGACAAATGGTTCCTCGCGGGGTCCAAGAGCGATATTTTATGGGACCCGATTGGGATGATATTGTTTCAAAAGCTTTTTTATCTTTAGACGACAGCATATCTGTAGGATCTCTAGGTAATTATCCTGGAAGACTGTATTTAGCTGCTTTTCTTGTAAATATTGTTGTGCAATCTGTTTTGCAAGAGCCTGTTTTCGATTTTAAAGTAGATCCAGTTAGCTATAAACTGGTACCTTTATCTTATCAAGATATAACAGATATTTTTGTTGCAGTTACAAATATTTTGGTTTTTGTTAAAGAAAATTTACATGTTGAATTTGAAATTGATCCTGAAACAAATCGACCTCATGTAATGATGTGGAATGTCCAAGCATCCGAAGCTATTTTGGATCTAGAATTAAAAAGAGCTTTGGGTTTAGAGTGTGAAGAAGATATCCATTAATTTTATAAAAGTGTTTTCGTATGTTCAATCCCAAGATGTTCGTAAGCGTGTGTGGTAGCGATTCTTCCTCTTGGGGTTCTTTCCAACATGCCGAGTTTTATTAAATATGGCTCGTAAATATCCTCGATCGTGTCCTCTTCTTCGGAAGCTGCGGCGGCGATTGTATTTAGACCGACCGGCCCGCCATTAAATTTACAAATAATTGAATTCAAAATTTCACGATCAATGTGGTCCAATCCGATATTGTCGATCCCCAGTGAAGAAAGGGCTTCTTTAACTACACTTTTATCGATGATCGGCTTGTCTTTGTAATCGGCGAAATCTCTTACTCTTTTTAGAAGTCTGTTTGCTATTCTTGGGGTTTGTCGAGAGCATTCCGCAAGCAATTTTGAGGCTTCTCCGTCGATTTGGCACTCCAAAATTTTGGCGGATCTTAAAATGATCGTTTTTATTTCTTCCGCGTCGTAAAAGTCCAATCTAAAATTGTGGCCAAAGCGATCGCGTAAAGGTGAAGAAAGCATGCTTGTTTTTGTTGTTGCGCCGACCAAAGTGAACCTTGGTAAAGAAAGTCTGATGCTGTTTGCGGATGGACCTTTGCCGAGAACTATGTCTATTCCGAAATCTTCCATCGCGGTATATAGGATTTCTTCGATTGCAGGTTTCACTCTATGAATTTCATCAATGAAGAGAATGTCGTTGTCTCTCAGATTTGAAATAATCGCGGCTAAATCCCCCTGTTTTTCTAAAGCCGGCCCCGAAGTTATTTTGATATTCGCCCCCATTTCTTTGGCAATGATGTTGGCCAATGTTGTTTTCCCCAGGCCTGCCGGGCCGTGAAGGAGTACATGTTCAAGCGGTTCATTCCTTTTTTTTGACGCTTGGATGGAAATTTTTAAATTTTCTTTAATTTTTGCTTGGCCGACATATTCACTCAAAACTGTTGGTCGAAGTTTGTTTTCGAAAACTTGACTTTCATTTTCGTCTTTGGAATCCAGTTTCGGAGAAACTATACGAATTCCATTACTTTCATCATGGCCTTCATTTACGTGCTTGTGAGCTTGAATCTTCCTACTACTCTTCCTTGGAGCTATCCCTGAATCATCGCTTCTGATAATCATTGAATGAGGTTAATTTAATTTGGTTTTATAGTGTAAACATACTGACGGATTCCTTCCGGATCCGGAGCGTTTTCGAATTCGATAATGGAAGTGCGCGAAGCTGTTTGAACCGTAAACGTTCCGTAATCAAACACTTTGAATGTGGCCAGAACTCCCCTTTCTTTTGTCGAGATGTCTTGGATGTCGTGTAACTCTGTTTCATGTTCGTCTCTTACCGTGAGATATTTCCAATCGATATGGACAATCCTTTGATTGGTGATTACCAATCGGTCGAGCCAATAAATTAAAGATTGATAAATTAGAATCAACGTGAAAATCGCGATTATGATGACATGCGCCCATAGATATGCTTTTGTTGACATGGTTGGACTAAACAAATACAAAAGCAGGAAAAACGGGAAGGCTCCTAAAATAATCTTAAAAAGATTTTTTACAAAAGGAGTCGGGTGATGGTGATAAATTTTCATTATTTGTTCCTCTGCACGTAGTTCCATGGTAACCATTCTATCTTATGTCAAAGTATTTTCAAGCTTAGAGTAATTCTGCTTGATTTCTGAGATGGGAGTATTTAAATTGAGTCCGATTTCTTGTGTATATGCCCGTGTAGCTTTAGCGAGATAGAGCGGCCCGCCTTAGGCGGGAAGGCCACGGGGTTTAAAATTAGGATGTATATGCCCGTGTAGCTCAGCTGGATAGAGCGGCCCGCCTTAGGCGGGAAGGTCACGGGGTTTAAAATTAGGATGTATATGCCCGTGTAGCTCAGCTGGATAGAGCGGCGCCCCTCTAAGGCGAAGGTCACAGGTTCAAATCCTGTCACGGGTACCAGATTCTATTGATTTGTTTTCCAGTCCCGATATAATTTCCCAGACATATTTATTAAAAAAATTTGCAATGATAAAAAAATTAGCTTTTTTGGCAACTTTTCTTGTTACAATTACCATGTTTTCTGGTTGTTCTCTCTTTTCGTCTACATCTGATGCGGAATCTTTTGAGGGAGTTCTGACTGAACAAGTATCTGGTGATCAATACCCGGGAACTCATCTTCTTACTTCTGATGACGGGGAATTTTTTGCTTTAACGAGTACGGTACTAAATCTTTCAAGTGAACAATATCTCGGGAATAAAGTTAAAATATTAGGAGAATTGAATGAAAATGAAAAAGTTGTCGAAGTGACTGGGATTTCAGTGATTGAGGTATTGCCGAAAGAGACTGGCAAAGCAAGTTGGATAGTTTATATGAATCAAAATATTGGGTTTAAATTGAAATATTATGACAGCTGGGTGATGACCGATAATTCATTAACTACAGCAACAGATGGAGGTGAGATTGTTTTCACAGCTCCACTTCAAGGAACATATACAGATGCGCAAAAAGCTAATGTCATTAATGATAAAGTAGTTATAAAAAGAATCAGTAATCTTGAGAATCTATCTGTTGAAGATTTTGGGTATAATTATTTGGCCCCTGAAGGACAAGACAAAACTTTTTACAATGTATCTGAATCAAAAATTGGAGTTAATCAGCAAAGTTCGTATAAGTTTGCTAAAAAAGGCGGAAATGAGATGTACTTCTTTGTTGGAAGAGAAAAATATGTTTATGAGATTGTTTTTTATCCTTTAGAAAACTTTAACAACAATAATCTGAATACTTTCCATGAAATGCTTTTGGAATTTCAATTTGTACCTTTTGCTGAGACACCAGGTGAAACGACAGAATCTACTACAGGTACCGTAACAACTTCAACCACTACAAGTACTACCCCATCAACTACTGTTACACCAACCGCTTCGACAACCGCATCAGATACTGCAACTACGACCTCTTCATCGACAACTTCATCTACTGCGACATCTACTCCCTCAACGCCAACAAATTCTACTAGTACGGTAACCACCACTGAAACAACCGAAGAAACTATCTCTGCTTCAAGTACGACAACCACAGATACCACTGACTATTCTTCTTTCTCAGAATTTGAAAGTGTTCCCTATCATTTCAAGGCTAAATATCCTTCCAGTTGGTATTACGCAGGAACGAAAGGCGTTGACGAAGGAGTTCTCCACGAATACAGCTTCAGCAACCAACCTGTCACAGATGAGAATAAATTCGCAAGTTTGAAAATTTTGTCCGGTGATTTACCTTCCGGACAATCTGTCACTTTACCAAATGGTCAAGCTGTAAAGAAATATGAAGGAACCGGTGTTTCTTTTTACGTAAAGGTTAATGACAAGGTTTATTGCGTTCAAGGGACCAAGGACAAGGAAGATTTATTTCAGAAAATTGCAGGGAGTATTACTTACCTTTCAGAAACACAACCTACAGAGTAAATCAATTTGATTTAAGAAGTTTAATCAAGAGTGCTAGCATTGCGGGTCCAGAGATTCTTACAAATTGATCAAAATGTTAACCTAAATATGTAAGAAAAGTCAGTACATTGATTGGAATATTGTAAAGGTAAAAAGAGTAAGAGCGGGTTAAAAATATATGTTTTTTATGGTAGAATATTGAAATAAATGGCGGAATTGTGACAAAATTTAAAATAAAAATATATGTTTGACGGACATTTCGATAAGTTCACAAAGGAAGCAAAACAAGCGTTAATTGTCGCTCAGGACCAGGCCAAGGAATCGGGACAAAGTTATGTTGGAACCGAGCATGTTCTTATAGGCATTTTGGCTCAGGAGAATTCGCTTGGTGCTTCGGTATTAATTAATTTTGGTGTTTCAATTCAGAATGTTGAATTGGTTCTCAAATCTGTCGGAAGAATTGGGAAAAATGATAATATGAAAGGACACCCTGGAGGGCTTTCTGAATACGCGAAAGCTGTGATTGAGGGAGCTGTCAAAATTGCTCATGAGTATGGGCATAGTTTTATTGGAACAGAGCACCTACTTTATGCGCTCGTTTCTCAGGAAAATACTGCGGCGACCGTTATTTTGGAGAATATGAAAATCAACCCGAATGACGTACGAGACCAAATAATTGAAATTTTTGAAAGGTCGAGAGAGGGACAGACGGGTTCTAATATGATGCCTGGAATGCCTGGGAAAGGCCCCCAATCCGCAAATCCTTTGGAGCTGTTTTTGAATGGACTGCATGGAGTATTGGCGGCAGGACAAATGCAGAAAGATCAAATGGGAGACGCTTACCAACATAAAGGAAAAAAACAGTCAAAGACTCCGGCACTCGACTACTTCACTTCAGATCTTGTCGAGGAAGCTAGAAACAATAAGTTATCCCCGGTTATTGGGAGGAAAAAGGAAATTGAACGCGTGATCAGTATTCTTTGCAGAAAAACGAAGAATAATCCTGTTCTGATCGGTGAACCCGGGGTTGGTAAGACGGCTGTTGCGGAAGGTTTGGCGCAGGCGATTGTAAGCGAAAGTGTTCCGGACAATATGTTGGACAAGAAAATTCTCGCCCTTTCGATGACGTCTGTTGTAGCAGGAACCAAATATCGAGGTGAATTCGAAGAAAGGATGAAACAAATTGTTGATGAGGCTGTAACACAGGAAAATGTCATTTTATTTATTGATGAACTTCATACTGTAATCGGCGCAGGAAGCGCTGAGGGAAGTTTGGACGCCGCGAATATTCTGAAACCTGCTTTATCGAGAGGGAAAATCCAAATGATTGGAGCAACGACAACTAAAGAATACCGGAAACATGTCGAGTCCGATGCGGCTTTGGAAAGAAGGTTCCAGCCTGTTATGGTTGATGAGCCCAGCGTTGATGATACTTTGGCCATGCTTAAGGGATTGCAGCAATCTTTCGAAGACCATCAAAATTTAATAATTACAGATGAAGCTTTGGACGCGGCGGTTACTTTATCAAAGAGATATATAAATGATCGATATTTACCGGATAAAGCGATCGATTTGATTGATGAGGCTTCTTCTTTAAAGAGAATAAAAACCAATTCCGTGGATACGAGTAAAATCAAGAAACTTCAAAAACAGTTGCAATCTGTGATGAAGAAAAAAGAAGAGTGTGTTTCAAGGCAAGATTATGAAAAAGCGGCTGAACTTCGAAATGAGGAATTGGGCATAATGAAGCAGATTGAAGCGCAGAAAAAAGTCAATTTACCGCGTTCACAAAGGAAGAAAATTACCGAAGAAGATGTGGCGAGTGTGGTTGCGACGATAACCGGAGTTCCCGCCAGTAAACTTTTGAAAGATGATGTTTCTAAATTGCAAAATCTGGAAGAATCTTTGAGAAAAAGGATCGTCGGACAGGAAGAAGCTTTGACTGCGGTAGCTCGTGCTATCAGGAGGGCCAGGGCCGGAATAGCCGATGAAAAGCGCCCGATTGGTTCGTTTATTTTCATGGGGCCTACCGGAGTCGGAAAAACTGAGCTTGTGAAGGCAATCGCCGAAGAAGTTTATAATGACAGAAATGCTTTGATTAAGATTGATATGAGTGAATTTATGGAGAGACATAATACTTCGAGGTTGGTTGGCGCGACAGCTGGTTATGTAGGTTATGAGGAGGGCGGCCAATTGACCGAAGCTGTCAGGAGTAAGCCATATTCCGTTATTCTATTTGATGAAATTGAAAAGGCGCATCCGGAGGTGTTTAATTTGCTTCTACAAATCTTGGAAGATGGCGAATTGACCGATGCTAAAGGACGAAAGGTCAATTTCAAAAATACGATAATTATAATGACTTCCAATATCGGAGCCGAAAAATTGACTGAGAAAGCCGCTCCGATGGGATTTAATGTAAAGTCTGAAGAATTGAAAGAAGCGGAAAAAGATTATGAAGCGATGAAAGAAGATATTTTGGGCAGTTTGAAGGAGAAATTTAGGCCTGAGTTTTTAAATCGTATAGATAAAATTGTTGTGTTCCGACCTCTCACTCACGCGGATATTAAGAAAATTGTCGAACTTCATGTTGGATATCTTCAAGAGAGACTCAATCATAGAAAAATTAAGATTGAATTGACCGATGGCGGGTTGGAATTTTTGGCTGAGAAAAGCTATGACCCTGCATTCGGCGCAAGACCTGTCAGGAGAGCCATTCAAGAACATGTTGAAGATCCTTTGACTCAGAAGTTGATTGATGGAGACATCTTAGATGGGGATATGGTGAAGGTTGTAAAGAAGGGAGAGGGAGTAGAGATCGCAAAAGCTTCCGGGTCTGTTGGTAATGCTGTTAAGAGCACGGTTAAAGAGGGGAAGAATGAGGTTAAGCAAAAGGGTTCGAGAAAGAAGTAGATATTTGTGTCGAAGATATCCATCGGAGGATTTTTATTGACAAAACAATGGGCTACTTCTAGAATGCGTCCGCTTTTTGATTGTAGGTGCAGTTTAAAAGGCAAAGTAGCAGTACACAAAAAGCCGTTAGAAACTTTTAAAACACTTTGCCAACAAGGATTATGGCTAAGAAATCTAAATACACCTCTTCTTCCGTTATGGAAGATATTATGGGGAAGGTCTCGGAAATTGTTTTTCCAAAGGCCGGAAGTACTGTTGAAGGAACAGTCGCTTCTATCGTCAAAAATAAAGTTTTGGTTGATATCGATGGTGTCTCAACCGGTATTATCACCGGAAAAGAAGCTCACGATAGCGCCGGGACTTTGAAAAACTTGCAGGTAGGCGATAAAATTTCGGCTTATGTACTTGAGCCGGAAAATGATGATGGACTCGTTGTTTTGTCACTCCGACGTGCAAGTCAGGAGAAAACTTGGGATAGATTCAAGAGAGCTTTTGAAACCGGCGAAGTTATCCCGGTTACTCCAAATGAGGCTAATAAGGGAGGTTTGCTTCTCAATATTGATGGAATTAAAGGGTTTATTCCAGTTTCACAACTCGCTCCCCTACACTATCCGCGTGTTGACGGAGCTGACAGCTCAAAGATTCTTTCAAGATTACAGAAGCTTATCGGTATGATACTTGATGTAAAAGTTATTAATTTGGATGAGACCGGCGGGAAGTTGATTCTTTCTGAAAGGGCCGCTCAAAGCGAGATCCGCCAAAGATCTCTTGATAAACTTGAAGTTGGCCAAAAAGTTAAAGGTAAAATCAGTGGCATTGTTAAATTTGGTATTTTTGTCGCTTTCGATGGGCTTGAAGGACTTGTTCACATTTCTGAAATCGCTTGGGGCCACGTCAAGGATCCTTCTGATTACGGAAAGATCGGCGACGAGGTTGAAATAATTGTTATTGGTAAGGACAGTGGCAAGATCAGTCTTTCTATGAAGAGACTTGTTCCGGATCCATGGATTGAGGCCAGCAAGAAATACAAAGTCGGGACTGTTGTTGAGTGTGAGATAAGTAAAGTTACTCCTTTTGGAGCTTTCGTTAAATTGGATGATGAGATCAACGGTCTAATTCATGTTTCCGAGGCTTCTGCTGAAGAAGGAGCTGATGTCAGTGAGTCCTTGAAAGCCGGGAGTACGGTAAAGGCAAAAATCATTTCAATTGATGCGGATGAACACAGAGTTGGACTTTCGATCAAGGCTTTGACTGAAAAGGCTGAAAAGAAAGATGTTGAAGAGACCGCTGGTGAAGGTAAGGAGGAAGAAAAGGCGGCTGGTGAAGAGAAAGAAGAGGAGAAAGCTGAGTAAGGAATTTGTTTAATTAAAATGAAACCCCTTCTCAAGGAGGAGGGGTTTTTGTTTATACTTAGCTATACAGATTGGAAGCTGTGAGAGAGCAACCTCTCCAAACGTTATAGTAGATGTATCAAATCCCGTTGAAAAAAAAACTGTATAATTAAGGTGTAAGCAAAAATATATATAATAAAATCAAAATGAAAAAGCTATTGTTCCAGGAATCCAGAAGCATTTATTTCAAAGAGAAACCCCGTTATCCAATTTCTGAAGCTGAGGCCAGCGTTGAAAAACACTATTTATTTGCCCCAGAAGCGAAAAAACGTCATCGTGTCGACGAGGTAAAAGAGGTAACACGCGAAGATGCTGGTGCTATGGCTAGGATGTTGATGGGTACAGTTGAAAAGATGGCAAAGCGGGATAAGCGCATGAGGTCGCATGGAATAAGCTGTACGGATGGTATGGGTAGAGAATACTGGATTGAGACGTATGGTTGTTCTGATACGGGGTGTCGTTACGATACTTCTTTCGAGATTATTATTTCTCGAGAAGACAGTTCGAGTAAGATAAGCTTAAAGGCAGCCTGGGATGCAAATGATATTGAAAGAAAAGGTCCCTTTACTCTTAAAATGCTGTTTAATGGAAAGCCTGGCTTTATCTATCTTGCTGAGATGAAAGATTATGGGGAGGATAATTTTGAGTTTAGGGGTGGAGGACTGATGAGAGAAGTTCTATTGAGATTTTCGGGGATGGTAGATTCGGCTATTGAGGAAGAGAAGGATAAAGAAAAAGGAGAACAAAAATAATCCAAATAAAAATTGTTCAAAATGGATGATCTGGTTCTTGAAATTGCCAAAATGAAAGATAAGGAAGACAGGGATGAGGCTTTGTCGTTAATTAATTCTATTGTTCGCATCCGCTCTTCACTCGAAAGTTTTATTAACAAAATACCGCTACAAATTGCCCCAAAAGCAATCGAAGGCAAGTTTTTTTTGACAGGAGATGTTTTTTTGACAAAAACAGGTTTTGAAATCGAGGACTTTGTCTTAGAAATAACAAAAAAAGGATTCTTCATTTTTAAAGATGGTAAATTGTTATATCAGTTTTCCGACGATTTTTTTTTAATGGATTTGTCCATACTCAGATATCTATTTAAAAAAATAGAAAAAGCAAATGTACAGTTCACAAAGGAATGGGAAGAAAAAATTTCTCAGTTTGATGCTTTGATGATTCAAAAAATAAGAGATTTTTGAGTTTAAACTTGTACCAGACTTCTTGTTTTCTTTTGAGTAGAATCATACTGTAATCAAATGAATGTGAGATGATTTTTTTGAGGGGTGCTATTTCAGTACATAACTTTTTTGTTGCAACATGTATTTGTGCTAAAATTCAGCCGTTGATCAAAAAATATTGACAGTGAGTGTGCACTCACCTACTATGTCGATGTAGGAATAATTTCGGTATTATGAATAAATTGTCAGATAATCAGATTGCTTTTTATCAATCTCCCGACGGTTCAGTAAATATAGAAGTATTGTTTGCCGATGAGAATACCTGGTTGACTCAAAAGAAAATGGCAGAACTGTTTAATGTCGATCGAAGTGTAATAACAAAGCATTTGAGAAATATCTTCACAGATAGAGAATTGGACAAGAAATTAGTTGGTGCAAAATTTGCACATACTGCCGAGGATGGGAAAAATTATGAGACTTTATTTTATTCTTTGGAGGCTATTATTGCGGTTGGTTATCGAGTAAACTCTGAGCGTGGTACTCAATTTCGCCAATGGGCAACCGGAATTTTGAAAAGTTACATTCACAAGGGCTATGCCCTGGATGTTAATCGAATGAAATATGGTTCTCGTTTTGGTACTAGGTACTTTGATGAGCTTTATGAAGAAATTAGGGATATCCGCACCAGTGAACGACTTATTTATCAAAAAATTACTGATATTTATGCGACAGCGATTGATTATTCACCAAAAGCATACGAGAGCAAGCAATTTTTTGCTACTGTGCAAAATAAACTTCATTTTGCCATAACTGGTAAAACTGCAGCAGAAATTATTATAGATCGTGCAAATAGCAAAAAAAATAAAATGGGATTAACTTCTTGGAGACGCTCTCCTCAAGGGAAAATTATGCCAAGCGATGTTGTGGTTGCAAAAAATTACTTGGACAAAAAGGAACTTGAACACTTGAATCGCATAGGTAATATGTATTTGGACTATGCTGAGATGCAGGCAGCAAAGGGGAAAGTAATGACTATGAAAGATTGGACGGAAAAACTTAACGCCTTTCTCAAGTTTAGTGAATACGAAATCTTGATTGATGCCGGTAAGATCAGCCATGAAGTTGCCGCATCACTTGTGTTAAAAGAATATGAAAATTACAGGGAAACACAAGATAAAGACTATATTTCTGATTTCGATAGAGAGATAAAGAAATTGCTTAGAAAACCTAAGAAAAAATGATCTGAATTCATGACTGACAACTTCTTAAAATTTCTATCAAATTTGAATGAAGCTCAAAAAGAGGCGGTTCTTCATGGAGATGGGCCACTTCTAATTGTTGCTGGAGCTGGTACAGGGAAGACGAAAGTCATTACTTCCAGAATTTTGCATTTGATAGATGGGAGAAAAGGCTCAATTCTAAAAGCCAAGCCGTCAGAAATCCTTGCGTTAACTTTTACAGAAAAAGCAGCGCAAGAAATGGTCGAAAGAGTCGATATTGGCATGCCTTTGGGATACGAGGAAGTCTGGATAAAAACTTTTCATGGATTTGCTGAGAAAGTTTTGCGCGAAAGTGGGCATGAAATCGGACTCGATAGGGATTATAAACTTTTGAACAAGCTTCAGCAGTGGATGATGATGAAAAAGCATCTTTTTGAATTTGAATTGGATTATTTTCGGCCGCTTGCGACGCCCAACAGTTTTATAGATACCTTAATTACTCATTTCAGCAGAATAAAGGAAGAATTTATAAGTCCGGAAGAATATTCCGCGTATGCTGATAGGAAACTGGCGGAAGTTATGGAAAAAGCAAAGTTATCGGCGGAAGCCAAGGGCGACTATGCAAAAATCGATAAAAAATCCGTTCTCGGCATTGAAGTTGAAGAGGTGAGGAAAATTTTAGAGGCGGCGAAGGCTTACAAAAAGTATCAAGAAATAATGCTAAAAGAAAATTGTTTGGATTTTGGCGATCTTTCTTATTATGTTTTGAAACTTTTTGAAGAAAGACCGAGCGTTTTGCGAGAATACCAAAACAGATTCAAATACGTGATGATTGATGAATTTCAAGATACAAATTACGCGCAGTTTAAGTTGATGATGCTTTTGTGCGGAGGCAATAGAGGTGTTGGCGATACGAGGGGTAGCGGGCATAGAAACATCTGTGTTGTTGGCGATGACGACCAAAGTATTTTTAGATGGAGAGGCGCTTCGCTTTCCAATATTCTGCAATTTCAAAAAGAGTTCCCGGATGCCAAGAAGATTGTTCTAACTGAAAACTATCGAAGCAATCAAAATATTCTTGATGCTTCCCATCATTTTATTAAATTCAATGATCCGGATCGTTTGGAATTCAAGGAAAAAATTTCAAAAAAATTAAAAAGCCAAAGCAAGAAAAAAGAACCCATTGAGACCGTACATTTTGACTATTATATGGGAGAAGTTTCCTTTGTTGTGGAGAAAATAAAGGAATTGGTTAATGATCCTATTCCCTACAAAGATATCGCCGTGCTTGTACGTGCGAATGCCCATGCTCTGCCTTTTGCCGATGAATTCAAAAAAGCCGGAATTCCTTTCCAAATAAAAACTCCAAAGGGACTCCTGTCCATGGACGAGATAAAAGATATTATTGCTCTTGTTAAAGTCATGTCAGATAGGACAAATGATGTTGCGATGATGAGGATTCTCAAGATTGAAATTTTTGGGATAAAGATGGAGCAGATTTTGGATGTTTTAAAGGCGGCGAAGGATAAAAATACTCATATAAGTTCGGTACTACAAAGTTTTAAAGACAGCGATGTTCTGCCGGGGATGGAGACTCCTCTTACTTCTTTTATTCAATTTTTTGAGGAATTGACTGAGTTTTCGAAAAATAGAACTGCAGGAGAGGTTATCAATCAGTTTTTGATAAAATCAGGATATTTGGACAAATTAAGTTCTGAATTTACATTAGAAAATCAGCAGAAAATCGAGAACATCACGGCTTTTTCCAAGTTGGTTTGGCAATTTGAAAAGGAAAATGAAGAAAATTCAATTATTGATTTTGCCGAGTTCCTGAAACTGATAGAGGAGTCAAATATTCCTCTGGCAGAAGCCGAGCAGGTTGCGCCCGATATTGATGCTGTTCAGATTCTGACCACACACGGAGCCAAGGGGCTTGAATTTGATACTGTTTTTATTGTGAATCTCGTCGATCACCGCTTCCCTATTTTAAACAGGAAGGATCCCCTACATATTCCGCTAGAATTAACGAAGGAAATTTTTCCGGAAGGAGATTTCCATATTGAGGAGGAACGAAGGCTTTTTTATGTTGCTTTGACCCGTGCGAAAAGAAAAATTTTCTTAACCTACAGCAATAAATATGAGGGGGCGAAGAAGTGGAGAAAATCGCAATTTCTGGAAGAAATTTTGGAGAGTAAATTAATCACAGAAGTTGAGAAAGTTGATGAAGCTGGTGGGCAAAATCCAATTCAAATTAAAACTTTCAAATCTCCTATCGATACTGCGCCAAAGTCCTGGATCAATCACAAATCGTTCAGTTATTCGCAGATCGATACATTTAAAATTTGTCCTTTAAAATACGGTTATCGATATGCTCTGAATGTACCGACTCCACCTCATCATTTAACTAATTTTGGGGTGAGCGTCCATGAAACTTTGAAAGATTTTTATAGGATTTTGATGGCTGACAAAAGTCGGGCGACGTTTGATTTGATGAAAGAACTTTTTGAAAAAAATTGGCTTAGCAGTGGCTATGATAACAAGGAACATGAGATACGACGGAGAGAGCAGGGACTTAGAATTTTGACCAAGTTTTATGAAGATAATCATGATCCTTGGGTTATACCTGCTTTTATCGAGAAAAATTTTAATATTAAGATCGGAGATTACATGCTCACCGGGAGAATCGACAGAATTGATAAATTGCCGGATGGGGTTTATGAAGTCATTGATTATAAAACCAGTGAAAGCAAAGCTATAGATCAAATGAAAAAACTTCAGCTTTATTTATACGCGCTGGTTTGCCGCGATATTTTCAGGATTCCGGCTACAAAACTTTCATTTTATTTCTTGGAAGACGGCAAAAAGGTTTCGATTTCTACCGGATATGATGAATTGGATAGCGTCAAAGAAGATATTCTCAATTACATAGAACAAATCAGGAAGACGGATTTTGTGCCCACCCCTGGATTTCTTTGTCAGTTTTGCGATTACAGACTAATTTGTCCGGCCGTCTAGAGAGCTGTTTAGAGTTGGTACGCCACTTCAGCCGTATTATTGTCCTTGTTTGATTCTTTTATCTTGTTCTCACTGTCAACAACTATCTTTATGGTTCCCTTATTAGGGTACTTGTACATCTCCTTATCAATCTGGTAAATGAAACTAAAAGTATCTCCCGGATCCATTTGGCTATAGCTGTCCGTATTGGTCAAAACGAGCTGGCCGTTGATGTAAAGCGTGTATGAATACG
>Ga0233420_10000360_pt1 | contig 20138 bp, 24 predicted proteins | sample Watercolumn_Mata_4_FD_183009 | JGI IMG/M metagenome (GOLD analysis project Ga0233420, IMG submission 183009) | Freshwater microbial communities from Lake Matano, South Sulawesi, Indonesia - Watercolumn_Matano_2014_102_MG | ecosystem: Environmental > Aquatic > Freshwater > Lake | place...
CGAAACCTGATTGAGGCCTATGTTTGGTATTCGGTGGCCGCCGATCTGGGCAAGGAAGATGGCGGCATTCTGAGAACCCGCCTGGCCGATGAATTATCCCCCGTGGAACTCAATACCGCCCTGACCCAACTGAACGTATGGCGTGATCAGCACGACAAACGTCCGCCCGCTACCGTCTCCCGGCAAATCGAGCCGATCATCGACACTCAAATCCAACCGCCGTCCAAGAAAAATACCGGTGGAAAAAAGAGTTTGAACACCGTGAATAACCCCACCGGCGGCCCAGGCAAGAGAGGGAAACCCGAACTGGATCTGGATTTTGATGCTCGCCGGTAAAGTCTTCCTCAGAGCTTGTGAATAAACCCCGGCCGTAGCGAGGGCATCCCAGGGCGTGGTGGACAAGGCGCGGGGGTGCACAAAATCTGGGAGTCCAGCAGCGCTAAACGACCCGATTTTGGGGGTCCCCGCAACGCCGCCCACCGCGTCCTGGGGTGTCCGCAGTAGGCCGGGGTTTATTCACAAGCTCTCAGTCGCCGAAATGGCAGACGTAATCCATGGGCTCGGTCGTTTCGATCTCGAATCGGCTGTTTCCCGGTACCTGGAATGATTGACCCGCCGCGTACTCCTTCCAGTCAGCCTCCCCATCCAGCCTGACGCGGCAACTCCCGCTGATCACCTCCATGACCTCGGGGGAAGAGGTGTTGAAGGTCAGCAGTGAGGGCAAGATGACGCCCAATGTTTTCCGGGTACCATCCTCCAGCAGGATGGTATGACTGACGCACCGACCGTCGAAATAGACATTGGCCTTGTTGATGACACTGACGTTGTCGAATTGGGACATGAATGGCCTCGGGCTCCAAAGGTTACTGAATTCGGTTCAAGCAATCGCGAAGGATCATATCAGTACCAGCAGGATCCCTAACAGCAACATAGCCCCAAGGAGGCGGTAGGGCCATCCCAATTCCGCCCACGCCAGTTTGACTTCGGTGACCCGAACATGAAACCAGTGTTGAATTCTCGGCCAGAGCCGGCTCCTGGCCCGCCGCCACGCCCAACGCGCCAGAAAAATGACCAACAGCAGCTTGAGTGGCGTCAGGCCGATCGCGGTAGTGATTTCGGAGTAACGTTCGGCTTCATGAGGAAAATGATTCTTCAGCCAATCCGCCAGAACATCCTCTATGAACTCTTCCGGTGCCTCGATCAACACCAGCCAGACCTTTTCCAGCACTTCGAAGATCAACTCGAACAGATTCATGCCCAAATCGAGAAAGATTTCCCAGAGCACGATCACCGACAGAAGAATGCCTCCCATCCATAACAACGGCTTCCAACTAGGCTGTATGAGTTCTGCCTCGACGGGTCGTGACTCGGTTCCGTTCGATTTTTCTTTAGGATTGGAATCTGACATTATCGATTCGGTTTGCGGCGCAAGGGGGTCAGGGTAACGGTGAATGCCTCTCGGTTCAAGACACCACGCCCAGGCTGCAAACGGGCGCATTGGGTGGCTGCTACGCTTTAGGCCATCATCAACTATGATATAGTTCGCGGCCACTAATTACGATGCCGAGACGGTCGATACCCCATCCGCGCTAGAGATCAGACCTCCGGAAACAGACCCGATAAGCAGAGGCGTTCAAAAAGCCCCCGACCCATAAAATACCATCGAGAGCTTCATGGAAATCAAAGAGTGGCTGCAGGTCTGGCAGTTTGACCACAATCCCTTCGTTATCTTCGATGCCGATAGGGACCCTTACCTGCAAATCTCGATGGTGGAAAACACCTCGCTGAGATCGGTTCTGCTTCACATCGACAAGCCGACCCCCTATGTGATTTTCGCCATCCGGGGCGCCGGCAAATCGTCGATGCGAATCGACACGGAGCGATATCTCAACGACTACCGGGATCAAGTCCTGGTTATTACTTACGTCGAATTCAACGAACTGCTCGCCGAAGTCGCGCGTCCTCGCAGCCTGCCTTTCGAATACGCCGCCGACAAATCCTCACTGGCCCGTCTCTTAAAGCGCAACAAGGAGATGCCGCTGTCCCGCAGTCCCAGAATCACCCTGGATGATCACCTGGATTACATCCTCAAGCTGGGCATCGAGGAGCTGTACCGCACCATCACCGATACGCCACGCGAGGATCTACTCAAGAACAATCGAGAAATCGCCGAGAAATTCCTGCTGCTTACGGCCCTCTACTACGCCCCTAATGACCTTTCCAGCAAGGTGGCCACGCTGCGCCGCCTGATGGACATCTCCGCCTACGAGCGCAAGATACCCTTCTTCATCAATAAGCAGGCCAAATTCCTGGCCGGTGAAATCTATCGCCACATTCGGGGCGTACCGGTTTCTCTGGAAGGCATGGCGAAGACCATCAAGGAAATTGGCGTGGGTCTGTTCGAATTTCACGGCATCCCTAGGACCACCGAAAACCGCTTCACCCTGTTCAAGAGTTTCATGGAGCTGGTGCGCTATTTTGGCATGTCTGGTGTCTATCTGTTGGTGGACCGGGTGGATGAGCCGACCAGCATCAAGGGAGACCCGGAGAAAATGCGTGAGTTGGTGACACCGATTCTGGACGACCAACTCTTTCAGATCGATCATCTGGGCATCATCCTGTTTCTGCCCTATGAATTGCATGACCTGAAGAAGTATTACCGCAGCGATCGCATCAAGACCATTTCCTCGATCAACTGGTCACCCGACAACATGATTCGGCTCATCGAGAAACGCATGAATGTTGGACGCAAACCGGGCAGCCCACCCATCCACCTATGCGATATCTTCGAGGACGAGGGAGAAAGCAAGGCCAATTTCATCGTCCGGCAGTTGACTCCCCGCAACGCCTTCCGCCTCCTCAGCATCATCCTGGAAGAGCACTGCCAGACCGTGATTTACGGCGTGAAGATATCGACGGAGGTCTACGAGTCAGCCGTGCAGCGTTATCTGATCGAAAAGGAAGGCTATTGATGAATGCGCTTCGTGCCCCGGCGCATATATGGTTCTATCAAAAATTATTTTTCCATCCTGTAAATCCTGCCCGTCCTGTCCAAGAACCCGGACAGGATCATAGGATGCGGTGAGGAAGGAAGCGCATCGTTCGCGGAGCGCGCCGATCCTTCCCGCTCCGGCGGCTTTTACCGGCCGGCCAGCCACAGTCGAATCCTCAGTCCGTACGACGTGGTATAGCCCATGGTGGCGTATCGGATATTGCCTTCCCGATCCAGGAAAAAGAGGGCCGGAACACCGCGAATCCCATAGGACTGACCTAGGACTCCGTCCTCGTCGACGATGGTAGGAACCTCGAACCCGCTTTTTCTCATATAGTCGGATACCATTGCCCTGTCGCCTGACTGGAAGGCCACGGTAATGACGGGAACGTCCCCGGCGAGATCCCGTAGGGTGGTTTGCATCATTCGGCAGATGCCGCACCAACTTGCCCAGAAATAGACCAAGGACGGTTTCGGCAAGCTGGACAGACCCGGATAAGGCTTGCCATCGGTCATGATGCCTTGGATTTCGGGCGCCTTGCCCCTCTCCGCCATGCCACTCCCGACCGCCCACTGGATGGCCAGGATCAACATGATCACTGGAACCCAACCGAGCAGTGACCTGATCCGGGCGGACCACCTGACCATCAACCCAGTCGCGCGATCAATTGCGCGCCATGTTGCTTCAGCCAGCGCCGCTCCTGGCCCCAATTCGGCAAGATCTTGCCGACCAGATTCCAGAATGCATGGGAATGGTTGCGGTGTCGAATATGGCAGAGCTCATGCACGACCACGTACTCCAGCACGGTGGGCGGCGTGAAGGCCAACAACCAATTGAGGTTGATATCGTGATGTGGACCGCAGCTTCCCCAGCGGGTTTTCATGCGCTTGATCCGAATCTCGCGCGGGATGAGACCGCGTGAGGAACCATGGAAGTCCGCCAATCGGAGCGCCTCAGCATGCAGCCAGCGCTTGACCCAGCTCAACAAGGCGGCATGAACCTGTTGCCGCGCCCGGTCGGAATCCATGTGCGGCAGAGCGATATCAAAGCCGCCATCGCCGGCGCGGGCGATCCGGATTCGCGTACCGGCCCGCGCCCTCACAACCAAGGGCACCTCCACTCCCTGAAAAGGCACCGTGCCGCCCGAGGTCAAAGGGTCGAGCGGCGCAACCCGTTGTACCGAACGCGCCTGCAACTCCCGCCATTGGTTCTCGCCCCACTGACGATGCTGCTGCAGAAACCGCAACGCCTGAGCCTCATCGCTACGCCTCGGTACGACCAGTTCCAGCCCTTCCGGCTTGACCACCAACCGAATGTGCCGCGCGCGTTGACTGTGGCGCATCGATATCCCCGGCATGGAAGTCTCGCGCGGCGACTCGCCACATTCTTGTCGCCCCGAATCGGCCGGGGTTGAAGGAAACAGTTCACGGTGCAAAGGATTCATTCCATCGGGAGGTGGATCTCGGTTATCAGTTAGAAGTTCGGTGCATGTCACGAGAGGTCATTCCGCCCGGTAAATCTCCAGAACTTCCAATTCCTTGTCGCCGGCCGGCCGGCGCCAGGTCACGATATCCCCGACCCGGGCGTTCATCAAGGCGCTTGCCAGGGGAGACACCCAACTGATACGACCTTCCGCCACATCCGCCTCGTCCTCTCCCACGATAACGAAACGGAGCCGCTCGCCATCGTTATCCTCGGCTTCGACGGTCGCGCCAAAATGGACACGGTCCAGCGCTTGCTGTTCCGGCTCAACCAGGACGGCGCGTTTCACCCGCTCGTTGTAATACGCGATTTCGCGTTCCAGTTCTCGACTGGATTGCTGACTGGCGATGTCCTCTCTACCTCTGAGACCATCGAGGGACGCGGCCAACTCCCTGACCTTGTCCTGCAGCAGTTTCAGCCCCCCGGGCGTCACATAATTGGTATGCGGGCTTTGGGGGCGTATCGGGCCGCTCCTGTCATCCTGCTCGTCGAGTTCCTTCACAAAGGCTCGGCTCATCGGTATTCCTCGCTAAAACACGGGCGTCATCAAGTTGGGTCCGGGGCGCCGCCGCAAGCGGGGACGTCGGCAGGCAGCAACATTCGGGCCGCCAGTCGGGCAAGCTCCGCCGACCCGTCACGCTGGCCCAACTGAGCGCGAATCCCCCGCAATTCCGCCCTGATCGCGTCGGCATAGGCACGGTTCGTAAGAAGGCGGGCCACCTCGCCGACGATATTCGAGGCATTGGCCGCATCCTGAATGAACTCGCGCACCACGGATTTTCCCGCCAGGATATTCGGCAAGCCGATGAATGGCACTCTCACCAGCAGGCGTCCCAGCCAGTAACTCAGCGACGACAGGCGGTAGACGATGACCATCGGGATGCCCAGGAGCGCAACTTCCAGGGTTGCCGTGCCGGAAACGGTGATCACCGCGTCGCAGCATTGCAGGGCGTCATAATCCTGTCCCCGGATGATGCCGAGGTTGAGACTGGATCCTTGACCCTGCACCGCTTCGTGGATGGCCGAATCCGGCACCGAAGGGGCCTGAAACAGCAGAAACCGGATATTCCCGAATTCACACGATAGTTGCCGGGCGGACTCCAGAATGACGGGCAAAAGGCGCCGGATTTCGTTGGCGCGGCTGCCGGGCAGTAAACCGATGACGGGGGCGGTGGCGTCCAATCCGCCCGTTCCGACCTCGCCGCGGCCAGCCAAGCCATACTTCAACATGGCTTCCGCCCGACTGATGGTGGGTTTGACCTTGACCGCCAAGGGATGGCCGACATAGGTGGCGGGAACCCCGTAGGCTTCGTAATAGGATAGTTCGAAGGGGAAAATGACCGCCATGTGATCGATAATCCGGCCATAGCTTTGCACCCGTCCGGGACGCCATGCCCAGACCTGCGGGCTGACATAAAACAAGACCTTGATGCCGTACGCCTTGGCCGCCTTGGCCAGCCGGAAGTTGAACTCCTTGTAATCCACGCAGATCAGCAAGTCTGGGTGCCGTTCTCGGGCTGTTTTCCGCATCAACTCGAGGGCCGCTCGAATCTCCCCATAATGGCGGATGATTTCGGCGAGACCGATGACCCCGATACCGGACGAGTCGAAACAGAGTTCAACGCCCGCCTCCCGCATCGCGGATCCTCCCATGCCGATACCCCTGACTCCGGGGACCAGACGGCGAAGCTCGCGGAACAGGGCGGCGGCATGTTGATCGCCGGAAGCTTCGCCGGCGGACAACATGACCAGGGGCGCCGGTTCAGCCATCCAGTGCGCCGCGTATGACTCCGGCGATGCGTTGGATGTCGGGGTCCTCCAGCTCCGGATAGATGGGCAGCGAAAGGCACCGCTTCGCCACCGACTCGGTCACCGGCAACGACAAACCCTTGCATTGCCCGGCGAAGACCTCTTGCCGGTGAAGCGGCACGGGGTAATAAATCGCCGAGGCTATGTCGGCCTGTTTCAGGGCTTCCATCAGGGCGTCGCGATGGTCGCAAAGCAGGGTGTACTGATGGTACACGTGGATGCCCAACCCGTCCTCATGGGGCGTCTCCACCGGCAAATCGGCCAGCAGCTCACCATATCGATGGGCTACCCGGCGGCGCTCCCGGTTGAATTCCTCAATGCGGCGGAGCTTGACTCGCAGGATGGCCGCCTGCATTTCGTCCAGCCGGCTGTTGTAGCCAATGACATCGTGGTGATAGCGAACCTCGGAGCCATGATTGCGCAGTTTTCGCACTCTTCCGGCCATTTCGTCCGAGGAAGTCGCCACCAGGCCGCCATCGCCATAGCAGCCAAGATTCTTGCTCGGGAAAAAACTGTAGCCAGCGCCGATTCCCCGGCTGCCTGTCTGCCGTCCCCCGTGTGTCGCCCCGAATGACTGGGCACAATCCTCGATCAGCAACAAGCCATGCGTGTCGCACAGCGCCTGGATTCGCGCCAGATCCACGGGTTGCCCGAACAAATGAACGGGCATGATCGCCTTGCTCCTCTCGGTCAGCGCGGGCTCGATTGCCGCCGGGTCGATGTTGAAAGTGCGCGGGTCGATATCGACAAAAACCGGTGTCGCCCCCACATAACGGATCGCTTCGGCGGTGGCGATGAACGTAAAGGCGGAAGTAATGACTTCATCCCCGGGCCCGATGCCGGAGGCGAGCAGCGCCAAATGCAGAGCATCGGTCCCGGAGGCGCAACCTATCGCATGCTTGACTCCCAGATACGCCGCGACCTCTTCCTCGAAGGCGCCGACATTGGGGCCCATGATGAAGGCCGTGCTTTCGAGAACAACCGCCAGCGCGGCGTCGATCTCGCCTTTCAGCCGGTGGTACTGGGTCCTCAAATCAACCATGGGAATCATGATACGGGCTCTCTTATACGTAGTGACCCTGGAATCAGGCGGACTTCAGGAGCCGGGTAATCTCTGTCGCCGTCGACAGCGCCCGACGGCCCGCGCTCCCCGACACCAAAGGCTCGCGGCCCTCGCGAATACAGGCCGCGAAATGTTTGATCTCTTCCAGCAGGGCATCGCCGCTCTCGAAGACGGATTCTTCGCTCACGATCTCGGGCACGCCCGGAAACATTTCCCGATCTCCCTTGCGGTATTGCGCCAGGACGCGATTCTGGAAATCGACGGAAACATAACGGTTGGGCATGAACATACGCATCTTGCGTTCGACCTTCAGACTGGCCCGGCTGGCTGTGACATTGGCCACGCAGCCATTCCGGAACCTCAGGCGCGCATTCGCGATGTCGGTATCCGAGGTCAGCACCGTCACCCCCTTGGCATCGATGCGCTCCACCTCGGAGTCAACGATGTCCAGAATGATGTCGATATCGTGGATCATGAGGTCGAGCACCACACTGACATCATTCGCCCGGGGATTGAAAGGCGCCAGTCGGTGCGATTCGATGAACAGGGGTTTCTCATTGATCAGGTCGAGACCCAGCAGAGCGGCGTTGAACCGCTCCAGATGCCCTACCATCAGACAGCGGTTCATCCGCCGCGCCAGCTCGATGAGTTCGTCGGCTTCCTCGACGGTCACGGTGATCGGCTTTTCCACCAGAACATGGGCGCCGGACGCGAGAAAATCCCGGGCCACGCTGAAATGCAGACTCGTCGGCACGACGATGCTGACGGCGTCGACCTGGCCGAGCAGTTCGCGATAATCGGTTAGCGGAGTCGTCCGATTTTTTTCCGCCACCGACCTGCCGGCATCGGGATTGCTGTCGACCACCGCCACCAGATCGCAGTCTTCCAGAGCGGCGTATTTCTCCGCGTGGAACTTGCCGAGGTATCCGGTTCCGATGACCGCGCAGGCTAGGGGTTTCACGGGATTGCTCCTGTCAAGGGTTTATGCTTTTTCGGTTCAGCTCTCATGGCGGCTCCGCGCTTCCATGAAGCCCAGCCATCCGCCACGTCGGGATGCCGTCTCCAGCCATTCCCTGAGGTAGACGAGTTCATCCGTTCGCGGCAAATCCTCCAGTGATTGCCCAGACCTGACGCGACGGAAAGCCGCCGAAACCGCCTTGAGGCGTTCGCCCTCGATGCCGGCGCGGCGCATACCCACCAGGTTGAGGCGGTAATGCTTGCCCGGCCGGCCGCCGACCATGGCATACGGCAGAACATCCTTGTTGATGCCGGCCAGACCCTGCAGAATCGCAAGACTGCCGATCCGGCAAAACTGGTGAACCATGACGCCGCCGCCGAAGAAAACCCGATCGCCGACCTGGACATGCCCGCCCAGGGTGGCGCCGCTGGCCAGGATATTGCCATCCCCCAATCGGCAATCGTGCCCAATGTGGGAGTTGTTCATGAAATAGTTGGAGGATCCAATCCGCGTGACCCCGGCGGCGGGCGTGGCGCGGCTGATCGTCACCCCCTCGCGGAACACGTTATCGTCGCCAATCTCCAGGGTCGTCCACATGGCGGGATCGAAGCCGAGATCCTGGGGCAGGCCACCCAGCACCGCGGTCGGATGCACCCGGTTGTTGCGCCCCATGAAGACGTGGGATCGGATCAAGGCATGGGCCTCGACGATGCAACCATCGCCCAGGCGGCCGGGTCCCTCGATCACGGCATAGGGTCCCACCGTGACCCGATCGCCCAACTCTACGTCCGGCCCTATGACCGCAGTGGAATGAATCATGCCCTCAGAAAAAAATGATTGGCAAACTCTGGCATCAGCCTCGCGGATGGCAACGGGCGTGCAGATCCTTTAAGCGCTCCCGCGCCACGTGAGTATAAATCTGCGTGCTGGACAAATCGCTATGTCCGAGCAGTAACTGTACGACCCGCAGGTCGGCCCCATGATTCAGCAGATGCGTGGCAAAGGCATGCCGCAGAGTATGCGGGGACAATGGCTTGTGTATGCCGGCCTGCCGCGCATAGCGTTTGATGATATGCCAGAAGGCCTGTCTCGTCATGGCGGCCCCGCGGGCCGTTACGAACACATCCTCGGTCTGCCGACCCTGCAACAACGATTTTCGCGCCGTTCTACCGTAGCTCTCCAGCCAATGCTCGGCAACCTCCCCCAACGGCACGAGTCGCTCCTTGTTGCCCTTGCCCACGATGCGCACCACACCCTGTCGCAGGTTTATTTGGCTGGATTGCAATCCAACCAGTTCGCTGACGCGCAAACCGGTGGCATAAAGCGTTTCCAGCATGGCCCGATCTCGGCAACCCAGGCCTTGTCCGATATCCGGGGCGCTCAGCAGGGCTTCGACATCGGCCTCGGACAGGGTGTCCGGCAAGGGACGGCCGATCCGAGGCAGATCGATACCGTGCGTCGGATCATCCGGCAACTGCCTCTCGCGGATGAGGTAGCGATAGAACTTTCTCAGGCTGGAAACCAGTCTGGCCATACTTCGACTGCTGACCTGTTGCCTGTACTTGTGGGCCAGGTAAGCCTCGATATCATCGGTCTTTACCTCAACGGCCACCTGGTTGCGCTCCCGGGCCAGCCAATCGAGAAAATGCCGCAGATCGCTGGCGTAAGCCTGCTGAGTATTCTCGCTCAATCCTTCTTCGATCCAAAGCGCATCGGTAAAGCGCTGGATCAATGCCAGGTCAGTGTTTCCGAGCATCGGCCACTGTAGGGAAATAACCCTCATGGGTCAGCAGCCAGCGCTTGATTTCAAGCCATGGCCCATCGCTATGACCGCAATAACCACCCAAGCCCCGCGAGGCAACTACCCGATGGCACGGTATGACGATAGGAAAGGGATTGGCCTTGCAAGCGGCGGCAACCGCGCGAGGGCCGCTGCCCAATGTGCGCGCCAGGCAGCCATAAGTCTCCACCCGTCCTGGCGGAATACCGGCAAGCGCATCCCAGACGCGGCGCTGAAACAGGGTACCGGCGCACTTCAATGCCAAACGGAATGTGGTACGCGGCTCATCCAGGTAACGATTCATCTGCTCCAGGATCGGGGCCGCACGCCCAACTCCAGGGACCGGCACCCACTCATCCTGGGGCCCGGAAGGCCAAAGCTCGATTCCGCAGAGTTCGTCCCGGCAAGTGGCGGCGCTCACCCAGCCAAATGGCATGGGTATACGGACAATCTCAATCGGGGAAACGGATTGAGGCACCTATAAAGTCCACGTTCTCAAAACAAAAGGGCAGCGAGCGCTGCCCCTTGCAAGGTACCGAACCCTTACCCTTATGGGCATGGCCAAGTGAGCCGTCCTAAATTTTTTCCTTGATGCGAGCCGCCTTGCCGGCCCGATCGCGGAGATAATAAAGCTTGGCCCGGCGTACATCGCCTCGGCGCTTTACTTGTATCTCCTGGACTTGCGGGCTGTAGGTCTGGAAAACACGTTCCACCCCTTCGCCATGGGAAATCTTGCGAACCGTAAAGGCCGAGTGGTACCCGCGATTACGTTTGGCGATAACGACGCCTTCATAGGCCTGAAGCCGCTCTCGGTTACCTTCCTTGACTTTCACTTGAACGACGACGGTATCACCGGGACCAAAGACCGGTATGGTTTTACCGCTCATCCACTCGCTTTCGAGTTGCTGGATTATATTAGACATTTGTTATCTCTCAATCACTATTCACTAGCTGTTGGTTTTCCTGCTCCGAGTCTTTCAGCAATCCCAATTGTTCGCCGTCCAACTCGATGCTTTCGAACAAATCGGGACGGCGCCGCCTTGTCCTCAACAGCGATTGCCTGAGCCGCCAGCGTCTTATTGCCTCATGATCGCCGGAAAGCAATACACTTGGAACCCGTCTGCCGTCGACGACTTCGGGGCGAGTGTAATGCGGACAATCCAATAGTCCCGCCATATGGGAATCTTGCCTGGCGGAGTCTTCGTGCCCGAGCACCCCGGGCAATAAACGCACTATCGCATCGAGCAAAACCATCGCGGCCAGTTCGCCGCCGCTAAGCACGTAGTCGCCGATGGACCATTCCGCGTCGATTTCGGCCTCGATCAGCCGCTCATCGACACCTTCATAGCGTCCCGCGATCAATATCAGGCGGGGACTACCCGCGAACCCGACTATGGCCCGCTGATTGAGCAGACTGCCTTGTGGGCTCAAGTAAATGACCGTTGCCGGCAGGGAACAATCCAACCGGGCCGCATGAATCGCATCGCGTAACGGTTCGAACCGCATGACCATTCCCGGTCCACCCCCATAGGGACGATCGTCTACAGTGCGGTACCTGTCTTTTGCGAAATCTCTTGGATTCCACACCTTCAAGGTGACTCGCCCATCGGATATGGCTCTCGCCGTTACCCCCTCCCTGAAACCGCCGAGCACCATATCGGGAAACAGGGTGACGATATCAAACCGCATGATGGGTTATTAAAAATCCGGATCCCACTCAGCGGTAATTTGGCCCGACTCCAAATCGATGTTTTTGATATAGTCGCCCATCACCATGGGTATCAGCCGGTCTCGATCACCCTTCACCACCAAGACGTCATTCGCACCAGTCTCCATGAGATTGGAAACCCTGCCCAATTCGACGCCGGACTGCGTCACCACCCGCAATCCGACCAGATCGGCCCAGTAATATTTCCCATCCGCCAATTTGGGCAAGGAACCCCTGGGTATCAGTATTCGAGCTCCTTTCAGAGATTCGGCTTGAGTTCTATCCTCAACTCCACGGAACTTGGCCACGACGCCATGGCCTTGCCGCCTTCCCTCGACTAGCGCTGCATTCACGGATAAACCCTTGGATTCCAAGGTCCAAGGCGAATATTTCAGGATATCGACGGGGGCTTCCGTATAGGAATAGATCTTGACCCAACCCTGTATGCCATGTGCCCCGAGAACCCTGCCAACCTCTATCTGTCGGGCATTATCGCCGACTCCGGAAGCGCGCGACATGGACACTGCACTCAGGCGTCAGCCCCCTTGCGAAACTCCTTGATCAGACCGCTTACCCGATCAGTGGTTTGAGCTCCATGCCCCAACCAGTACCGGATTCTTTCGTCGTTCAAGGAGAGTCTTTCGGCCCCGCCCTTGGCGATTGGATTAAAAAAGCCTAGACGCTCGATATAACGACCGTCGCGTTTGTTGCGGCTATCCGTGACTACGACATGATAGAAAGGTCGTTTTTTCGCACCGCCACGGGATAAACGAATTGTAACCATCAAAGCTCCTGAATTCCGTTAGGATAAATGAAAAGCCGATCATTATACCAAAGAATGCCCAATATGCGATGGCAAGGTAAAATCCGAATCCCACTCCCGCAGCAACCGGCGCTCCTGGCGGCAGGAATCTAGGATAATTGGCGTTGTTGATCGGCTTAACCACTCGTGATCCAAGCCGGTCTGAAATATGGCGGAGAGAGAGGGATTCGAACCCTCGATAGAGTTTTAAGCCCTATACTCCCTTAGCAGGGGAGCGCCTTCAGCCTCTCGGCCATCTCTCCCAAAAAAATTGGACCGATTGTCGTCGTTATTCTCGACTATCGCCGTCCCCCATCCAATTGGCCGTCTTCGGTGAACCCAACGTCACCACCATAACTCTCGCTCTTGATGCGCTCATAGATCTCTTCACGATGAACCGATACGTGCTTGGGCGCATTGACGCCTATGCGGACCTGATTTCCCTTGACACCGAGCACAGTAACAGTTACGTCATCACCAATCATCAGAGTCTCGCCGACCCTACGCGTCAATATCAGCATAACACCGTCCTTCAGAGAATCGCCCATGAGCCGGGTTTGGGCCCCTGGTTACAACGCCAGGAGAACCATGATGCATGTAGTAGGCACCGAACGAGCGGTGAATCATAACATCATCACGTCTGACGGAAAATGAATTTTTCTCAATCGGACACAACGGGTTTGTCCAGTTCGAAGGCATCATGAAGCGAACGAACGGCCAATTCCAGGTATTTTTCATTGATCACCACGGAAATCTTGATCTCCGAAGTCGAAATCATTTGGATGTTGATCCCCTCGCGGGCCAAAGTATCGAACATTTTGGCCGCGATGCCCGCATGCGATCGCATCCCGACGCCAACAATGGAAACCTTGACAATGGAATCATCTCCCTGGACATGGCGGGCGCCCAACTCCCCACAGGTCGTTTCCAGTATTCCCAGCGCCTTGCTGAACTCCGAACGGTTGACCGTGAATGTGAAATTGGTGGTTCCGTCCTCGGCGACATCCTGTACGATCATGTCGATTTCGATGTTGGCCTTGGCCACCGGGCCCAGAATTCGAGAGGCGATACCCGGCCGATCAGGGACGCCCAGCACGGTCAGTTTGGCTTCGTCTCGATTGAAAGCGATACCGGAAATTTGCGGCTTCTCCATGCTGTCATCCTCGTAACTGATCAGGGTTCCGGCACCCTCCTTGAAGCTGGAGAGCACCCTTAAAGGCACGTTGTATTTTCCCGCGAATTCCACTGAGCGAATCTGCAGCACCTTGGAGCCAAGGCTCGCCATTTCCAGCATTTCCTCGAAAGTAACACGGTCCAGTCGCCTGGCCTTCGGCTCCACGCGCGGATCCGTCGTATAGACGCCGTCCACATCCGTATAAATCAGGCATTCGTCGGCTCTCAGCGCGGCCGCCAGGGCAACCGCCGTGGTATCGGAACCGCCACGCCCCAGGGTAGTGATATCGCCCGCTTCACTGACGCCCTGGAAACCCGCCACCACCACCACCTTGCCCTGATCCAGATCGCCGCGCATGCGCTCCGTGTCGATATCAAGAATGCGGGCCTTGGTATGCGCCGAATCGGTCACGATGGAGACCTGACCCCCGGTATAGGAGCAAGCGGCGCAGCCGCGCTGCTGCAGAGCCATGGACAGCAGGGCTATGGTGACCTGCTCGCCGGTGGACAGCAGAACATCCATCTCGCGGGGATCCGGCGCCGGCTGAACCTCCTTGGCCAGCGCCACCAGCCGATTGGTTTCACCGCTCATGGCGGAAACCACCACGACAATATCTTCGCCGCGCTGACGAGCCCGAATGACCTTCTCGGCAACATGCTGGATTCTTTCGACATTGCCGACGGAGGTCCCGCCGTATTTATGCACGTATAACGCCATAACTCTCTCTCGCTGATGCCATCAGAGCTTGTGAATAAATCCCCGTCCGTAGCGAGGGCGTCCCTGGGCGTGGCGGGCAAGGCGCGGGGGTGCACAAAATCTGGGAGTCCAGCAGCGCTAAACGACTCGATTTTGGGGATCCCCGCAACGCCGCCCACCGCGTCCAGGGGTGTCCGCAGTAGGCCGGGGGTTTCTTCACAAGCTCTCAGGCGATGTGTTGCCTGACCCAATCGGGAACCTCGCTCAGGGCCGCGTCCAGGCGCGAAGGATCGGTACCGCCTGCCTGCGCCAGATCCGGTCGTCCGCCGCCCTTCCCGCCGACCTGGACCGCCACCGCGTTGACCAGATCGCCGGCCTTGATCCTGGGTGTTTGGTCCTTGGAAACCGCGGCGATCAGACTGACCTTGCCATCAGTGACGCCGCCCAGCACGATCGCCGAACTACCCAGCTTGTTGCGAAGTTGATCCGCCAGATCCCTCAGCGTCTTGGCGTCCGCCTCATCGATCCGGGCGGCCAGAAATTTTATTCCGCTGATTTCAATCGCCCGGCCGGCCAGATCATCGCCGGAGGCGCTGGCCAGCTTACCCTTGAGCCGGCCCAACTCCTTCTCCAGAGCCTTATTGCGCTCGATCAGTTGATCGAGTTTTTCCTCCAGCGTATCCCGCCCGCCCTTCACTCGTTCGGCAAGTCTGGCCACCAGTCGCTCATTGGACTTCACCCAATCGAAAGCGGCCGAGCCGGTATTGGCTTCAATGCGCCGAACGCCCGAGGCAATCCCCGACTCGCTGACGATTTTGAAGAAACCGATATCACCGGCGCGCGAGGCATGAGTGCCGCCGCAAAGCTCCGTGGAGAAATTTCCAATCCGCAAGACTCGAACCCGGTCGCCATATTTTTCTCCAAATAACGCCATGGCGCCTACCTTCAAGGCTTCTTCCTTGGCCATGACATCGGCCCGAATGGAACTATTGAGTCGTATCTGCGTATTCACCAGACGCTCGATCTCCTCCAGTTGTTCGGCGCTCATCGGCTCGAAGTGGGAAAAATCGAAGCGCAAGCGCTGGCCATTGACCAGGGAGCCCTTCTGCGTCACATGCTCGCCCAGCAAGGAGCGGAGAGCGGCGTGCAGGAGATGAGTCGCTGAATGATTCAGCGCCGTGGCGTGGCGATTGTCCGCATGCACGTCGGCCTTGACCAGCGCATCCCTCACGAACTCACCAGCCCTGACCTGCCCCAAGTGCAGGATGACATCGGTTCCTTGCTTCCGGGTGTCGGCCACTTCGAAGATGGATTCACCGGTGCGGATCACCCCGCGATCGCCGGCCTGCCCACCGGACTCGCCATAGAAGGGGGTCTCACGGAGAACGATGGTGCCGCTCTCGCCGGGTCCCAGACGATCAACAGGTTGCCCGTCTCGATAAAGGCCTATAATCCTCGTTTCGCCATGCAGATGGTCATAACCGGTGAATTCGCAGGGTTGGTCCACATGAATTTCATGGGAATAATCGGCGGCGAAATGGCTCGCCGAACGCGCTCTTTCCCGTTGCGCCGCCATGGCCGTCTCGAAGCCCGCCAAATCCGGGACCAATCCATGCTCCCGCGCGATGTCGGCCGTCAGATCCACCGGAAAACCGTAGGTGTCGTAAAGCTGAAAAACGGTCTCGCCGGGTATGGTTCCGCCACTGACACGTTTTAACTGGGATTCGAGAATCCGCATGCCTTGTTCCAGCGTCTCGGCGAAGCGTTCTTCTTCCTTGCGCAAAACCTGCTCCACGGTCGGGCGCGCTACCACCAACTCGGGATAGGCCTCGCCCATTACGGCACAGAGCGGCTCGACCAAGCGGAAAAAAAAGGCTTCGCGTATACCCAGCTTGTAGCCATGCCGAATGGCGCGACGGATGATGCGCCGCAGCACGTAACCGCGCCCCTCATTGGAGGGCAAAATACCGTCAGCGACGAGGAAGGAACAGGAACGGATATGGTCGGCAAGGACCCGCAACGAGCTGTGCTCGGTCGACTCCAGACCCGCCAGGCGGGCTGCGGCCCTCATCAGCGGCTGGAACAAATCGGTCTCGTAATTGCTGTGTACACCCTGGGCCACGGCGGCGACCCGCTCCAGACCCATGCCGGTATCCACGGAGGGACGGGGGAGGGGAGTCAACGTGCCATCGGCGGAGCGATCGTATTGCATGAATACGAGATTCCAGATCTCGATGTAGCGATCGCCCTCCTCATCCGGCGAACCGGGCGGCCCGCCGGGAATCTGCTCCCCGTGATCGTAGAAAATCTCCGTGCATGGACCGCAGGGTCCCGTATCGCCCATGCTCCAGAAGTTGTCCTTGGTGCCGATCCGCGAGAAACGCGACGGGTCTAAGCCGATCTCGTTCAACCAGATATCGGCCGCCTCGGTATCCTGGTCGTAAACCGTCACCCACAGCCGGCTCGCCGGGATGCCGAGCACACCGGTCAGAAATTCCCAGGCATAGTGGATGGCATCGCGCTTGAAGTAGTCGCCGAAGCTGAAATTCCCCAGCATCTCGAAGAAGGTGTGGTGACGCGCCGTATAGCCCACATTTTCGAGATCGTTGTGCTTGCCGCCCGCCCGCACGCAACGCTGGGACGAGGCCGCCCGCACATAGGGGCGTTCCTCGCGTCCGAGAAAGACGTCCTTGAATTGCACCATGCCCGCGTTGGTGAACAGCAAGGTGGGGTCGTTGGCGGGAATCAAGGGACTGGAGGCAACGGTCTTGTGGCCTCGCTCCTCGAAGAAACTCAAAAATAAACTACGCAGTTCCGCGCTGGTCATGCTGCCGCCGTCATTCCATGTGTATTGATACTGTTCTTACATGTCACCAGACGCTTCCCGCAAACGGTGAAAAAGGCGTCGAATCTGGTCACCCGAGAAACCCCGACGGAGCAGGAACCGTTCGCGCCGGGCCCGATCCTCCAAGGCGTGTGGTGGCAGGTCCCCGAATTTACGACCGTGCGCCTGCGCGATCCGGGCTTCCCAATCCAGGCTGTCCAAGCCGGCGGCATCTTCGTCGCTGACCCCGCGCAGTCGGAGATTCTGCCGAATCCGACGCGGCCCATAACCCCGACTGGCGCAACTTCGCGAAAAAACCTCGGCGAACCGGGCGTCGCTCTGCAAACCACGCTCATGGAAATCGGCAATGACGGCTTCGATCCCTATCGGCGGATAGCCATCGCGCCGGAGTTTTAGCCGAAGCTCCTCACGGGTATGCTCACGCTGGGCCAGATATCGCAGGCAGGCCGCTTCGACGGCCGATCGCTCGTGGCCCCTCCGGTCGGGCTCAGAAATCATCCTCCACCGCCACTGAGGATCCTTTGGATGTCTTGGCCGCGACCACGCCGGCGAACGCCTTTTCCCGGATGCCGGCCTCCAGGGTATTGGCGACCTCCGGGTGTTCTTTCAGGAAATTCTTCACATTGTCCTTGCCCTGACCAATCCGATCTCCGCCATGGCTGTACCAGGAACCCGACTTCTGCACCAACTCGTAAGCCACTCCCAGGTCGATCAGTTCCCCTTCGCGCGACACGCCTTCGCCATAGAGGATTTCGAATTCCGCGTTACGAAAGGGCGGAGCCACCTTGTTTTTCACCACCTTGACGCGGGTCTCGTTGCCGACCACCTCGTCCCCATTCTTGATGGAGCCGAGTCGACGGATGTCCAGGCGCACCGAGGCATAGAACTTTAGGGCGTTACCGCCGCTCGTGGTCTCGGGACTGCCGAACATCACCCCGATCTTCATGCGGATCTGGTTGATGAAAATGACCAGTGTGTTCGACCGCTTGATATTGGCAGTCAGCTTGCGCAAGGCTTGCGACATCAGACGCGCCTGCAGACCGACATGCGAATCGCCCATTTCGCCCTCGATTTCGGCCTTGGGCGTCAAGGCCGCCACCGAATCGACGACCAGGACATCCACACTCCCGGAGCGCACCAGCATGTCGGCGATTTCCAGCGCCTGCTCACCCGTATCGGGCTGGGAAACGAGCAAATCCTCCAGATTCACGCCGATTTTCTCGGCATAGGCCGGGTCCAGCGCATGCTCGGCGTCGATGAAGGCGGCCACGCCGCCCAGCTTTTGGGCCTGTGCGATGACCTCCAGCGTCAGTGTGGTCTTGCCCGAGGATTCCGGGCCATAGATTTCGACCACGCGCCCACGCGGCAGACCCCCGCAGCCGAGGGCGATATCCAGCGTCAACGACCCGGTAGGGATGACTTCGATATCGCGACTGGCGGCCGTGTCGCCCATGCGCATGACGGAGCCCTTGCCGAACTGCTTTTCTATCTGTGACAGGGCGGCATTCAGGGCTTTTTGTTTGTTCTCATCCATCGCGATATCCATAAATCGGGTCGGATCACCATAATGTTTGGATTATCTCATAGCCCCCCTGGAGTGGACACCCTGAATCGCGGCACCTGATTCCCACAAAGGCCAGACACTCAATTTCGTGTAGGTGGAACCCGCCTCGGACGTCCAAGACCGTACCAGACTGAACTCAGTGACCGTGAACGAAATGGGTTGTTCCAGCTTCGGCAATTGGGATAGTTGCCGGACCTTTCTGGCCAGCGTCATGTGGGCCCGAAAGGGTCGCTCGTCCAGGTTGAATCCCACTTGTGCCAGGCGTTGCGCCAGGGATTTCGACAGATACGGCAACGCTTCGGGCATGTATCCCGACCTCAGGCAGAACACTTGAGGATGCCGCCACCAATCCAGACGATCCAGGGTCAACACAAATGGCTCTCCACGCATATCTTCAGCCGCCTGCCGCAACATCGGCAAGCGGTCGATGGCGACCTGCCCCAGAAAAGCCAGGGTGACGTGCAGATTTTCTGGTCGTATCCAATGCCCCCGAACTTCTCCTCGCAATCCGTGCTGAAGACCCACGATAGACCGAACGGCTTCTTCATCAGGCCAGAGCGCAAAAAACAGGCGGGCGGTAGAGGATTGTGCTTCGGTTGACGTGACGTTCTCCCAAAGAAGATGGGGTCAGGTCTTGCAATCCAGCATATTTGAGCTGAGCCTGTCGTGGACCCTGTCGAGACCTCTTCACATTAAGAAGCTGTCTGGCAAAAGTTCAGGCGCATTTTGCAAGGGTTATTTTGAGCATGGCGATGCGAATCATGTTTTCAGCGGTGGCAGTGAGGATTTCGACGTCCTTGGCGAGCCTGCGAAACGCACCGAACCACGCGAAGGTGCGCTCGACCACCCAACGCTTGGGCAAAACGGCAAAGCCATCTTTGATCTTCAAGGAAATATGCAGCGTCAACCCCAGCACTTCGTCAACCTACTGAACTGCTGTGCCTCGATACCCGGCATCACCAGAAAAGGTTTGTAGACTTGGATGCTTGTCCGCGCATCGACGCAGGACTTCGCAGGCACCCACCGGATCATGGATATTGGCTGCGTGGACCTGAACATGCAGCAGATTGCCCACTATGTCGACAACCATATGGCGCTTACGACCTTTCACTTTTTTGCCGCCATCGATACCGCGTTCAGCGGTGGCCCCGGTTTTTTGGACAGGATTTTCCCGCTTTATAAGTGGGTTTCTGCGGTTTAGGCTGCCTGCTGGATGGGCAGCGAATCAAAGTACACGCTATCCGGGGTTTTCCCGTCAAGCGAG
>Ga0233420_10000361_pt1 | contig 20082 bp, 36 predicted proteins | sample Watercolumn_Mata_4_FD_183009 | JGI IMG/M metagenome (GOLD analysis project Ga0233420, IMG submission 183009) | Freshwater microbial communities from Lake Matano, South Sulawesi, Indonesia - Watercolumn_Matano_2014_102_MG | ecosystem: Environmental > Aquatic > Freshwater > Lake | place...
ACGGCAGTGTATTTACCGTCGTTGACGAACATGCTGCAGTGGGCTGAATTCCATACCAATTGGAGCACGACTCCCGAACAGATCGCTGCCGTAGTCGGCCCGACAATCTATTCCCCGGATATTTCCATCGCCCGCAGCCATCAGCTGCATCCGTATCCGGGATTCTTTGCCGCAGGCCATTTGGATTGGTGGAACATCACCGGCCAGATTTGGTTGTCGCGGCCTGGGAATTAATAGAATGGTCCACGAAATAACAGCTTTCGAGCATTTCATGCGGACTCACGGCGTGCTGGCCGCGGGGCTCCTTATGGCAGGCGCTGTCGGTCTTGTGTTTCTTACTCATTGGTTCTGGAAAACCGGTAAGCGCATGACCGAAGCGGTCGCGAAAGTGGATCTTATTGCTCAGGCGTTGACCGACAATGAGGGGGCACCTGTCAGCCATCATGAACATCTTCAGATGATCCGTGACACGATTATCGAGGTTCGATCCGCGCTTCAGGTCCAAACGCAGGCAGCTTTCAAGCATTACGAGGACGTTGAACGACTCACGGACGAGGAACACTGGAAGAATTGCCCTGTGGACAAATGCCCGAACTTCCCCCGACTCCTTGGGCAGTACGGAGAGTTGGTCGGAAAATTCGAGGGCCTCGCCTCCCGGCTCGAGATGTTCGAAGTGAACAGCTCCGAGATGCGGAACCGCAACAACGAGATCCTGGACAACCTCGCGAAAGAACTCTCCTCCCTCGGCAGAGAGGTAATCGCAACCCTGCGTGTGGCGCAGAAGATCCGAAACAGCAAGGGGGAGGAATCCACAAATGGGAGCTAACGCCATGGGAGTGCCGTTGTCCGTAATCCACGAGGAAATTGTCACCGAACAGGAGACGCTTGCTCGCTCTCTGCGGCATAACGACCCAGGAATTCCGCAACGAATTGCGTCTTTGCGAGCGATACGCCTCCTGTTGGTGAAAGAGCGAGCATTATTCGAAGGAGACAAGGAGCCATGAATGAGACAAAACACGAACTCATGCGCTATTTCGGGGGTGTCGCCCTCGCCAGTGTATTGGTTGTGATACTCCTGACCATCGCGCGATCGTATCTCTATCCGGAGGAAATGGCCACCATCCACTTCTATCTGATCAAACGATCAGTCGTGGCCCTTTTCGCGAACTGCGTCCTCCCCGGGGGCCTCATCTTCATGAACGCCATGACCCGGGGAGACTACCTGAAGAAAATCGAGGAATCGAGCATTGCTTGTGCGCTCATTGCTTGCACTACTATTATTATGGTCGGGTACATGGTTTGCTACGCCTGAACGAGCCCTGAGCCTCACGGAACACGAAAAGGCCCGTCTGCGTGTGACCTACAGGTCCATGATCCTTATGAGCCCTCACTATCGTTCCGACTCGCGCATCAAACCCGACGCTCCGGTAGGTGAAGGTGTGGACTGCTCCCGGTACAAGTACCTCGTCTACAAATGGGCGGGCGTCGGCATGATGCAGCGCGTCACGAGCCAGGATATGGCCGAGGGGCGGGGGGGATGGACCGGCGAGGACATCGACATCGACCAGGTGGAAGAACTCGACATGATATGGTGGACGTTCAAGGACGAACGGAGACGCATCCACGGACACGTAGGGGCGTTTCTTCGCGATCCCACCCACGGCACTCCCAAGGTCACGCACGCCTCACCATCGAGAGGACAGATCGTCTGTGACGAATTCCGAGGTAGGCTCCGGGAAGATTACTCCAAAGTCCGCAGAATCATCATCAGAAAAAAATAGCGCATCAGGGGCTGCCCGACACGCTTAGGGTTTGGAGTAGTATGGATGTGGCTTGAGCCTATAGTCTCTCGCCTCACCCTTTGTCAAGCACTTTTTCAGTCTGCGAGCATTCGTTTGATAGCCGACGCATGGAAGCGTTCGTCATTTCTATTGACGAACCCGCGGTCTTCCAGATCCCGCCCCAGACCATGCAGGGACCGGTTCGGATCTCTCCCTCGGAGGCTCCTGAGCTCCGCCAAGCAATCCTGTTCATACTCGTCTGGCACCGCGATCCCTTCCTCGTATCGAAAACCATACGGTGCCTGAGCCGAAATTTTTTGTTTGTTTTGTTTCATCGACTGCATAGCCGCGGCGGTCCGTTCCGAAATGACGTTCCTCTCCCATTCCGCCATAGCAGCGAGCATGGTGTAAAACAGCTTGCCGTGGCTCGACGTGGTGTCTATCCGCTCCGTTGCGGAGTGCAGACCCAAACCCTTCTTTTGGAGCATTTCAGCCACTTCCAGGGCTTCTCGCGCGTTCCGGAAGGCCCGGTCCAACTTGAAAATCACCAGGTGCCGCACTTCCCCGGTCGTGAGCATCTTGAGAGCGCGCTGCATCCCCGGACGCTTCCCGACACTCTTCGCTGAAATCCCGTCGTCGTGAATGATCTCGATCAGGTTTAGATCCAAGAGGCTCGCATAGGCTCGCAATTTCTCTTCCTGCATTTCCAGGCTGACCCCGCGCTCCACTTGGGCGTCCGTCGAGACTCTCACGTATCCGATTGCCTTCATAGCATCTCCTTCTCAGAAAAGTCATACTGGACCCACCGCTTGTCGTCCACGCGGGAGCGGAATGTCTCGGCCTGCTCTTGTCCCGGCTTGCATGTTTTGGCTTGCATGGTCATTCGAGCACCTCCGGGAGATCCGCCAGAAGCTCGCTCACCGCGTGCTGGTAGCGGGCCGTAATGTCCCGCACAAGGCGGGCCTGTTTTTCCTCAAACTGCTGGCCATGCGGGTATCCAACCAGGAACCCGGTCGGATCATACTCGTACTGTAGGTATTCTGCTAATCGCTCACCGTCACCGCATTCCTCTACCGTGTGGTTTTCCAGTTCTCCCTGCCATCGTGTTTGGTACACGATATGTAAGAAGTACCGGCCGTTTTTTTCTCGATACAACGTAAGCTCATGCCAGCGGCTCGCGTCTTTGCCGTGGCTCCATTGGGTGTCGGAATGAGCGATCTCTTCCCCCTCGAATTGGAGGGGTCGGTTGCCGGTTCGTTCGAGTGTGATGGTTTTCATTGCTGTGCTCATGTTTCCCTCCTGTTGGGTGAGGCTTATGAGGTCTCCTCAACATCAGGATCACTCATTAATACTCGATTCCAGGTTTCAAAATCCCAATCGAGGGATCTTCGAGCGGCCTCTTCGGATGGCCCCTCGTACAGATGGTTTGAGGTGCCTCTGGTGAATGTACGGTAAATCCCATCGGGATTTACCTCAACACAATCCTCTCCGTTTTCGTGCCAATACGTCCTCATATTTCCCTCCTGGCCCCTCGGCCGTGTCCTCGCAGTTCTCGTGAACCAGATCGCGAAAGTACTGTTGAGCCAACTGTTCGACTTCGTTTGACATCATGCAATCCTTTCTTAGTCCAAAGGATCACCCATTTCGTGAATCAACACCTGATAGTCGCCAGGCGGCAGAGTCAGAGGCGGATGGGTAGGGTGTGACACCGTGATTGCCGCGCTGCTGCCCATATACTCGCCGTTGTGCCAGAGATCGGGGGAACTCGCCGTGTGGTTCGGAGCGACTTGCCATTCCGTTTCTGCCTCCAACGGCACATTCCGAGGGATAGGAGTAGGAAAAAATAGGATTTCCCCTTGTCGAAAAGACCTCTGGACCACAGAGACCGTAGTATCCCAACACCTAGCCATTGCGCGCTCAATCCCGTATTCTCCGCAGTCGTAAGAAAAGTGCCCACCGAGCCGGAACCCCCACTCCTCCCCGTTGTCATCAATTCCACAGAGATAGGTCTTGTACCCGTAGGAATCATTTACGTCCACTTCCACGAACAGGGCCGCTCGATACTGTTCCGAGACAGCCACGAGCTTCCGCTTGTCGTACGGCACTCTGAAAAAGTCTTTCAGAAGAACCTCGCGACATTCCCAAAAGCGCCCGGCAACCAAGGCATCACGCTCAGCCTGAAGCACCTGCCTACGACTCGCGATAAGTTCTCCGTTGACCTTACGGACCTCCTTAATGATTTCCGCCTGCCGTTGCTGGAACTTTGCCACCTTTTTCTTGATGCTTTCCCGTTTTCCGAGAAGCCTACGATAGACCGTCAGACAATCCATCACTTTCGACTGAAGAAACGCTGCGCGGGCCGCAGGCTTGCGGGTATCCACCCGACCATCAACAAGATCCCCTATTACCAAATCCGAAATCTGATTCTGGATGCTGAAAAATTCGTATCTCAAGGGAATTACGTCAGGACTGTGGCTTTCTTGCAGGTTCAACCGATCATAACGGAGGGACCGCTGGTAGCGAAACGAAAGGAATGTAACACGATCCTCGAACAGGAGACCGACACGCCGAAGGAGTTTCATTCCGACCTGTAACAACTCCGCGGCCTCTTCGGTGCTTGTTCTTCGGGACGCTTCGATGAGAATGTCCCTCGCTTCTCGCAACAGTTTTGTCGTCTGATCTACGGCCTTTTGCATATCGTACCTCTCTCCGGCAGAGTTTGCCGCTCCGGTGGGTGTTCGGGACCGGAGGCCCGAGGATTACTTTTATTACCAAATCCGAAATCTGAAGACGGGTTCAAAATCCAGGCCTGTTTCACCGATGCCGGGTTCTGCATCTACAACAGAGTAGATCGCGTCGTAACTAGGGTCATAGAAATCTGGAACCTCGATCCACCAGTGGCCGTGCTCGAAGAATGGGCGAGTTTTGCCCCTCCCAAACCTTTGGGCCGCGGCAGATCTCACCTTCCGCTCCATTGCTTTTGTATTTCGCTCCGATGGTAACATCTTCATCCCCTCCCGAACAAAAAAGAGCCTCGAAGCGCCGTGCGCCTCAAGGCTCTCAGTTGTTCTTTCGTTATTCATGTCATCCTCCGCTGCGACACAGCGCCGGGAGATCTTATCCGGGTTCCCGGTCCCGGTTATTGGTTCCTTGATTCGATAAATATACTCTACCAGATCACTCTCCGTTTGTCAAGTAAAAAATGCTTGACTGAAATCGTTTTTTCTGCTATGGGCCGACACCCCTGTTATCCCGCCAGTACGTCCGAAATCGAGACCGAAAGCTCTGCACATACAACTTGAAGATAGGACAACACTTTCGCTTGGCTCCCATTCAACCGAATCCGCTGTCCCACCTCGATTGCTACCCGGATCACTTCCAGAATCCCCACCAGCGCAACCGCATCAAGGAGTGGCTCAAGATTTTCCAAGCGAGCTGTACCCGCCGCTGCTACAATTGCATTCTGGCATTGTTCCTCGACCTCTGGCAACGCAGGAAGCATCACCCCCCCGTGCAGGATGCTCCCCGTAGCTGCGAGGATTTCCAGGGAGGCTCGAATGCGATGCACTTTGTACTCGTATTCCGAAAACCCTTCCCCCCAGACCCCGATATTCTCAAGCTCAGAACAGAAAGCTCTGATCTCTTGGGTTATTGCCATACCCCCTTCTGGCAGTTCTGGCCTGAGAACCGGGATACCCCCTCCATCCCCCCCCAACCCCCTTCCTAAATGTGTGAGCCACCACTTTCCTTCAATCCGATGTTGGTTCGCTGGACCAATGATGTCGCGCCAATCTTTCCCATAGATCAACGTGACAGACCTTTCCCACTCCGCGCGCGAAATCGCTTCCATCCCATTGCCTCCTTTTTGTGGTGTAAGATGTTTTGTGGGGACAACAATCACATAACACAATTTCTCATAAGCTGTCAATAATTATTAGAAAAGCCTATTTCAAGAGATCCATCCATTTGCCAGAAGAATTTTGCTTCAGCACTCCGGAATCCCCCGCTTGTCTCCATCCGAGTATGCTTTCAGCCGTATCAACCCGCGATCAAAGATCCTAACAACAACAGCACCCAGATAGACACCTTCGCGGGATAGCATTTTTGGCTCCATCCGAGGGGGCATAAAGCCCCCAGGCAGGGGAGCCGGGAAGGGAATGGGGCAGGTATCACCCGCGGTGAACCGAGTTGATTAACTTGGGAATGTTGGTCAATATTGCATACTTGATATATATGAAAACCATTATAACGATTACATCAGGCCATATAGCGATAGATACCAGCTACCATGCGCGCCCTGCCCTTTTTGTCGGCTGGAACATCGTAACCGACCGCGCGAAAATATCGCGCAGTGGCCTTGTTTTCCACAGAATAGCACTTCATAACATACAGAAATAACTTAACTAAAAATAGCCGTTCAAATTATCGGCACCCCGCGCGAAAATAGTACCCAATTATAAGGATTTTAGTATATAAGAGCGTACCAGAAAGCACCTAAAACCAACATCTTATAAAATGCTTACTTTGGCACGACACATGCAATAGAAGAGCCCATAGCCTATCAAACGGAGGGAAACATGGCAAAATACGATGTAACGTACTCTTGCGGACACAGCGAGAGGGTGAAGCTATTTGGTCCCACGCGCGACAGAGAGCGAAAAATCGAGTGGATGGAATCGCGACTTTGCTACGATTGTTTTCGCGCGAAACTGGAACGGGACCGCCTCGCAGCCAGCGCTGCAGCGGCCCAACAGGCGGAGGAAAACGGCCTGCCGCCCCTAATCGGATCGGAGAAGCAGGTGGCTTGGGCCGAAACTATTCGACTTCGGAGATTGAGCGAACTCGACGACTCGGTTCAGAAGGCCTTGGTTGATGCTTCCGACGATCCCCACCGTGAGGCCCTGCTGGATATGATTGATAGAATTCACCGTATAGGGTCCGCAAAATGGTGGATCGATCACCGCGAGGATGCGTTTCACATCATCACGATCACACAGGATTTGTGGGCCAAATCGCGGCCGGCCGGAATTACTCTGTATGCTGCGATTGATGCCGCTTTTCGGTAAGCGTCGGTGAGTTCCGGATACAGAGAAGCCAAAACGGGAGGGAGAGGACATGCAGACCATAGAAATCATGGAGGCGAGAGGTGACCGGCCCGACGCTGGATACCTGAGACTCGAGTACTCACCGGCCCGCGGTGAATACTTCGTGGACCTGATTCAGACCAAGGCGGAATACCGAAGGCAGGGAATAGCCGCGGCCCTCATGGAAGCCGCCCGCGCGCAGCTCGGATACTACCCGGCCCCGGAGGTAATTCTCAACGCGGCCGCGGTGCCCTTCTGGACGCGGTACGGATGGACAGAGGGATTTGACACTGAAAAACAGAGGGGTTTTTACCCCCTGGACTGAGAAAACAACCGGCCCGCGGCCCGGAAACAAGCCGCGGCTCAGAACCCTATGAGGAAAAGGAGTAGACACCATGTATCTCCTGCAATTCGGGAGGATTTAACCATGCGACTGGCAGGTCAAATCAAAATGGGATACTACCCCACGCCACCGCGCATCGTTGACCTGATTCGCGACCGGCTGGAATTTCCGGACAAACCATTTACGGCGCTGGACCCATGCGCGGGGGAAGGCGAAGCACTTCAGCAGCTCACTGCGGACACCGCCGCGGTGACATTTGGCCTAGAGCCGGACGGCGAACGCGTTGACGCGGCCCGTGCCAACATCAAAACCATGCTCCATAGCTCGCTTGAGGAAGCGAGCGTTTCAAACGGCGCTTTCAGCCTTATTCTTTTAAATCCTCCATACGACGCGGAGCATGAACAGCTCACCGCACCGGGCGGGAAAAAAACCGTACGCAAAGAACGCGCTTTTTTGCGGCGCTGTTTGCCGTTTCTTGCGCCTACTGGCGTCCTCATTTACATCGTTCCGCGGCACATTCTGGACGCGGACACCGTAGCCTATCTCTCGCAGCGGTTGGATGCGCTGGAACTCTGGGATTTTCCAGAGCCAGAGCGCTCGCAATTCGCACAGGCTGTAGCAATCGGCACGCGGAGCAGAGAACAGCGGCCGAACGCGGCATTTACACCGATTTTGGATAGCCCTCCAATCGACGCGAAACCGGCAATGGCCGTGCCAATTGCGAACCCGGACGTGAAAATTTTCAGAACTTCGCGCCTGGACCCGGCGACTCTGTATCACGCCGCGCAGAATTCGCCGCTGTGGCCCATGCTCGACCCGAACCCGAACAGCGGGAGGACAGCCACAGCCCAGCGGCGCCCGCCGTTGCATCTCCGAGCCGGGCATCTCTCGTTATTGCTCGCGGCGGGCTGTCTGGACGGCCCGGTCGGCGAAGGACCAGAGCGGCATTTGGTGCGAGGGAAAACCGCTAAAACCATCAAACAAACCGTAGAAGTGGCCGTGAACCCGGAAACGGGGACCGTAACCACGACAACGCGACGCAGGGATAAATATCTCGTCGCGCTCAAGGTTTTGAAACGCGACGGGGCAATTTTGGAACTTGTTTGACGAGTGAGCCACGGCCGCGGGACATGGATGTCTCCGGCCGAATTCAACCGCCAAGCGCGAGTTGACTGAGAACCTATCAGGAAAAAAAGGAGGCTGAACCCATGCAAGCCGATGTTGCCAGTATTTTGCACTTGAGAACTCCAGATGCGAACGTGACCGCGTACACCGACGGAATCATCACAAACCGGGATGGGCAGGCCGTTTTCCTCTCAATTCTGGGAACTGATAGTGCAATAAAGGCTTGTTCCGGCCATTTCCTCGATTCCCGACATTCACGCCGCGACTATGGCTCTGGGCTCTGGGCTAAACCAGAGGGAAAACACAAATTTATGGTACGCCGCGACAACACGGCTGATTATCGAGTCATCACCTCGAAACTCACCGACAACGCATCACACCAGATTATCTGTGATGCTCGGTTCCTGCCCGGCCTGAATATCGAGAAAAACGCTCGGCTCCTCGCTCTGAGACCAGGGCAGGACGCGGCCTCGGAAACATGGAAACTGATTCACCGTGAAATAGCCACACCAGCCCTCGATGCATGGGGGCCAACCATTTATCAAGAACTTTTGGAGAATTGGAACCGTCACCAGACGGAACCGAGCCGACTTGAGTATCAGGCGCGCTGTAAGGTCATCCCTGCCAAGCTCGGCGAAATTTCCGCGGTAGTTCTTAGAATCACTGAGGAATCTTTTGACGCGTTGATTTCCGCCCTTATTTCGCAGGGGCGCGTTGAATTCTAACGGAAAGAATGGAGAATTTCACAATGGGAGCAATTCAAGCCTTTTTGGATGAGTTTGAGGACTTCACAGAGGACATGACCGACCTGGACATGGAACCGCTTGAGGATGACCTGATTACATACGACCACGTGCACTGGTATCAGTACGGACGGCTCGCACTGGTAACGGCTGATGAAACTGATTTCAGAGCCGCGCTTCGTGCTCACATGGACGCAGACGCCTTTTGGCCGAATGTCTGGTTTATTTCGGACCACGGCAACGCTCACATTATCGATATTTGGGAGGATTGAGAACCTTTGAACCACAGCCTCGTTCAGACCGGCTGCGTAACATTTTGAAGGAGGGAAAGGACCATGTTTTTTCTGGAAATCAAACAGCGACAGGACGACCCTCACCAGATCTCCATTAATGATCTGTGCCGACTCGCAAACGAGGAAGCCAAAGCTCGTGGGAGCAGGAGCCGGGAATCAACCGAGGCATCCATGGATTCAATCATGCTCTCTGTCGCGCAGCGAACACGCGGATACCTCGACATTATAGAAAACCCCGACCCCACGAAATACACCCACGCTTACCAATTCGATTACACCACTATAGGAGGTACGAGACCCGAGCCCGGCAGAGATTGACTTCACCGATTAACCGTTGAACCACGGCCGCGCCTGAGCTCTGAGCCTCACGGCGCGGCCCCATTGAGCGGATAATCACAACCAGAAAAGGAGAGGAGAAGGAGAAAAATGGACTGTAACAACCTTATCGACTACCTCGACCGCTACCGGCACGAAATCACGGCCCGCGTGAGCCAGGAAGCCCCGCCCCTGTACACGCCCGGCACCGACGAACCACATCCCCAACTTGTCCAATCACTCAGGGCACCGTACCCGGCCCAAGCCGACGTAATCACCGCAATATCGAAAACCTTGCATGATTCGGCTGGCGCGTACGTTTGCGGCGAAATGGGCACGGGGAAAACGCTCATTGGAGCGCTTGTTTGCTGGCTCCACAAACCCGCGGGCCGTTTCCTCGTAATGTGTCCGGGTCATCTTGTCCGCAAGTGGGAGCGGGAAATCAGGCTCACCGTTCCCGACGCGGAAGCTTATGTGATTGAGAACCTTTCGGACGCGATAGCCGCCCAGAACCGACCGAACACCGGAAAACCACAATTCTACATACTCAGCAAGGAAACCGGCAAGTTGGGCTATTTTCTCCGCCCAGGCGTACGAGTGAAACGAGTACAACAGCAAGTTTTTGACACTTCCATTCAAATTTCCGGTACAGTTCCGGTACTAAAATGTACCGGACTGTACATGAAAACTATCATCGAGGATTATTGCTATTGTCCACACTGCAGCGCGCAGGTAGAACTACCGCCACGGACAAAAAACGATCTTCCAGTCCCGATTCTTTTACGGGACCTCGAACGCCACCCGCGCAAAAAATGCCCAAAATGTGAAGCGCCGCTCTGGACGGCCGACCGCACACGGACGCGCAAGGTCGCCATTGCGGATTATTTCAAGCGAAAACGAGCACGTTTTGACGTGTTCATCGCCGACGAGGCGCACGAATTGAAGGGAGAAGACACCGCCCAGGGTAATGCCCTGGGAAAGCTCGCCTCATGCTCTGATAAGGTGCTTTGCCTCACTGGTACGCTAATTGGCGGCTATTCAAGCCACCTTTTCTATCTCAACTACCGCCTGGATCCGGCTGGTATGAAAAAAGCAGGTTTCACTTACGGCCAAACGGATCCATGGGTCGAAAAATACGGAGTCAAGGAAGTTGTCATCAAGGAAATAGAAATTTGCCAGGCAGGAAACGCTCGAAGCCACGGCACAAAAACCGGCAGCCGCACCTCTGCAAGCGAGCGCCCGGGCATCAGCCCTGCCCTGTTCGCCGAGCAGCTCCTAAACTCCGCGGTTTTCCTTCACCTCGAAGACGTCGCGCACGCGTTGCCACCTATAACCGAGCGACCTGTCAGTGTGGAAATGTCACCGGAACTCACCGACGCTTACCGAAAACTCGAATATGATATCAAAAAGGTTATGTCCCAGCAGCTCGCACAGGGAAACCGGCGCTTGCTCGGACGCTTCCTCACTAATCTCCTGAGTTACCCGGATAAACCTTTCGAGAACCCGCCGGTCGAACTGGAACAAGGCTCCTATGCCTACCCGCGCGAACTGTCGCAAGATCTCGAATACCCCAAAGAACAAAAATTGATTGAACTCGTACAGGATGCGAAACGCAACAACCGAAAAGCTCTGATTTTCCTCACCTACACCGGAAAGCGCGACACCCAGCCACGCATCAAAAAACTGCTCGCCGACTACGGAATCACCGCCGAAATTCTTTATGCCAAGGAAGTCAAGCCCGCCCAGCGCGAAAAATGGATCGAAAACATCAGCCCGACCATTGACGCGCTTATCGTCAACCCCGAGGCCGTCAAAACCGGCCTGGACCTGATTGACTTTCCCACGGTAATTTATCTGCAAACCGGCTATAGCGTGTTCACCCTACGCCAGTCCTCGCGCCGCTCATGGAGGATAGGTCAAACCCAGCCCGTCGAGATTTATTACCTCTACTACGCCGACACCATGCAGAGCCGAGCCATTAACCTGATCGGAAAAAAACTCTCCGCCTCTGTCGCGCTTGAAGGCAAGCTCACCGCCGAAGGATTGCAGGCCATGGCAGGCGACGACGAGGACGCAGCCCTTGCACTTGCGCGAGCCCTTTGTCAGGGGGGACTTTCGGAAGGCATCGAATCAGTGTGGAGAAGCGTGAACGAGAAAAACGCCGCCACCGTGAAAGCTCAGGAACGCCCCGAGACATCCACCGCCCCGACGACGCTTGCACTTCCGCCGGGAGAAGACGAGCAGGAAGCCGCTACAGCCATGGAGGAACCAAACCCTACCCTTACCCCTCCCGCAACCCCGAACGTGGAACAGCAAGCGAACCACGAAGCCGCACCCGACACCTTCACGCAAGCCATGCTTGCCCTTAACCCCCACCTCTCACCCGATGCTCTCGCCCTCATCCGCTCTCTAGTGAAGGGAGAAGCACTACCAACAGCCACACCACAGCAGGAACCACGGCCCGCTGTCAACGACTCCACAATCACACGCCTCACCACCCCCTCACCACAAACCGCCCAGGTCATACCCTTCCGCAAGCCTACCAAAAAGAAACCCACAGATGAAAAGCAAACTTCTCTATTCGGATAACCCACCACTCAGGGAGCCCTTAACCGGGCTCCTCCCGCCCTTCAATACACAACGAATCCACACCCACTGTTCAACGTGTACGCGACTGCACAATAAACATATAGCCCCCTGTGCATCAGCGCAATGAGTGTATGCAATTATTGTGATTGTGTTTCCTTTCAGCATCCTATCCGCGCCGCGCTGTCCATAGATTCGTCTAATCAGAAAAATTTTTTCATCGACTTGATATGAAAACTTTTTTTTCGCGTCCGTGACTTTGTGTAAATTAAACAGCTTCAAATCAATTCATGTCACAACCACAAGGCTTTTAATTCATCATCACAGGAAAACAAGTATTAATACGACCTCGCACGTGTGTTTAAGGGAACCCACTGACACAAATACCACCCCCCGTGCACCGGAAAAGAGGGAGGGGGGGGGCCGAAACTGCGTGCTCCCCCTCCTGCGTATGTGTCGTTTTTTCTGTATAGGGTGCCTTTTGGCTCTTTTTAGATAATGTTTACCGAATAAGTACTTGTTTTTTCTGAATATCATTCTTCAAACTCCAACTACCTCAATTTTCGAGCTTTTTATCCGGTGCATGAGCTTCGAGGTATGCTGCTGCGAAATCATTGACTGTTGCTCCGTCTTGCTTCACCAGGTCGGAGAGGTTCGTCAGATCTTCGTAGATGGTGTCGATGAGGTGGCACGTTTTGGACCCACACTCGCAGAGTTTCCCGTCGAGTTTGGCTTTGAGGACTTGTGAGGCGTTGAGGATCATCCTTTTACCGCACTCGGCACACTCTATGACGACGAGGGTTTTCCGCTGTGGGCGTTTGGGGATGATCATCAGTCCTCCTCCTCTTCTTCGGGATCTTTGAGGGCCTCTTCTATGGCGAGGACGGCTTTGTCAAGACCGTCTGCGATGCCTCCGTAAAACATCCTGGTATTCTGGTCGATGTGATTCTCTTTGACTTTCTGACACTTCCTTGCTTCATGCAGGAGATCATGCAGGGTTTCTTTGACGCGTTTGATCTGAGCTTCTGGGGTGTCGTTCATTCTATCATGTTCCTCCCTGTCTGGACTCCCCAGGCGAACATGACGGCTGCCCATGCGTGGAGGGCTTTGCCGGGGTTATCGGGTGAGGCTTGCTGCAGGTCGGCGAGGAGGGCGGAAGCGTGAGCCTGGAAATTCTTCGATGCTTCGTTCGTGAACATAAGGGCGATTGGGTATCGTCTAAGGGTTTGGAGCTTTGCCCAGCCTTGTTTGATTTGTGCGGCGTTGAGACGGACGGATGCGGGGTTGTGGATCTTGCTTACGCTCATTCGGGGGTTCCTCCAAAATCCAGATTTCGGATCGGGAACTTCTTGAAGTAGAAGTCCGGTTCGTCGCAGCGGATTTTTTCCCACTCCGCGATTATGGCTTCGACTTGTTCGATGCAGTGGTGGGTATAGGCGCTCCGATGGTGCGCTTTCTCGTCGTGTCGAAGCCACGCTTTGATGTCCTGTATGTGCTTCAAGAGGTCGGTGGTCATGACATCCTCGCTTTGAGAGTCTGTGCTACCAACTCCAGGTATTGCCGGGATCTCGCGTTGTATTCCTCTTGAGTTTCGTTGTTTCTGAATGGTAGAGGTTCGAGAGACGTAAAGATCATCCCGTCTTTGGAGTCGTTGAACTTGACAACGATGGGTCGGTCGTCCTCTTTGCGCGGGCCTGTCATCATGAGAATGAGGAGAAGGATGAAGTTGACGATGGAGAAAGCGGCTGCAATTATGGTGTAGGTGTAGGCTTCTGGTGGTAGCATGGCTCATTCCTCCTCCGTTCCATGACAGGGTACAAGGGTAACGGTGTAATTTCCGTAAGGGCGAGCAGGGTAGGTGATTGCGAAGCATCGGTCGTCTTTTCGGAAGAAGACCATGGAGTCTTTGATTTCTTCGATGACTTGATCTTGCGTCTCTTGGGTTCGCTGTGGGCTTCTTTCGGTGTCACAAGAGACGGTGAAGAGAAGTACGAACGCGAAGAGTAGGGCGATGAGTTTGACGGTGTTCATTGGTCGGTTCCTTTCTTTTTGAACAGTAGGTACTCGAGGTGTTCGAGGTAGTCGCCGTTCCTGCGAGGATGGAGTTCGATCAGGGCGGTGAAGTCCCTGCCTCGTTCGTCTCCATGGTGCCCGTTGATGCGAACGCACTCGGCTGGTGGGACCCTGTAGAGGCGAATCAGTTCATCACAGGAGATCCAATGCCATTGTCCGTCGTACTTGGATCGAACGTATCCAGCAAAGACCGCGTATTGCTTTGGGGGTTTTGGGGTATCATGTCCCAAGGTCCGATCTCCTCTCAGGATTGATCCTGCTTGTTTGAGGCTCAGGGCTCAGGGCAGGGTGTACTGGTGCTGGTTTTGGAAGAATACCGTCTCGCCCCACCTCCTCTTCGGCCTCAAGGTGCTCCTCGAGGATGATGATCGCTCCCATAAGACCAGCCAGAAGGTCGGGGTCGATGCCCCCTTTGTTGAGTGCTGCGTCTACGATGTCACCCATCCAGTCGATTGCCTTCTTCAGTTGGAGACGTTCTGGCTGGAAATTGACTGCTATGTTCTCGGGCATGTCGTTCTCCTTTTTTGGGTTAGTGTCACTCACCTGGCACTTTTTGAACCTATTGGCAGAGTTGAAGATTTCATTTTGTACTTGACAAGGTGTTTGGGGGTCGGTACGTACTTGTACTTCAGGGGGTGAGCACTTCTGAGGGGAGCGAAGAAGTGGGAACCCCGGAGGCTGTGTGTCTGCTGCGCGAAGACGGTCGTTTTGGTTTTTGGTGAATGGACCATTCTCTTATCCCCTTGCTGTAGGCTCTACCGTTTCATCCTCTGATAGAAAGACGAAACCGTCATTCCACAACCACCGAAGAGCTTCCTTTACATCTTCCTTGCTCGAGCCGGCTTGACAGACCAGATCGTCAAGTGTCAAAGGCAAGGGTGAATCCCAGATTTCCCTCATGATTTTAAGGGCAATGCTTGCTTGGTTCTCTTCTTCGTTGTCCATCGACGTAACTCATTGATATAACAGGGAACGGTACACTTTGGTTTAGGGTCGGTACACTTTTCCGGTACAGTTCCGGTACTAAAATGTACCGGACTGTACCGACGATGCTAAGTGGTTACATATACTCAAGTTGTATGGCGTCCTGAGTCTCTTCGAGTGTACCGACCTTCTTCAACTGCCACCCACCGCTCGGCATCCGTTCAACCTTCCCTTCATGGTGAAGCTCGGTCATGACATTCCGTACTGTTCGCTCAGTTTTGGAAATCCTTCGGGCTATGTCGCAAACCTTCCATGCCTTGTCATAGTGGATGTCAAGGAATTCGATGATAGCTCCAGCCGTGTTGTTCCCGGCGTATAGGTTTTCTTCGTCCCCCGAACAAACGAGCCGCCAAGTCGGAGTGCGCCGGGTAATCGAGTACGCCTTCTCCGCAACGTCCTTCCCCGAGACCTTCAAGATGCGTTTGAAGATCTCAGGGTTGTTCTTGTCCTGCTCACTCTTGAGCCACCATCTCGTATCGACCGTACCCGCAAACCCCATGCTCCCCGACGCGGCTTGGTTGAAATGCTTCGCGTCCTTGCTCTTGTTCGTGTGGTGCACAAGAAGGATGCAGACGTTGAATGCCAATGCCAGCTTCTTCATTGGCTTGAGTTCATTTACGTCGAGATAGTACATGTTGGCTTTGCCTGCATCAGCGGACAAATCCTTGAAGTGCGCCCATGTGTCGATCATCACGAGCCGAAGGTCAGGAATCTTCATGATCGTCTTCTCGAGCTGAGCGATGGAACTCTCCTTCGGGTCGATCTGCGTGGCCATGAAGTAATCCTTCGGCGCGTTTCTGTGACCCATGATTTTGAACATGCGATCTTGAAGGCGCCACTCCGAATCCTCCAAAGCCAAGTACAACGACTTGCCGTGTTCACACTGGAATCTGTCGAGGAACCTCCCGCCCGTTGCCACATCAAGACCCAACGCGTGCACAAGCCAACTCTTGTACACACCGGAGTCTCCAATCAACGCGCACAGTCCAACCGGAAGCACTTCTTCCACCACCCACGGATTCCCCTCCACATCCTTCACAGCCAGATCAGCCGCAGAAATGATGGAGATCTCTTGTGCACCGGTCGTCTCCTTTCTCCCGCCGAGTTTGTCCACGTACATGTGGTTTTCTTCAAGAGGGACCGGCACCACCTTTGATTTCGTCCATGTCCACCAATCATCTATCTCCTTCTGCGGTTTCGCCTCATCACAAAGATGCTGGTTCGCGAGAGACAGGACTTCGTGACCAAACGCGTCCGGCAATCCTATCCACCTGAGACGGTTTGCCAATCTGCCAAGATTGAAATGCCGATTCGGATGCGTCCAAAGCTGGAAGTTGTCCGTGAAAGGGACCCTCTCTCCTTGCTGCCCCCTTTCATCTGAGAGATCCAGCTTCAAGGTCGCAACGAATTCATCCACCTTCACCGCCGGCTTATCATCCTTCGTTAACACCTTCACCAGAAAGGGGCACCCCTCGACTTCCTTCACGTTGTAGAAGCCCGGCAGTCTCATGACCCTTCCAAGATCCGAACATGCCTTGTCACCTGAAAATTTCTTGATAAGAGCCCTCTGGACAGCCTCGAATTTATCGAGCGAACATACCCCCACCTTCCAAAAACACTGATACCGATCCGGTCGAGTCTGCGTCACAACATGCGGGAAAAGACCGCATTTCTGAATCGGTTCCAGCGGTGCGCCGTCAAGATCCACGAAAAAAGCCCTCACCCGGGAAATGATGCCTTTCTCCCCCCGCTTGCCGCGTTCCAGGTCTTTGACCTTCTCAGGATCGGCTTCGTTCACCTGAAAGTAGACGCCGTATCCCTCATTGTTCTTTGTAGCAAGCCCTGGACCAGCTTCAAAGAGAGACTTGTACGAAGCATACGGAGGTCGTTTCCGCTTCTCCCTCTCCCGTGAATCGAAAATCTGGAAGCATGTCTGCGCCAGCGGACCCAAGAGGTAATCAAGAAACTTCTGCGCTGCGGTCTCGTCGGGTTCCAAGTACTGCTTTGTCATGCGACAATGATCCGCCACCAGTCTTCATAGGTCACGAGACGACCGTTCGGATGCTCCTGGGTCGGGCGCAACAAAAAGAGGCCTTTTCCGCATACGTCGTTGTTCGGGCTCATGAAGACAAAGAGGCTGACGCGTTCAAAAAACGTCTTACCTTGTTTTACCCATAGCCGCGGTGGATTCTTCCTGCAAATTTCATCGTCGGCATAGATGCAGTTCTTGCACCGAGGCCCCTTCTCCTCGTCTACCCATCTGCTCTTGACCCATTCCTGTAGCACCGCAGGCGGGATGGCTATCTCTTCTGACATGATCACCCCTCTTTCAGAATGGAATGTCGTCTTCCGGAGGAGGCGGACTCTGCCGATTCCCTCTGCGGCCGTCCTGCGGCGATGGAGCACACTTCACGGCCATGAATGCCACAATCTCCGCGGCCGTCCTCTTCACTCCCTGATCATCCTCCCCATCGCGGTACTGCAGCCGGCCTTCCACGTACACGCCGTCTCCCTTACGAAATTGCTCCGCAATGATCTCCGCGGTCTTCCCCCAGGCAACCACTCGGTGCCATTCGGCCTTGGTTTGCTCCTTCCCGTCCTGGTCCTTCCATTTGTAGTTCGTCGCTATGGAAACGGTCGTACACTGCTTACCGGATTGCGTGTACCTCGTCTCCGGATCCTTGCCGCAGTGACCCATGATCACAATGCGATTCAAGTTTGGCATATTGGTCCTCCACGGAAGAGATTCGGTTGTCTTGGGCGGTTGTGTTCGTAGTCCTTGTAGTCCTCATAGGCCCGGAGAATCTTCCTCCTGTTGGGGGCGGTGTCCATGATGTAGTACTCCGGTTCTCGTCCTTTCCCATTCTTGTTCACGGTCAGCCGGGGGCGTTGAGGAAGGGTGACCTTGTGATGATGATCTGCCCACCACAGCCCTCCTACCCACCAGTTGAACCGGTTTCCGGAATTGAATCCAGAGAAGACATTTTTGTGATCAGGTATTCCCATGGCAGCCTTGAGAAGTTGACACGGAGTTTTGTTTAGAGGATGGTATGGGTCATATATTGCAGGCGTGTGGTCTTCCGTGTTGCGTTGCTCGATCGCATTCCGTATGATGTCAATCAACACCATGAATGCCTGGATCAATTCCGTGGGCTGCGTTTCGAAACGCTTCGGCAGCCGGGGGTCCTCGTAGCGGCCGATGGTCATGACCTCAACCAGCACCGTCTCAGCGAAGTCTCGGAACTCTATGGCACGATCACCATCTGACCGCATGGCGACCCTGATTACACCCTCACGGGACAGAATCATGGTTTCTTGCACCCCGCCAGGAGACGGCAGAGGTAAGAACAAAAAGTGCTTACCTCCTTTGAGCTCGCCTCTCTTCACCATATCCCCGATGAGCTTACGAAGGCTCCGTGGTTTGCACCCGAGAGCTGGAGCCAAGCTATTGGCCCGTAACCACCTTTTCCAGTCCTTGTCGATGATCTCAAACTCGACCTCGTGGAACGCCACGATGTCTTTACGGTCAGCGTAGTTGTCGTCGTCATTGTTCATGGTGTCCTCTCTATGCTCTCCACACTGACGGCGGGATCCCTTCAGGGTATCCGTCAAACGCTATGGAGCCCAACCATTCCAGGTGCGGGGTCTCCCCCTCTATTGCGATGTAGAAATCCGCTCTTGTTCCCATCTATTTCTCCTTTCATGAGCCCTGGGGCTCAGGGCTCTCTTTGTGGCGTGAGTGCGCCCCCTCCCCAGCTAGTTCATACGAACCCGGACAAGCCGGTTCCCACACGCTGAATGTGGGTTTTCGCTGGGGAGTGGGGAATACTACCGCGCCATGCCAGACCCTGCCGCGCCCAGCCTGACCCCGCCCTGCCGCGCCCCGCCATACCCAACCTCGCCTTGAACTTCTTTAGCATTGCGTTGTACTGGAATGCTCGCAAGTGCCATGATCCCACGCTCCGCTCGCATAATCCCGTGATCCCTCCTCCAGTTCTTTCCGTAAAACCGTCAACTTTTCGGTTACGGAATCAAGCAGGAGGCTCTTCAGAAAAGCATACGTTCTGGCCTTTTTCTCCAAAGCAGTGATAGCATCAGTGATCTGACGAAGGACCTGGAACAACATCTCTTCATTGTTCAGCACATTGGCGATCCTGTGGTATCCAGTTTCAGTACCTGCCCTTACATGCTCAAAAGCGCGGTGTTCAGGTATCTCTGCCTTTTCCTTCGAGGGGATTACCGTCGCAGCCACCTCTATCGGCGAGCTAGGATCGGATACAATGACTATGCTGCGGATAATGTATCTAGCTTGGGAAAGGCGGTACTGGTGCCCAGCTACCTTGTCGTCCCATTCAAAACACTTGTGCAGTTCGCTTTTCTTGTGCTTTCCAGCGAAAACAACAACATCTTCCGCTTCCAACTCTTCCCCGATTTCGTCCAGTTCAGCCTTCACTCTACTCACGTCTGCTCGGATTCGAGCGCCCTCTTTCCATGCAAATTTCATCGTGCTGCCTCCTCTTTTCGTTTGGTTCTTAGCGATGAGGTCCCTGCCCCGCCGCGCCTCGCCGCGCCATGCCTAGCCTCGCCGCGCCATGCCTAGCCTCGCCGCGCCATGCCTAGCCGCGCCACGCCACGCCGAGCCTCTAGCCGCGCCGCGCCGCGCCTAGCCTCGCCTTGCCGCGCCACGCCTCGCCTTGCCGCGCCACGCCCCGCCGCGCCTAGCCACGCCGAGCCTCTAGCCGCGCCGCGCCGCGC
>Ga0233420_10000363_pt1 | contig 19990 bp, 25 predicted proteins | sample Watercolumn_Mata_4_FD_183009 | JGI IMG/M metagenome (GOLD analysis project Ga0233420, IMG submission 183009) | Freshwater microbial communities from Lake Matano, South Sulawesi, Indonesia - Watercolumn_Matano_2014_102_MG | ecosystem: Environmental > Aquatic > Freshwater > Lake | place...
TTGTATAACTTGCCGAATATGTTCCTACTGTATTATAAGTTACAGGTATTGATGTTCTCGTACATGCTCCTGTATTTCCTCCATCTCCTGAATTAAGAATGCATGTTCCATCAGAAGGCGATGCAGATACTGTAAATGTAACTGTTTCTCCCCTAGTAATATAGGTTTTATCAGGAGTGCAAGAAAGTATTGTTGTTGGACCAGAAACGCCTGTTCCTGTCAGTTGCACATCTGTATAAGCTCCATTTGAATTTGTGAATCTTGCTGTTCTGCTAACTGTTCCAGCAGTTGATGGTCTAAAAGAAATTGTAACAGCATCTGTGTCTCCTGGTTGTGCATTATAATTAGTACTATTGAGGAAAAAAGGATTATTAACAATCTCAGTAAAACTAATAGTTCCTGTTATTGGTTCGCTTCCTGTATTAGTAATTATAAATGATTTAGATGATTGTGAGCCAATTGCAACAGGATCAGGAAAAATATAAGGGCTAGGCGAAACAGAAGGTCCGCCTGGGAATGTTGCTGTAACTACTTTATTTGATATTAATAAGAAAGTGCAATAAGAAGTTGTTGCTTCATCACCTGTCCATTTACCAGAACATTCTCCCCCCCATGTTGCTCCAACAGGAATTGTTTCTAAATTAACTTCATTTCCTATAGGCAAACTCAAAGTACATGACGAAGAGCAGCTTCTGCCAGAAACAGTATCTGTCACTGTTCCTGTACCAGAGATAATGATTTGTAAATTATAAGTTGTTGATTCACTTACACTAACTGTAGCAGAATCAGAAATAACTTCCCTGCAAGTTACACTTTCATACACAATATCTCCTCCACTTCCGTAATATTGAGAATAACAATCTTTCCCCAAAGCAGATATTTGTATATCACCACCAGGACAATAAGCAGAAGTTGCTGTTATTGCCTGTGCTTGAGTACAATCAGCAGAACAAGGATATGATTGATATCCCTCATCACCTGCATAAAAACAATTTGAACATAAAAACATACCAGAGCACTGATAACCATAAGAAGTGGTGTAAGTTGTTGAAGATGGGCAATTTAAACCATAATTTTTTGAACTAGTTAAAACCCCTGTTGTTTGTTGTCCAGATGTTGCTTTTGTTCCAGACCAATCTCCAAAAGCACTGCATGATAGAATATCATTGGAAACCCATGATAATAATGATTGGCTTCCGCTATTTATTGAAGAAGGATTGACATCTAAAGAAACACTGCTGCTTCGAACCTTAACATTAACTGTTTTTTCACTTGATCCATACTTATTAGAACAGGTTAATGTATAATCTGTTGTTGAAGAAGGGGAAACAATTTCATTATCAGTAAAAGCAACAAAACGACTTCCTGTCCCATCCCACCAGCTTTTTGTACACCAATCTTGATCTGCAATATTTACATTAGATACACTCCAGGACAAAGATGAACTTGTTCCAGAACCAGATAATATAGAGTCAGGATTAGCAGTTAATGAAATACTTGGTGGAGGCGGAAGACTATCTACATAATTAATAAGAAAGATAAATATGAATAAAAAGAATATTAATAAAAAAACACTTTTTTTCAACATCCTCTTTTGCATATTGGATATTGTTAAAACATATATTTAAAGTTTGCTGTTATTTATCCGCTATGCCATATTGAATATTTGGCTTATTCATCTATAAATTTCATGCCTACGATATAATATAAACCAATCAAATTATTTTTCATCATATTTCCTTGTCCATGCTTATATGAATCTTCATAAATTATTTTGGCTGTTTTTTTATCAGCGAAACGGGGAGTAGAATAATTTAAATTTATTAAATAAGGCACCATAATCGTTTTTTCTTGAGGGAGAGTTAAGGCATGTGATCCTGCCATATTTGTCCCCATCCCAGAACTATGTCCAAATTCATGTGTTAATGCCCCCGGGATTATTTCTCCTTTTTCATTAACAATAACAAAAGTTTCTCCAAAATTAATATAACCATCTTCAGGATAAATATCTAAAAAAAAACCAAGATATTGATTTATTTCGGGATAAATAACCATCCTTCCATAATCTGCTGTTGAATTATAATCAATTATATAATTATTAACAACTCTTATTTGGTTTGGATTGTTTACCTTTCCATTGAACCATGCTCCAATATCTTCTTTATCAAGAATTCTTGCTTTTATGTTTTCAGCAGTTGTCTGGCTAAAAAATGCCTGAATATTTGGATTTTTTGGCGTCTTTGATATTATTATTTCCTTAAATGGATAAGAAGAATTGTTTTCAAAATCCCATTTATACATTATGGGATTTAAATTTAAAGCATCTATAATCCCCTTCCCATTTGTATTATCACCAGTCAAAACCTCCCCCATATGTCTTCTAAAATCTTCTTTGGTGATTCCATTTTCAGCTAATCCGTCATAAGGAACAACCCTCAGCGTAAGCCCCCTTACATCTCCACGAGGGATTTTTATTGTTCTCACATAACTTTTTTCTGTCCCATTTTCAATTTTTCTTCCTTGAACTAAGATAGAATCTGCTAAATTACCAATTCGGTAATTTAATCTTGTATTGAACTGTCCGGTTGCATCAGCGATTATCTCTCCTAATTTTTTGTTCCTTTGTGTTACAGGATCCATTTTTCCGTCATAAACTCTGACAACTCCTGATTGTCGAAGATGTTGTTCATTGTCTTCAAGAACACCGCCAACATCAAGCAAGTCTTCAATTGTTCCTGCTAAAATCACATTGCCTTTTCCACATAGATTATCTCCCGCCCAAACCCTAACAGAGTAGTTTCCTATTTTTCCATCAATTGATTTTATTCGCACATTATTGCCATTAATGCTGACAGTTGTTTTTCCATCTTGAGATGTAGCATCAGCAATATTTGGGTGGTCCTCTGGATTTGTATCTAAGATTTTACCATCGAAACAAGGGTTTATCTCGCTTCCCTCATCCATGTTTGCCGAGATGCCTGAAAGACTTATTTCAGGATTATAATTCGGCACGATTTGATTTGCTATTATCGACGTGTCTCTCCCTGCCGGTGTTTTTCCAGCGAGTACTAGATTTTAATTTCCCTTTGTCACATTCTTATTTGTCGAATAAGAAAGAGTCTCTGAATAAACAGAGTCAGTTATCATTCTGAAAGCGACAGGATTCCCATCTCTTGAAACAGTCAATGTTGCATTGTCCAGGTTTTTGATTTTTGCAGTATAACTCACATCGACAGAATTCTTAAGTTCTGCTGTTAAGGAGATGTCTGACTTTGGTTTTGGAGGTATTACTGGTGGGGGCTGCTCAACAGGATTATCGCATCCGCTTGAAGATATTCCAATTAATAAACTCCCGGCTAAAACAGCAGAACGTGCAAGATTTCCCATTCCTCTTAATATTGACTCTAATTTTGCCATTTTTATCTGGTTTTGATAGGATTTTCATATATAAAAAGGTTTCTCTTATTAACTCTTTAGAGGTAACAAACCCCTATTTTGCCAGCCAGCATAATATCAAGTTATAATTATAATCCAGAAACCGCCCTATTATTATACTGCATTAATAACATGTTGCCTGATTACTGATAAACATTCAAAACAACTTTAGCGTCATCACACTTTGGCTGGAATGAAATCTTTGTCTGGTCTTTAGCATTGAATGAAACCAGCCCTGTGCCCAATATTGCTTTCTCATAGTTGAATCCAGTATTATCTACTTTCAAGACATAGACTTTTTCATTTACCAAAGCACTAAGCTTTTCAGATTCTGTTAAAGCAACTTTCTGATATTTCCCATCTGTGGTCAAAACAAGCTTTTCATTCAAAGGATCATAGCTTACAGTTTCCCCGCTAGGGCTTGTTTTTGAATAATCAAAGTTCTTTGAAGGATTTGTGCATTGAGTCAGGTCATATTTCATTATATAATCGCCAGGACTCAATGTTATCATAAGGTATCCGTTTGTGTTCAAAGTCAGTTTATCGCCATATTCAACAACTCCGTTGGAGATTGAATCATAATTTTCAAGAAGAACAGGAGTCTGTGTTCCTCCGGATGTTTCTGTTTTTTTGAAATCAACTTGAGTTACTACGAGATAGACAACAACAGCAATTACTATCACTGAAATAATAGCTATGAGAACTTTTTTGGTTTCCATTTTCCTCTTTACATCTCTACATTAGTAATACTATTTTATAAATATTTCCTTTTTTTGGCTTATTCCAGCAAAAACTTTATAATCCTGTAAAGAAAAATCAGCGGAAGAATAACAAGCAATCCGATTACCATAAAAGATGATGAAATGTTTTCTGCTAAGTTTTCTATTTCCATATTTAATCTTAATTAAATAATTATTTTTGAATTATTTAAATTTTTTTATAATTTTTAGATTAAATAAATTTATAAAATTAAATTTCTTAAATAACAAATGGTTAATTATTTCAGGCAACCATATAATCCTAATAGAATTCCCATGCAGAATAACGAACATTTAATGAATCAGGATAATAAGATATATTGGATTATTGGAATTTTTATATTGCTCTTGATGGGGGTTTTGGTGTATATAATATTTGTTTCTCCTTTTCAAAAAGATGATTCTCTAAAAACAGATAAAGGAGACATTAACAAGACACAGTTTTCCCAGCAAACTTCCCAAATTCCAATCTCGTGTAAGATATGGGATTGTTTCATAGACGCATCAAAAAATTGTGAAAGGTCTAATTTTACCTTTACCAAAAGTTTGGATTTATTCGGAGCTAATTTTACAAGCACTATGTATTATGAATTAAAGGGTCTTGATAATGCAAAATGCATATTTTATTTAAAAATGGAAGAAGAACATATGGATTATACTGAAGAGACAATTCAGCAGATGTTAGAAAGCGGAAATACCAAGGAGGAAATTGAGCAGATGAAGGAAGAGATGAATGAACAAATTGATTTAATTGAGGGAAAAGATGGGCAATGCAAAATAAGGACAGATGATTTAACTGTTCTTTTAACAAAATGGAAGAACGGGGATTCTGAAGGCGGAGTCTTTTGTCAATTGACTTCCGAGCGAAACAATTGTGAATATACAGGGGATTGGGAAGTTTTCACTGATTGCGAAGGGGATTATTTTGATCAAAATTGATTCAATTTTTTAAAGAAAGATAATATTTATATACTTTTGAGATTATGAAATGAAATGGAAAAGCTTGAGGAAATTTCAGATAAGGTTTCAATTAAAGTGTCCGAAGAAAGAGAGGAAAGATACGAGGGACTTTACTTAATTGAAGAAAAATCTTATAAAAGCGGAACCAGTATAAAATACTGGATGTGATTTTTATTCTTTATTTATATCGATAAATTTATTTACTCAGAGGAGGACATAAATCAGAATGGAACAAATTATTTTTAAGGATGAAGGAGTGAATTTCGGGAATATTAAGGAGTTTATAAACAAAAATAATATAAGAATAATTTTATTCGCCGAAACACACGGATTGATAAATGAATTGGAAGTTCAAGAAGAAATAATAAAAAATTCTAAACCTTCTGTTTATTTATATGAATTATTGGAAGAAGAGAGTTTAATCTCAAAAGAAGATTTTGATAATTTTTTATCTAGATCAGATGAAGAAGATTTTTCCATAATATCAAAATTCTCAGATTTAAAACTGGCTATTAAAATGGCAAGAAAATTTGGAATTCCAATTATTGGTTGTGATATAAAAGATATGCTTAGAAAAAATACAAGATTCAGGGAACCGCATGAGATTTCCAAATCAGAATTAAAAGAGGAAGAAAAAATTATGGAAGAAAGAGAAAAGAAGCAGATTGAAATAATTAATAAATATCTTAATTCGAATAAAAATTTACTTTTCGTTTCAATAGGAGCATATCATCTCAGAAAAAATTCTCCAATATTCAAATCACTTAAATCAAATTATCTGTTGGTGTATCCTCTTTTTGATGGAAAAGAGATAGGTGAGATAAATAATCCCTTGAATCATGAGGTAGTTTTTTGCATAAAATCAAATATAACTAAAAATGGAAAAAAAAGTTAAGTTAAAAGAATCAATATATATCTTAAAAGAATCTGAAGATGCGTATCAAGTTATCTTTACCGGAACAAGAAAAATCAAGAAATTTAAGGTAGATGATTTAGTAAAAAGAATAATCAATGAATTGAAAGTTGAACAAGAAGTTAATTCTCTTATTTCCAAACTATCTGCAGATTATAATGTTCAAAAAATAAATGCTTGCTTAAAATCGCTCGAGTATTATGGAATTGTAAGAAATTATGATATAAATGATGATGAAAGACATTCAAAGCAACTTTTATTTATAGATGAACTTACAAATTCTTGGGAGGAAACTATTGATTTACAGAAAAGAATACAAAATTCAATTATTTCAGTATTTGGGGTTGGAGGAATTGGAACTTGGATAGTAAATGGGTTATATCAAATTGGAGTGGGAGAGATAAGAATAACGGATCCAGATAAAGTTGAAAAAAGCAATTTAGGAAGACAATTATATTTTACAGAAGAAGATATCGGAAAATTAAAGGTTGAAGTTATTAAAGAAAAATTGCCATTTGCAAATATAAAGAAATTCGCACAGGTGGTTTCTTCAGATATAAAATTAGATGAGATTATAGCAGGTGCGAGTTTTCTTGTTAATTGTGCGGATCAACCTTCTGTTGAAGAGACTACAAGAATAATAGATAAATATGCTAACAAATATAACATTCCTTATTGTGTAGCCGGAGGATATAATATGCATCTCGGAATGGTAGGACCAATAATTGTTCCTGGAAAAACTGCCTCATTTGATGATTTTCTTAAATATCAAAAAAGCAGGGATTCTCTAAAAGATTTGGAAGTCATTAAGGATATAGAACAGACTGGAAGTTTGGGTCCGATAGCTGGTGCAGTTGCTAACATTCAATTAATAGAGATTTTTAAGTATATAATTGGAAGAGGAAAAGTTAATTTGAATTGTTTTGCAGAGATTGACTTTTTAGATTTTAATATAATGTGGAGACAATTTTCTAAACCAGCTTAATGATTTTTATTCCTTCCTTTTTTCAAATTCCCGCAACTTTATTAAACTTCTTTCAGCTTTTATTAATATGGAAACAGCAATTGAAAAACATAAGAAGATAATCACGAATTTTGCGCTTTCGCCTGACAAGAAAACTCTTCAACAGTTTGAGAATTGTTATTCAGAACCTTATGTTTTCAAGGCATCTCTTATGCCAGATGCACATGTCGGCTACGTTGCTCCAATAGGAGCTGTTCTTGCAACAAAGAATTATATTGTTCCTTCATGGGTTGGATATGATATCGGATGCGGAATGACAGCTGCGAAACTGCCGAAAAAGATTCTTGCTTTATTGAAAGAAAAAGCTGCAGAAATATATCATGAAGTAAAAAGAGAAATTCCAATGGGACTTGGAGAAATTAATATTTCAGAAGCCAGGATAACAAAAGAAACAAGGGAATCTTATTCAAAAATCGTCGGTAAATTCAAAAAAAGAGAATATAATAGAGAAGTTTTGAGGTTTTTGGAATCAGGAAAAGCACTGAGAAATCTGGGAAGCCTTGGACATGGAAATCATTTTATATCGCTGAATGAAGATGATTCTGGCACTCCGTGGATTGTTGTTCATTCTGGTTCAAGGGCTGTTGGGCATTGGATTGCAAAACTTTACATGAAAAAATCATCTGGAAAAGAAAAAAATTATGAAGAAACCTATCCTCTTCTTTCAACTTCGCAAGAAGGAAAAGAATATCTTAATCTTCTTGATTTCGGCTTGGAATTTGCAAAACTGAACAGATTAGAAATGATAAAAAAAGTCTGCTCTTCAATTGAAAGAGTTCTGAAAATAAAAATAAAATTTATTTTGTGGACAAATAAAAATCACAATCATGCGATGAAGGAAAACGGATTTTTTGTGCATAGAAAAGGAGCAACTCCTGCAAAAAAAGGAGAACGTGGAATAATTCCGGGAAACATGCGCGACGGCTCTTTTCTCGTCGAAGGAAAAGGAAACGCGGATTTTATCTCGAGCTCGTCGCATGGAGCAGGAAGAGTAATGAGCAGAAAGCAGGCAAAAGAAAATCTTCGTCCTGATATTTTTAAAAAAGAAATGGAGGAAGCAGGAATTATTGGAAATTTTTCAGAATTCTCCATTGATGAATCACCTGAAGTTTACAAGAATATTCATCAGGTTCTTGACGCGCAGAAAAAATCAATAAAAATAATATCTCATCTCAAGCCATTCATCAACTGGCAAGGCGAAGGAAGGCACGGCCGGCATTGATTAATCAAATCTATTCAATCACCGTGCATGAAAGCACGATTTTTCTCGGATTATAAGTCTGCAAATTTGCAAAAATTACTGAGTATGTTGAATATACTTCTTTTGATTGTGTGTTTGTTATCACGCATTCCTCGCTGATTTTGCATATTTTTGCATCACATATAAGATAACCTGGATTTTTTTGTTCAAGTTTTGTTTTTACATTCTGAGGAAATGCAGAGCCATTTAAACTTGCCGGAAGATTTGAATCGCTCAATGAAAAAATGCTTGTTCTGCATGAATCGTCAAGTTCAACTGCACGCAACATTGCTTTTTCATCTTTGTATACTTTTGACGAAATATCTTCGCTATTTACTTCACTATTTGAATTTATAATGACAATAATAACTCCTCCTATTAATAAAACAGCCATAAATGCCTCTACAACCTTTATCCAACCTTTTTTGTTTGTCTTTATTTTATTAAGCATTTTATTTTTACCATACTTTTACTACAATATCCCCTGAATGCAGATTTAGATTAGCATCAAGATAATCAATTGAAACTCTTTCTGTGGATATGTCTATGCCAAGTGGCGCTTCTCGAGTGCGAATTAATGTTCCATTTTCATATATAAAATCAAAGCTAAATTCTCCTGAAGAAATTCCGGCATCTTGTTTTATTGTTTGATAATTTATATTATAGAGGGAAATTGCATCTATAATTTTTTTTTGAAATATTCTGCTTTCTTTTCTTACAATTCCAACATCATAATCATTTGTTGTTAGAATGTCGCATGAACTGTAAGTTCCCTCTGTTGCTGAAATGCCCTGTGAAGCATATATTTTGAAAAATCTATTTGTTTTGTCGCTGGAAATTCCAAGAATGCTTGTAGATTCCTTGTATTCAAATCCCAATGAAGAATCATCTGCCTTTTTTACAGCCATATTGCTTCCAGAAAGCCCTGTTTCATTCAATGCCGTCAATTGCTGAAAATCAACGCAATTCTTAACAAGATTTTCTCCGTCCTTTATGCGCACGCTTATTGTTGTCAAATCAGATGAGAGATAATTCAAAAGATTTATTTTTGTACCTTCAAGAATTCCGGATTTTCCAGAATTAATATTTAATGAAGGCCAGAATATTGCAATCAAAAAAACAACAAATGTAATGAATATCATAAAAGATATCATCATTCCGACATGCGAGCCTGTTTTGTTTTTTGGAAAAATAATTTTATTGTCTCGCATTATTTTATGCACCTCCAATAATCAAACCAGCTCCTGTTGAGATTAGAAAAGATGAAAGCATCAGCGCAAATGAGTGCTTTATTCCTGATTTAAGATTTCCGTCTGCAAGTTTTCCAATTGTCAACCCTGAAAATAATCCCTGTATCAAAAGAAGATAAAGAAATGCGTCTGCAAGAGCGTCCTGATCAAGAGATTGTCCTCCTCCAGAAAGTCCGCCGATTCCTGCAACTCCTCCGGCAGCCCCAATTCCCGAAATATCATTTATTATTGGAATTATTTTGAACTGCATTACGAGAACAATAATCATGAAAACAAAGAAAATTATATATCCCTGAACAACAAGAGTGGATATTGAAGCTTTTCTTTCTTTTTTTATCTTGTCAGAAGTGCTTACAGCTCCGGCAACATCTTCAAGAATCTTTCCAATGTCTCCTCCTGCTTTTTCAGCCTGTCCGATTAATGTAATTGATCTTGAAATTGTTTTGTTGTCAACATCTTTTGCAAATGTTTGAAGAGCAAAACTAAGAGGAATTCCCAGTGCTATTTGATTTGCCAGTTTTTTTATGTGCGGACTTAAAACACCGAATGATTTATTTCTAACATTCATTATGCTTCGACTTATCGGTGTTCCTGTTTTTACGCTTTCAACAAGGCTTCTTGCGAATTCCAAAAACATTTCTTCTTTCTCAAGTGCGACTTTTGATTCCTTAATAACTCTCAGAATAAATGGCAGAATTGCAACAACCAATCCTATTCCAACAAAGAAAAACATGAAATCAGTTCCTCTAAAGAAAAGAGAAGAAGCCATTATTGCAACCCCAAGTCCAATTCCAACTATGTAAGATTTTCTTATTTCAAGTTTTTTTATGTTCATTTTTAATAAATTTTGGTGTTAATTTCTATTTTAATTCCGTTAATATAATTTTGAATTGTTTTATGTCCCTTGAGATTTGGCAATTTTAATGCTTCTTTTGGAGATATCCAGATAAAATCCTTTAATTCCCTGCTATCTAATTTAATTTTGTCATTCAGAGCCTCGCATACAACATGGAAATAAATGAAATGTGCTTTTCTATGAAATCGCGGATCATTGAATTCCTCCCCCATATTCACACAGTAGAGTGGTTTCAGCTTAAGTCCTGTTTCCTCTTCACCTTCACGTTTAGCTGCCTCCAATATTGTTTCTTTATATTCAACATGCCCTCCAGGTAATAGATAGGCTTCTCCCCATTTATTTGATTTAATCAAAAGAATTTTATCGCCTTTAACAATAAGCGCGGATGATACTATCTCAACAGTATCTTCATAAGATTCGGGTTTATTCTCTTTTTTCATTTTACTCCGCGGGTTGCTTTAAATGAAGGAATGTGAGGAAAAAGATGTTTATGATAGTAACTCCAAGCACCATTACTAAAGTTATTGTTCCTGTACTAAGACTTATTCCCAGTCCTCCTATTTTCAGCATCATTAGCATAAGCATAAGTATCATTGGCGCTGCAATCACAACGCTTATGTAAATATCCATAAATGTTTCTGCGGATTTTGCCTGTTTTTCTTTTTCAAGACGATGTTCGAAAAGCAAACTGTTTGCTCTTTTGTCAAAGAAATCAGGAAGATGTCCTCCAGATGAGATTGCAGTTGCTAGACTGTTGAATAAATCAGAGAGTTTTCTACTTGGATTATTGAAAGCCATATTTCTTAATCCTCCAACAATGTCATATCCGTATATATTTATCTGATTCAAAAGTTTTGTAAACTCTTTACTTATAGCAGGATATTCTCCAGTATCTATTATTATTTTGAATATTTTTGTTAAATCTATCATTGAACCAGATATGGCAGCCATATGTATTGTAACAAAAGGAAGCTCCTGATTGATTTTTGCCTCAACTGCTTTTTTTTCAAGAGAAGGATAAATATACATTGAAATAAAAGTTCCTATCGGAATAATAAATACTATCCAGAAAACTTTCAAAAATCTTTCTCCAATGCTCTCTTTCGCCAGAGTTATTATTGGAAGCTCTGCTCCAATATTAAAGAAAAGGAAAAAAATCATTATAAAAATTCCAATAGATATTGAAATCAATGTTGTAAAAAAGATTAAACATATATAGCTTCCAAGAACAAATTCAAGGTTTGATTTTATCAAGTCCTTATCTAAATTTTTAAAAAATCCTTTTTCAATAAGTTTTCTCGCATAATCTGAAAATAATCTGGTTGCTGTTTTGGTATAAGGACTTAATTTTTTTGTTTTTACCTCAACTTTTTCTTCTTTTTTCTTTGTTAACCTTTTCAGCGCTTCCTTTTCAATTAATACTGTTTCTTCTTGAAATTGTGTTTTATCCTCCTCTTCATCAACTTCTTTTAGTGAAGAGCCAGCACTTTCTTTTTCAAGCTTGTAAGAGCTTCCATATTGGCTTACTGACTGCAATGTTTTTTCAGGAACCGAAATTTTCTGAATTGGCGCTGAATATTTTGCAAGAGGAGCATTTGCAACAATTTTTTCAGTATCAAAGATAATTTCTTTCTGAATTCTTTTTAGATACAATTCAAGCGATTTAATATGCGATTCCAATTTTTTTCTGCTTACGTCATCTGCTTTTTTAAGAGATTTATTTATGCTTAGAATCTCTCTTAACAGATTTATCTCTGTAAAAATTTTCTTTTTCAATTTCTCAATCGGACTTTCAACTTTCTTCATCATTTTCTCTTTTACTATCCTTTATGGAATTATATCTGCTATATTTTTTTGAAGCTGTAATATCAGGCTTTTTGCCCTGTTAAATTTCTGGAAATCGTGTTTTTTGTAAGATTCATCAAGAATAATGTTTACCTGTTCAAGAGATTTTATAATCTGTTCAAGAATTTGCTCACTATCTTTTTTCATTATGAAATCAGGTGAAAAGCGTTATTAAATATTTTGATGAGAAGAATTATAAAACGCCAAATCTTTTCAGAACTTCCTCTGGCTTTTTGTAATATTCAACAATTATCTTCTGGATATCCTCAAACTCAAATATCTTCTTCGTGTAAAGATTGTAAATAAGCTGGACTCTTTTTCTAAATTCAAGCTCAAGTTCGCTCAAATCAACTCCGTATCTTTTTGTAATTTTTTCAAATATCTTGCTTGTCTTTTTGAAATAGAAATGGTCATCGCTCGCGTTCCATCTGAAAGGAGTGTTTGTCATAGCAACTCCGTCTGGCGTGACATTTATTATCTCGACGATTTCCTTGAGTTTTCTTGTTTCCTGTTTGTTGACAACAGCATGAGTCATGATGCATACACAGTCAAGAACATTAAGCAAAGTAGGAGAAAGTTCGATTGGAGGAGTTTCCAGTCTTTTTATGACAGTGTCAACAGAATCAGCGTGAATAGTTGAGATTGATGAGTGTCCTGAAGCCATTCCCTGAAAAAGAACAGATGTTTCTTTTCCTCTAACTTCTCCGACTATCACATAATCTGGATTCTGTCTAAATGAACTTCTCAGCAATGTGAACAAACTTATCTCTCCGGTTTCTCCTCCGCCTGTTGCTGTTCTTACAACGCTTGGAAGCCAATTTTCTCTTGGAAGATTTAATTCACGAGTATCTTCAATTGATACAACTCTTGATTCAGGAGGAATGAAAAAAGCAATTGCATTAAGAAGAGATGTTTTTCCTGATGATGTTCCGCCGGTAATCAAAATGTTCATTTTGTACTGCACTAAAATCCAAAGATAAGCAAGCATTTCAGGGCTTAATGTTTTGAATGATATAAGCTGCGTTGGCGTCCAGGGCGTTTTTGTGAATTTTCTTATTGTGAAAGTAGGTCCACGCGAGGTTATGTCTTTTGTATAAGTTGCGTTTACTCTGCTTCCATCAGGCAATGTTGCATCAAGAATTGGACTTGCATATGAAATATATTTTCCTGTTCTCTGCGCGAGTTTTTCAACAAAACTTGCTAATCTGTCCATATCATTGAACATAAGAGTTGTTTTTATGTTTCGATATGCACGATGAACAATGTAAACAGGAGTATCAACTCCGTTGCATTCAATATCCTCGACAAAATAATCCCTTAAAAGAGGTTCAACTTCATTCATTCCTATGAAGTCCCTGCAGATATAATAATAAATTTTCTGATATGTTTCATATGACATTTTAAGCCCGAATTCTGTTGCAAGAAATTTAAATCTCTTGTCAAGATAATCCAGAAGTTTTTCCTGTTCTTTTTCAACAACAACATCAAAATTGATTATATCCCTCATTGCTTCAATTATTTGGTTTTTGTACTGTTCTTCTGTTGAATTAAGCAGAGGCTCTTCTATTTCATAAACCAGTTCGTAAATTTTTGGATTCCAATAAATATGAACAGACGCGAAAGGAGCAATAAGACTGTATCTTACATCAATTTTTGTTTTGTCAGCTGTTTTTTTCAAGGGAGGAATAGGAGGAGAAAAATCTATTGCAACTTTTGGATAATTTGTCAAATCAAATGATGATGAAGTTTCTGCCATTTTATTCTAGTTTAAAGTCAAGAACTATTTTATTTGAAGCATCTTTTCCGTGATGTGAAATAAACAGAGTGTATGGAGTTGATGCTTTGTTGATTATTCTCAATTCATCTTTTCCATCAAAAGTAATGTTGTAATTAGAGTAGATTTGCGTCATATTTACAAAAAATTCATCGCCTCTTTTTTTTGTAAAAACAAGCAGTTTTCCGTTTAAAATATTTGCTCCAGGTTCACTGTACATGTACGCGCTGTTCATTTCAAAAATTATTTGGTTTGTTGCGCCATCTATTTTGAATGTGCCGTCTTTTACTCCAAGTTCAAGAACTCTTTTGTTTCCAATTCCTTCTGAAGCAAGAGAAATAAGAATGCCGTCTATTTTATTTAGCACTGCTGCTGATTGTTCAATCAAAGATTTATCCTGCATTTCTTCAATTCTTGGTTGAGCAATTGCCAAAACAGCTGTTATTGTTACAATTGCTATTAAAGTATAGATTACAGTTTCAACCCATATTTGTCCTCTTTTGTTTTTTTGCATGCCGCACCACTCTATTTATTTCTAAATGTAATTTGATTTAAATATCTTCGGTTTAGAAAACATTTTAAGCATTATTGGCAGAAATTACAGAACAATAATTGCTTAACAGTTATCTATTTGGTGAATCGTATCTGAAGAACCGCATTTTTCCCCCTTGATTATAGGGATTATGCCTATTGAAGAAGGAAAAGATGTAATGCCATCATAAAAATATGTAAGTCCTGCATTTTTGTCAGGAATCTTGATGCCGTCGCTTCTACTTGGATAATTTTTTATGTCATCAAAGATTTGAGATGTTTTATTCAATGTTTCGCTTTTTGATGTTCCGGCAAATGAGACAGAAACCAAAATCTCGTCTATTTCTATATCCCCAACGTTTATTGAAAATTGCATCCTGTCTGTTGTAGAATTATAACAGGTGTAATCATTGTTTAATTGAACCTGATCAAGAACTCCGAAACAGGCTTCTCCTTCTGTAAGTTTGTCTTCAACAAGATTTGAAACAATTCCCCAAACAATGCCTCCAATAACAACAGTAAGAGCAACCACTATCATAGTTGCCACAACAGTTGAAACTCCAAGTTTATTTTTGAACATTTAAGAAATAAAGAAAAACACTTTATTAATTTGGCGGTTTTTAAATACAATACATGTTTTCATTTATGACTGGACCATAAACCATCACATAATTACTTCCCTCTTGGACAACAATTATTCTGTCATTTGTTTTTAATATTCTTGAAAGATTTTCACTAATTCGAATTTCAGGCGGATTTAAACCTTCCTCAGATACTGTAACTCTGTCACCATCATCTCTTTTGATAACTTCTTTTACTGTTAAAGTTCCTATCCATAATTTTTTGGAATAAGCTACAGTCACATCTCCTAAATTTGTCATTTCTTATCCCAATAATTTTAATTTATAATAATTATGTTAATGAAAAATATATACAGGTATTTATCCCAAAGTGATTTCCTGTCCGTAAGTGTCAGCGCAGGTGTGGAGCTTTTTCTCTCCGCTGTCTGTTATGCCTGCAAGAACAGGAATTAGAATTGCTTTTTCAGCAGTGCTCAAACTGCTTAATGTTGATGATGAAAATGCGTTTCCTGGATTCAATCCTGTTTTAGGCCAATTTGAATTTTCAATTTCCTGCAAATCATTTGTTACATGGCTTCCGTCACTGTATATCTGAAGCTTGACGCTGTAAACAGGAACATTTCCACCATTTAATATAAAAAGAGTTCCGGACGAATAACTTGAATCAAGCTGCACGTCTCCGCACACTATTTCAACATTTTTTCCGTCAAATTTTGTTATTGCTTCTTTGTTTACATTTCTAAACCAAAGAAAAACTATGAGCGCTATTACGACAACCATCACAACAAGAAGAACAGTTGCAATAACAGGCGAAATACCTCTTTTGTTTGCCATTTTCATTTATTTATTATATGTTTTCGGTTTTATAAATTTATATTTTTATGATTTAAATGAAGCAGCAACATATAGGATAACTTGGATTTTGTTGTTTGCAAATACTATTCCCCCCAGATTCTACTGTTCCTTTACATATACCTGTATTAAAAGTGCAAGAACTGCTTGTATAAGGAGGATTAAGCAGTAAACTAATGCAATAATTAGTGCATCCGACACCACCGTTTATTGGCTGGCATGTTCCAGAAATACAAATATTTCCAGATAAACATTGTGCTTGTTGTCCTTGGCAAGCTGTTGGTTCTTGGGCACAAGTTTCACCAGCATCACAAACTCCATTTCCAATTGTATTTGTCATTGTTTGACATGATGATGAACAATAAGTGCAACTGCCACCAGAGGGAGGAATGCATATAATTCCATTTTGCGCTCCATTATCACAAGTTTCTTGTGAAGGATTCGTAGTCCCATCACCACAATAAGGTCCAGGAACACTTTGTATTTGACATAATTCTGTACAATATGTACAACTACTTCCATAATTAGGTGTACAAATATCTCCGTTATTAGGAGGAGCAGTGCTAGAACTTCCATCATCACATTGTTCTCCACTATCAATATCACCATTTCCGCATAATGGTGGTATATCCTAACATTGTCCTTCGGTACTACAAGATTCTCCACTACCACAACTTCCGCATGATACAGTAGTTCCGCAATTATTTATTTGTGTTCCGCATTCTCTGCTTCCACATGTTACCGAAAGTTCTTCTGCATCACATTCTATTTCAGGTTCTCCGATAATCTGTGTTGTTATTGAATTTCCGCATGTTACAAATCTTTCCTTGTTGTCTTCTTTTTCAAATCTCGTCGGTATTATGCTTATTGAATAAAGGGAAAGATTTGAAGGAATATTAAAGACATGCACTGCTCTTTCTCCAGGACTTAAAATATCTGTCTGCAAAGAGAAGAATTTTATGTATTTCTCAACTTTTACTCCGCCAAACGACGGATTGTGATAAGCAGACAAATCAATTGTAGCAATTTCCTGGTTAGAACTGCTTTTTGCATATATGAAATATCCATAGACATCAAAAAGTCCGTTGTTTTTCAAAGTTAGCTTTAACTGGAAATCAGTTTGATTAAGTTCAGCTTTTTCAATGAACAGTGAAACTCCGTCAGGACAGATGTTTATTTCTTTCGGTAAATATGTTTTCATCCAACTATATGCAATAATTCCCATGACAATTGCAAGAGTTATTAAAAGCACATAGCCAACCATCTCGCTTACTCCGCGCTTGTTTTTTTTCTTTATTCTATTTATTATCATTTTTAATTATTGTATTTAATTTCTGATTGCATATTCATCACCGTTTATTTTTTCAAACAATATAAAATAAAAATTCTTTCCGGATTTCAATGCAAATAAATAATCTTTTCCCTCGATAGTTAAAGTAATTGAAGAAGATGTAGGAGTAAAATCAGAACTTGAAATTTGTCCGGCATTCATTTCCATTGCTGTTTTTCCAGAGCCAAAATCAACATAAATTGTTTTTTCTGTTTCAGAATATCCTCTAACAGTTATTGAAGAATTGTCTCCAAATAAAAAATAAGATTCTTCCCCATCGCGAACATAATTTATATAATCCGCGCTTAAATTTTTCATAAGTTCCTGCATAGAACTTGAACTGTATCCATTATAAGTTCCGAAATCAAGGACATTCTCGCTTTCTATTTGCAATTCTTCTCCAAAATTCGAGATAGTTATTGTAGATTGTCTTGTTGAATAATTTTTCAGATTTGCAAAGCCGATTATAACCAATGAAATGATTATCGCAGCAATCAGATAGAACTGTCCTTTCTTGTTCCCTCTTTTCATAGAGATTAAAAGGAAAAAAGGTTTATTAAAGTTTTGAAAAAAATTCAGTGTAGACCCGGAGTATTGCTTTTAGATTATCGATGAAGTTCCCTTCAATCTTTCTCGGTTTTGCTACCCGTTAAGCACCTTGACAAATGTTTAGGGCTGCTCCGATCAAGGCCTGACCCGTTTCGCATATGCAAGATCAAAGCGGACAAAACGTCAACGTCTGATTAAAGACTTGTCGACGCACTAATCACGCCACTCCTTGCAGTCTGCCTAAAGCCCGTTTGCAGTCGGCAGAGGGCTAACCTGCCACCTGGTCTACGACATATGAGGCAGGTTATTGTTTATAAAGTTTGTCTCTTTCCATCGAAACGTTTATAAATGCCATACCATTATTTATGTGTATGAAAATTAGTAAGAAGGATGTGCTTAGGATAAACAAAGGATTTGGCGGAAACTTAAGAAATAGTTCGAGCTTGGATTTTGCAATTGACAGCATAAATGATCAAAAATGGGGAATTTATAAAAAATTAGCTTATTTATGGAGGGCAATATTGGTTGATCACCCTTTTTCCGACGGCAATAAAAGGACAGCAGTATTTTTTGCATATGCTTTTGCAAAAGAACATCAGAAAAATGTGGATAGTGATATGCTGGTTTATCAGGCCATTTCAATAGCCAAAAAAAATTTGACAAATATAAGGCAAATAGAATGGAGAATTAAAAATGCGATTAAATGAAAAGAAAATTCAAAAGATATTGAAAGAGAACAAAGAAACATTTGAAATGCTAGAAAATTATGACAGAACCCTGGAACTTCCTTTTCAGAGGAAAAGAATAGATATAACTCTCTCTGTTGAGGCAATAAATAAACTTAGAGAATTAAAAGAAAAAACAGGAAAGCCGATCTCCCAGATTATTGAGGAAAGAATTATTTAATTTTTACCCCTTTTTCCATTCAACCAGTTTCCCATCTTCATCTCTTAAAAACAAACTTCCTCCTGAATTTGTGATGTCAAGTTTGAACTTTACCTGAAAATTCTTTTCTAGCGTTGAATTAAAAATAAATTTCTCCCTGCCTTCTCCTTTTATTGTCCAGTTGATTATGTTGCATGAAAATTGGCAGAGGTTAATTAATGAATCAAAATTAATTATATTTACACATTGCGCGTACGATTTATCAGATTTTTCACATAAATTTTGATTGTTATTCAAGCATTTATCCCATGCTTCTTCCAGTTCATCTGAATATTTGTCTCTTCCGTCATAAAAATAATAATTTGCAAATCCTTCTTCAACAACCTTTATATTGATATTCTCATTGCCTAAAAAAATATAAGCCAGTGTCCTTCTGTATTTATCCTGTTTGTCGCCAATGAATTCAAGCGTGACATTCTTGTTCAACACTTCATTTTCCAGAAAACTCTTCGCTTCTTCATAATATCTCTCTCCTTTTTCAGGCGTGTTGATTCCAAGCAGTCTGACATTTCCAATATCTGTTTCAATTGTATCCCCGTCAATTATTCTTTCAACAAAAGCTTCCTGTTTTCCTGAAAAAGTTTTCTCGAGAAAATTATCAACTGCCGGATAATTCAGAAAAATTAGAGCAAGAACAAGAAAAAGCAAAATGAGCTTATCGATTTTTTGAAGTTTCATCTCGATTCCTCTTAGAGTAAATTCTGGTTTGATGCGGGTGAGAGGAATCGAACCTCCGCAGGCACTAAGCCACAGCCTCTTAAGGGCTGCCCATTTGGCCACTCTGGCACACCCGCATATTTTTCTAAGTTGTTATTAGTATTTAAAAAGATTGTTTAAATCTTAAAAAGCCCCAGATGGGATTTGCACCCATGACCCCAACTTTACGAAAGTTGTGCTCTTCTGACTGAGCTACTGGGGCACACCTGTAGCGATTAAAAGGTTTAAACACTTTTCTACCATTGTAGTTTCTTTTTCTAAAAGAAACCCATGAGCTACTGGGGCATAATTTAATCATATTAACAACATTTATTAATCTTATCTGCTTTTTTCTCAAATTAAAAAAGAGGTTATCAAGATTCTTAAAAAACCGCTCAAAGAGCTGAAAATTTATTTAAGTGATTCTGAAATTGAAAAGCTTATTGAAATT
>Ga0233420_10000364_pt1 | contig 19946 bp, 23 predicted proteins | sample Watercolumn_Mata_4_FD_183009 | JGI IMG/M metagenome (GOLD analysis project Ga0233420, IMG submission 183009) | Freshwater microbial communities from Lake Matano, South Sulawesi, Indonesia - Watercolumn_Matano_2014_102_MG | ecosystem: Environmental > Aquatic > Freshwater > Lake | place...
ACTTTGGGAAAGCGCGAACCCACTCCCGGGCGGGATATTAAAACAAATATTGATTTTTCTCTGCAGGAGGCTTTGGCAAATGAAATGTACGGAAAGCCCGGGGCGGGAATTATTACGGATACAACAGGTGCTGTTTTTGCGATCTATTCCTCACCGTCCTTTGACCCGAATTTGCTTGCGAAACGGGATGATCCGGAAAAAATTGCAAGTCTTCTTACAGACAGTGCGCTCCCGTTTTTCAACAGGGCGGTGAGCGGTCTCTTTCATCCCGGAAGCGTTTTTAAGCCGATTACTGCTGTTGCCGCTCTTGAGGGAGGGGTAATTGATAAAAATTTTGTCTTTGACGACCCCGGCGCGATAACTGTGAACGGATTTTCATACAACAACTGGTTTTTTACCGGATACGGCAGGCGCGAGGGGTTAATCGGTTTGGCTCGGGCAATTGCAAGATCGACCGATACGCTTTTTTATAAGATCGGGGAAATGGCCGGGCCCGACGCTATCGCCCGCTGGGCCGGGAAGCTTGGCGCCAATAAAATTACCGGGATAGATATTCCCGGGGAAAAGGAGGGTCTTGTTCCGACGCCTTCCTGGAAAAAGAAAGTTAAAAAAGAGGCCTGGTTTTTGGGAAATACATACAATATGTCGATTGGACAGGGGGATGTTGCTCTGACTCCGATTGAAGTGAATTATTATATTTCGGCAATTGCCTCCGGGGGCGGACTTTGTAGGCCAAGCCTTTTGTCGGGCGCGGAAAACTGTTCGCGTGTTGAAATTAAAAAAGAAAATTTGGATTTGGTTAAGGAGGGTATGAAACAGGCTTGTGAGACGGGCGGGACGGCTTACACATTTTTTGATTTTGCGGGTAAGCATGGGGACCTTTCAATCGGCTGCAAAACCGGAACGGCGGAGGTCGGGACTGACGGCACTCCTCATGCGTGGTTCACACTCTTTGGACCATTCGATAATCCTCAAGTGGTTGCCACGATATTAGTTGAAAAAGGCGGCGAGGGGTCTAAAGTCGCCGGTCCAATTGCCCGAAAGCTTATGGATTTTTACTTTGCCGGCAGCGCCACTTCCCAATGACTGAGGATGAATATCTGGCAGCAACCTGTGCGTTCACTCATTTTGGACCGGCCCGTGTAAAACTACTTCTTTCATTTTTTGGATCAGCAAGAAAAATTTGGTCGGGTTCTGAGAAAGAGCTTATTGAGATCGGCCTTTCGCACGCGCTAGTTAACAAGTTTCTGAAGCACAGAAATTTTTTTAACCCGGAAAAATATTTTGCAAATCTTAAATCGCTGGGAATTAAATTTGTGAAAATTTCAGACGATGACTATCCGCAGAATTTAAAAGAAATTCCTGATGCGCCGGTTATTCTCTATGTTAGAGGCAGTCTGAAGTCCTTTGATTCAAATTCTATTGCGATCGTCGGGTCAAGGACGATGACGACTTACGGTCGGGAAGTAACGGATAAGTTTGGAACCGAACTAGCTAATTTTGGAATTACTGTAATCTCCGGATTGGCGCTTGGGGTGGATGCCGAGGCTCAGAAGTCGGCGTTTCTTGCGGGTGGAAGAACGATCGCGGTTTTGGCGTCGGGACTGGATATCATTTCTCCTTTAACAAATAAAAATCTCGCGCTTGAAATAATTAAAAAAGGGAAAGGGGCGGTGGTATCCGAATACCCGCTTGGGTATATGCCTTTCAAAACTAACTTTGCGGTCAGAAATAGACTTATTGCAGGACTTTCCAAAGCGGTAATAGTTGTCGAGGGCAGGAAAAAAAGCGGGACTTTCTATACCGTTAACGCCGCGCTTAGTCAGGGTAAGCAGGTTTTTGCCGTGCCGGGGCCGATTACATCTCCCACCTCGGAAGGAACTAATTACTTGATTCAAAACGGAGCGAAACTTATTACAGGAGTGAAGGATGTTTTAGATGAACTTCATATGCAGCTTAAAGTTGACCGAGGGACGATAGAAAAAATTTTGCCGGGCAATAAGACCGAAGCCAAAATATTAGAGATTTTGGAACTTGAGCCGAGACATCTTGACGAGGTTGTTAGAATATCAGGACTTACTACATCCGATATTTCTGCTAGACTTACTATCATGGAAATGAAAGGATTAATAAGAAATTTGGGCCAGGGGATTTACCAAAAAATATGAATTTAATAATTGTAGAGTCGCCGACCAAAGCAAAAACCCTCGGGCGGTTTTTGGGAAAAGATTACGATTTGGCGGCCACAATGGGACACATTAAGGATATTCCCAAAAGCACGCTGGGAGTTGATGTGGAGCATAATTTTAAACCCGAGTATGTTGATGTGGAGAAAAGAATGGAGACTGTGGCAGATCTTAAATCCCGCGCGAAAAAAGCCGGCAAAATTTATATAGCGTCAGACCCGGACCGCGAGGGAGAAGCGATTGCAAGCCATGTAAAAGAAATTTTGGGGGATGGTAAAACCAAAAGAATCACTTTCCACGAAATTACAAAGGAGGCGGTGGAAGAAGCTATTAAAAATCCCCGCGAGATTGACGAGCATTTAGTTGACGCTCAAACCGCCAGAAGAGTCCTTGATCGGCTGGTTGGCTATAAGCTTTCACCCCTTCTTTGGAAAAAAATCCGGATAGGGCTTTCGGCCGGGAGGGTTCAGTCTGTTGCCGTGAAGCTTATTGTGGAAAGGGAACGGGAAATCGGCAAATTCAAGGCCGAAGAGTATTGGGAGATTTTCAGTAAGGTAAAAGCCAAGGGCGATAAGTCTGAGTTTGTTGTTCAGCTTGTAAAAATAGCCGACAAAGAGGCGGTTGTCAGAAGTAAAAAGGAGTCAGACGAAATTTTAAGGAATTTGAAACGGGCCGGTCATAAGGTCTTGGATGTTCGGAAGCGTGAAGTTTCAAAGGCGCCATATCCGCCTTTTACCACTTCAACCATGACTCAGGCGGCTGCCAGGATTTTTGGCTGGTCTTCCAAAAAAACAATGTCTGTTGCCCAGAAATTATATGAGGAAGGACTTATTACTTATCATAGAACCGATTCGCTTAGTTTGTCGGCTTCGGCCGTCAGTAAAGTCAGGGAATATATTAAGAAGGAGTTTGGGGAAAAATATCTTCATGCAACCCCCAGATTTTATAAAACCCAAAGTAAAGTCGCACAAGAGGCTCATGAGGCAATAAGGCCTACGAATGTCGGCGTGCGCGAGAGCGGAGCCGGACATCAGGACTTTGACAAGCTTTATGATTTAATTTGGAGACGATTTGTTGCTTGTCAGATGAGTGCGAGCGTTTTTGACGAAACTGTAATTGATGTTGCGGCATCAAAATATTTATTACGCGCTTCGGGGCAAATTATGAAATTTGACGGTTGGACCCGCCTTCGCTATAAAGCTTCGGCTGGGCAAGGAAAAGACGATGAAGTAACTCTTCCTGATGTGGCAAAAGACGAAGAACTTAAACTAATTGATGTTTGGGGGGATCAGAAATTTACACAGCCCCCCGCAAGGTACAATGAGGCCTCGCTAATTAAAACCCTTGAGAAACTGGGGATTGGACGCCCCAGCACTTATGCCCCCACCATTTCGACTATTCAGGTCAGAAACTATGTTGAAAAAAATGAAAGCCGCCAGTTTATTCCAACCAACATCGGTATTGCCGTAAATGATTTTTTGATTGAGAACTTTCCGGAAACTTTTGATTATCAATTTACAGCCAAAATGGAGGGGGAGCTTGACGATATTGCAAACGGGGATCTTGATTGGCAGAAACCGATCAAGGAGTTTTATTCTCCTTTTGAGAAGAAGCTTAAGGATGTTACCAAGAACAGCAAAAGAGTAAAGATTGAAGTTGAGAAGCTGGGTAAAAAATGCCCCGAATGCAAAAAAGGAGAGCTTGTAATAAGGATAGGGAGATTTGGAAAATTTGTTTCCTGCTCGCGTTTCCCCGATTGCAAATTTACGGATAAATATGTTGAAAAAGTCGGAATGAAATGCCCTGACTGCAAGAGCGGGGATGTGATTGTTAAAAAGACGGGGAAAGGTAGACAATTTTTCGGCTGCAGCAGATACCCGGAATGCAAGTGGGCCAGTTGGAAAAACCCCAAGCCGCAAAAGGAAATTTCTGCTCAATCAACTCCTAGCTCCAAATAAATTTTTTTTAACTGTGATTTTAGATATTTTGTACTTTTGGTGTTAAGTATTGTGAAATCCGCCATCGCTATTGTTGCCCCCTTGTTCAAATTTTCCAATTCGGCATAATCCCTTGATTCAGCTTCGCGTTTTGTCGCTGGTCTGTCTCTTAATGCAAGATCTCCCTTAATAATTTTTCTTTTTGCGAGTCTCTCATATCTTAATTTTGGCGGAGCATACACTGCAATAGTGATGAATCTTTTCCCAAACTCATTTTTCATAACCTTATACTCTTCAAAACTATAAAGCCCGTCGCCCAAAACATTTCCCTTTTTTAGGAGCTTTTTAAACTTTGGCAAATTCAGAATTGCCATTGCCGCCATTCCGTATTTTTTCCTTAGCCTCTCACGTATCGGACGTTCATTTTTTTCAATTGGGGCAAGGCCTCTCCTTTTAACTTCATCCAAAACAATCTGGCCAAACCTCAAATATTGAAAGCCACTTTTAACAAAGTAATCTGACGCGACACTTTTTCCAGAACCGGTAAGACCCGCTATGCAAACAAGCTTATTCATTACTTAGCGAGTATAGCAAAAACATAGTTGACGAAAATAACGATTACGTTAAACTGCCTGTATGATGTTCAAAGACTTTGACGGATACCAAAAATTCTGTAAAAAAACCGCTGTCTATCCAAAGATCGGAAAAAATTTTACTTATCCCACAATTGGGCTTATGGGTGAGGCGGGAGAAGTTGCGAATAAAGTCAAAAAAATAATCAGGGATGACGGGGGAAAATTAACAAAGGTCAGAAAGGAAGAAATCAAAGCCGAGCTTGGGGACATGATGTGGTACGCCGCCCAGCTTTCTACCGAACTTGGTCTGAAGTTGTCGGATATCGTTGAGTATAACTTTAATAAACTTAAGTCCAGGGTTTCCCGCGGGACGCTGAAAGGCAGCGGAGATAACCGCTAATTTCGCCTCGTTGCTTATTGACAGGGAGTGTGGGGTACGATAATACTTCAGAAGAATTTTAATGAAGAAAGCTCCGGAGTTTCCTTTTATCGAAAGTAAAACTTTTTATACCAAAAACGGGACTCCATATTTGAAAGGCGCCGGGGCGGCACTTTTGGGAAAGCCCGATGTTGATTTGTCCGGAATTAAATCTTTTTTGTCAGGATTTCCCAAAGATTACAATTTTGAAGCATACCTCAAAGATCCTTTTGATCTTCCTTCGGCAGAAAAGTTAACCAAGGTTGCCGGGCAAACCTGCTATATGAGTTTTGGGGCAGGACGCACTTGGAACAAAGATGCCCAAAGATATTTTGATAACATAATTACTTCCGGCCACGGTTCAGTTTTGGAACACGCCAATTTTACTTTTCTTATTTGGGGAGTTTCCAGAAGTTTTACTCACGAGCTTGTCCGGCACCGGGCGGGAGTCGGCTATTCGCAAGTTTCGCAGAGGTATGTGTCGGGAAGAGTTTTGAGATTTGTAGAACGAGCGGAATATCAAAAAGACAAGGCACTTCATAAATTATTTGAGGAGAGAGCGGATAGGGCGTATAAAGAGTATTCCGAAATGGCTGATTATCTTTATTCAAAACAGGCAAAAGGATATAAAATTTTGTCCGGTGAAGCAAAAACAGATTTAAGGAAGAAGGTCCAGCAGGTTGCGCGGAGCGTGCTTCCCAATGAAACCGAAGCTCCGATTATAGTGACGGCAAACATCAGAGCCTGGCGTCACATGATTAATATGCGGGCGAGTGATCATGCAGAAATAGAAATAAGAAGCGTCTTTTTCAAAATTTATAAGCTTATGAAAATTTTAGCTCCCAGATTATTCAAAGATTTCAAAACTGTTCATCTTCCCGACGGAACTTACTGTGTAAAGACAAGCTACCCAAAAGTTTAATGAAAAAGGGAAAATTAATTGTTATTGAGGGCGGCGTCGGCTGCGGAAAGACAACGCAAATTAAACTTCTTAAAAAAGACCTTAAGGGGTGGGAGTTTTATAGAGAACCCGGGAGTACGAAGTTTGGTGAAAAAGTCCGGGATGCGGTACAGGGACTCCATAATTATCCGGTCGAGGAAAACGCGGCGATGTTTGGTTATATGGCCGCCCGCGCAAATCTTATTAGAGGCCTAATTGTCCCGAAACTTAAGAAAGGGAAAAATATTGCTCTGGATAGATATTGGTATTCAACATATGCCTATCAAGGATCAAATGGCGCCTCAAAGAAAAATATTGAAATGCTGGCAAAAATTGCAACGAACAATTTGAAGCCCGATTTAATTATTTTTTATGATTTGGATCCAAAGGTGGGAATGAAGAGAAAGGCCGGGCGCAAGGACTCTGACAGATATGATGTTAAAGAAATAAATTTTCATAGTAAAGTTAGAAGAAGCTACCGCCAAATTGGCAGGAAGTTGGGGAAGCGGTGGAAGATGGTTGATGCATCAAAGCCGATTGGGGAAGTTCATTCAGAAACTCTAAAACTTTTAAAAAGAGGTAAAATAATCAAATGAGCAAAGTTTCGGAATTAATTAAACTGGAAGAAAAAAGGCAGGATGAAACTCTCATGATGATTCCTTCGGAAAATTATGCCTCAAAAGCTGTCCGGGAAGTGGTCGGATCGGTGCTCATGAATAAATACTCCGAGGGCTATCCGTTCAGGCGTTACTATCAAGGGAATAAAGTTGCTGATGAGGTTGAAGTTTTAGCCGAAGAGATGGCTAAAAAGCTCTTCGATGTTCCGTTTGTGAATGTCCAGCCGTATTCCGGGTCTCCTGCAAATGCGGCAATTCTTTTTGCACTTTTGAGTCAGGGAGACAAAATAATGGGCCTCAAGCTCTCCTCCGGTGGGCATTTAACCCACGGACATCCGGATATAACTTTTTCGGGGAAATACTTCAAGTCGGTTCAATTTGGAACCAAGAATGACGGGATAATTGATTACAACGAGGTCGAAAAACTGGCCAAAAAAGAAAAACCGCAACTTATGCTTATAGGTACGACTGCATATCCCAAAGTTTTTGATTGGAAGAGACTTAAAGAAATTGCAGACTCGATCGGCGCCTGGTTTGTCGCCGACGTGTCGCATGTTGCTGGGATGATAATTGCCGGAAGCTATCCGTCTCCGGTTCCTTTTGCTGACATTGTGATGACAACTACCCACAAGACCCTAAGGGGTCCGAGAGGGGCGATGATACTTGTAACCAAAAACGGGATTGCCAAAGACCCCGAAATTGCGGCAAAAATTGATAGAGCGGTTTTTCCGGGACTTCAGGGCGGTCCGCACGATAACACAACTGCCGGGATTGCGACAGCCCTGAGCGAAGCTGAAGGGCCCAGTTTTAAAAAATACGGGAAGCAAATTGTTGTTAATGCCAAAGTTTTGGCAAATGAACTTAAGGCGGGGGGTTTGACTTTGGTAACAGGAGGAACGGAATGTCATCTTATGGTTGTTGATCTGAGGCCTTTAGGGTTGTCGGGGAATGTAGTGGCGGAAGCTTTGGAGGCGGCGGGAATTGTGGTTAATCGAAATTCAGTCCCCAATGATCCGATGCCGCCATTTTATCCGTCAGGGATCCGGCTGGGTACTCCGGGAATTACCACGAGGGGGATGAAGGAGAAAGAAGTCAAGAAAATCGCCGGCTGGATTTTGTCGGTAATAGATCATGTTAAAGGAGAAAAGCTGCCTGGTGAAAAGGAAAAAAGGGTGGAATTTATTAAATCGTTCCGGGCGCGCCTTTCCAGGGACAAGTTTTTGGCGGGCATTGCCTCTGAAGTTAAAGCACTTTGTAAAAAGTTCCCCACACCGTAAACCCCCACACCAAATTTGACAACTGAATTTATGTGAGATTGTGATTGTATTGGTGTGGGGGTAAAATAGCCTCATATGGCGATAATTTTTGACGGAAGGGCTTTTGCTGCCCAAAAAGAGGAAAGTTTAAAAAATGATGTTACCCATCTTAAATCGAAAGGTATAACCCCGCATTTAGCCTCAATTTTAATTGGGGAAGACCCGGCAAGTAAACTTTATGTCGGACTTAAGAAAAAGGCGGCGGAAAGAATTGGGGCGGAGCTTGATGTCTATTTTCTGAAAGATAAAACCCAAGTCTCCGATGTCCTGCATCTGGTCAATTCTCTGAATCAGGACAAAAATGTTCACGGAATTATGATCCAGTTGCCACTGCCAGCTTCGCTGGCAAACTCCAAACTCGAAATTCTAAATTCTATAAGTGCCGAAAAAGATGTTGACGGACTAAGGAGTGATAGTGTGTTTGTTCACCCAACCGCAAAAGCGGTGATTCAGATTATCAATGAGTCTCAGGTTAAATCCAAAAAGATTTGTTTGGTTGGAAGCGGAATGGTTGGAAGCGCTTTGGCCAAAGAGATTAAAAAGGAAGGCTTTGATCAGGTTTTTGACACAAATGAGGCTGATATTGTTGTGAGCGCTACCGGTAGACCCGGTGTAATAAAGGCAGAGTCTATCAAAAAAGGCGCAATTGTGATTGATGTTGGTTCGCCCAAGGGAGACGTAGATTTTGAAAATGTATCAAAAAAAGCCGGTTTTATTACCCCGGTTCCCGGCGGAGTTGGGCCGGTGACAATTTCCTGCCTACTTGAGAATTTGATCGCAGCCTGCTAGAATACCTCTTACACACATCGATCAGGTTCCCTGGATTCTTCCGGTCGATGGCGGTTTAAGGGAACTAAAAAGACAATGGCTATCAAAGTTTCATTAGATCAACTCTTGGAGTCGGGGGCTCACTTTGGCCACCAGACCAAAAGGTGGAATCCCAAAATGGAGGAGTATCTTTATGGCTCGGAAAACGGAGTCCATGTTTTTGATTTGACTAAAACCAAGCCCCTTATTGAGGACGCCCTAGCTTTTATTACCAAATCAGTTTCTGACGGCAAAACAGTTCTTCTTTTGGGTACCAAAAAACAGATTAAGGATAAAGTGGCCGAGGTCGCCGGAAAGGCGGGAGTGCCGTATGTCAACGAAAGATGGCTTGGCGGAACAATCTCCAATTTTCCCCAGATGAAGCGAAGCCTCAAAAAACTTGAGGAGATGAAAGAGAATGTCACCTCCGGCGTATATAAAAAATTTACAAAAAAAGAGAGGCTTCTTATTGACAGGGAAATTACCCGTCTTGAAAGGTTTTTTGGCGGGATCAAAGATTTGACCGATGTGCCCCAGGTTATGTTTGTTGTCGATACCAAAAGAGAAGCCGGTGCGGTTCGGGAGGCGAATGCCAAAAAAGTTGCGGTTGTCGGAATTGTAGACAGCAATGCCGACCCAATGGTTTGTGATTATCCCATTCCAATGAATGATGACGCAAGCAAGGCCCTGGAATATGTTTTGGAGCTTGTCGGAGAGGCTATAATGGAAGGAAAGAACCCCACTTCGCGTAAAGCTTCGAGGGGCAAGGAAACTAAAAATGAAAAAAATTAACATCGAACTGATTAAAAAGCTTCGGGAGGAAACCGGGGTTGCGATTATCCGCATCCGCGAGGTTTTGGAAGAGGTTAAGGGGGATGAGAAGAAAGCCTTATCTGTTTTAAAAAAGGAAAGCCTTGAGAAGGCTGAAAAAAGGACGGACCGCGCAACGGGGCAGGGAAGAATTTTTGTTTACTCACACCATACCGGCAAAGTCGTTGGTGTTGTTGAACTTCTCAGCGAAACCGATTTTGTTGCCAAGAATGAACTTTTTGATGTTTTGGGTAAAGACCTTGCAATGCAGGTTGCCAGCATGGGAGAAAAAGATTTGGAAAAGCAGGAGTTTATCAAAGATCCTGGCAAAAAGATTGGAGACTTGATCAAGGAACTTATTGCTAAGACCGGTGAAAACATTCGTCTTGGGCGCGTGATTCGTGTAGAATTAGGAAAGTGATGGACGAGACCGAGGTTTCTTCAAAAATGCAGTCGGCCCTCAATGTTGTCGTAACTGATATTTCCGGAATAAGAACGGGGAGAGCAGCTCCTTCGATTGTTGAAAATATTGTTGTGCCTGCTTACGGGGGAACCCAGCGCCTGAGGATTATGGAACTTGCTACAATTTCTGCTCCTGATCCGACCCAGATAGTAATTTCTCCGTGGGACAAATCGATTATTGGAGATATCAGAAAGGGAATAATGGAGGCAAATGTGGGTCTTAACCCGTCCATCGACGGAGAAATTATTAGGATTTCTGTTCCTTCACTGACTACAGAGGATAGGGACAAGTATGTAAAAATCCTATCTGCAAAGCTTGAGGGCGGACGGGTAATGATTCGACAGATTCGGGCGGATGTCATGCATGAGATCAAAAAGAAGTTTGAGTCAAAAGAAATTACAGAAGACGAAAAATTCGGTCAGGAAAAGAGGCTTCAGGAATTAACCGATCAGTTTATAGACAGAATAGAAGAGGTTGGAGAAAAGAAAAAGGCCGAACTCTTGCAAATTTGATTTCTCCCGAGTAAAATCCCCCCCATAATGGCGTTTTATTACACCCCTCCGGCGAATTGTTTAAATCAAACCCAGGTTCTGATCGAGGTCGATGGTCGGGGTGCCGTTGTCGGTATAGGAAATCTTGTGGGGATTGATAGCGTAAAGCCTCCTATAGATGGCCATGGTTGCCCTGCGGCGGAACTTTCCGATCCCAACGAGGTTCTTGAAAATATAGAGATAAACGAAGTCAAAAGGATGGTTTGCACCCTTAGGTGCCCGATGCGGAACCGCGAGATATTTTAATTCTCTTTCTTGCCTAGACCCCTCTCTTAATAGATAATGATCTGTATGATTGGTTCAGTTTTGGTATTTTTAGTGGTTCTTTCAATTCTTGTTGTGGTTCATGAACTTGGTCATTTTATTATGGCCAGGCGCGCCGGGGTACTGGTTGAGGAGTTTGGCTTCGGGCTCCCGCCCAGGATCTGGGGAAAGCAAATCGGCGAGACTCTTTATTCAATTAATGCCTTGCCTTTCGGCGGATTTGTGAAGCTCCACGGTGAACAGAATGAGGAGGGTATAACAAGCCCCAGGCGGGCTTTCTTAAATAAAAACAAAAGGACAAGAATTTCTATCATTATTGCCGGCGTGATTATGAATTTCTTTTTGGCGATTGTGGCTTTTGCCATAGTCTATTCGTTTTCTGGAATCCCCCGCGACATGCATAAAATTAAAGTTATTGATATTTCCCAGGACTCTCCGGCATTAACCGCCGGGCTCATTGTGGGGGATATCATCAAAAAAGCTGACGGGATTAATCTGACAAAAGTTGATGATTTTATTAAGTATGTTGATACTAAAAAAGGTAAAAAGGTTGTTATTGAGACAGAGTCCAGAAAATTAACAATAACTCCAAGAGAAAATCCTCCTGAAGGGCAGGGTCCTTTGGGGGTTGTTATAACCAATACGGAAATCTATTACCCGCCCCTATACCTCCGGCCTTTTTATGGAATTTACTACGGGTTTAAGGACGGATTTTTTTGGGGTAAAAATATTGTTACCGGTCTTTGGGGTCTAATTTTAGGGCTGTCTAAGGGCCAAGTGCCCCACGATGTTTCAGGCCCTGTCGGAATTTTTGCGGTGACCTCCGAGGCCGCCAAGGTGGGAATTTTGGCCCTAATTAACTTTGTGGGAATTTTGTCCGTAAATCTGGCCATTCTTAATGTTTTGCCTTTTCCGGCACTTGACGGCGGCAGGCTTCTTTTTATTGGCATAGAAAGCGTGATCGGCCGGAAAGTGCTTCCTAAAATTGAATCTACTATTCATTCCATTGGAATGGTGATACTTCTACTGCTTTTGTTGGCGATAACAATTCGCGATATTCAAAGACTCATTTTGGCAGGTGGAATTGAAAACTTCATAAATACGATAGGCAAGTAATAATTTTGGATGTAAAATAAGCTCATGCGCTTAAGCAAATCTTTTATTAGAACATTAAAGGAGGCCCCAAAGGATGCCGATACAATTAATCATCAGCTTTTGGTCAGGGCTGGTTTTGTCAGGCAGCTTATGGCCGGGGTATACACCTATCTTCCTTTGGGTCTTAAGGTTTTGAATAAGATTTCGCAAATTGTCCGTGAAGAAATGGATTCTATCGGCGGTCAGGAAGTCCTGATGCCGGTTATGCATCCGGCCTCGATTTGGAAGCAAACCGGAGGATGGGACAAAATCGATGTGCTTTTCAAAGTTCAGAGCCGGACCAAAAAAGAATATGCCCTGGCGCAGAGCAATGAAGAAACCGTAACACCCCTTGCCAAGGAGTTTATTCATTCGCACAAGGATCTCCCTTTGGGTATTTATCATATTAACTGGAAGTTCCGCGACGAACTCAGGAGCAAGTCGGGGATTTTAAGGGGCAGGGAGTTTCTTATGAAGGATTTGTATTCTTTCCATATTGATCAGGATGATTTTGAAAAATATTACAAAGTTGCAAAGGAAGCTTATTTGAAAGTTTTTAAGAGATTGGGATTAACGGCCAAAGTTACGGAGGCTTCCGGAGGGGGATTTTCCGAAAAGGTCTCATATGAATTTGAGGTATTAACTGACGCCGGCGAGGCAAATATTTTATATTGCGGGCATTGCGATTACTGCGTAAATACTGATGATATTGATAAATATAAGGCCGGAGATAAGTGTCCTTCCTGCAAGAAAGATGATTTGAAGCCCGCAAAAGCTTCCGAGGTTGGGAACGTTTTCGATCTTGGACAAAAATATACACGGGCTTTTGGTTTAATCGTTGAAAACAAAAAAAACGAAAAAGTTTACCCGATCATGGGTTGCTACGGAATTGGCATAAGCCGGACAATGGGGGTGTTGGTTGAGAAGTTCCATGACGAGCGCGGAATTGTCTGGCCGCGGGAGGCGGCTCCTTTCCAGGTTCATTTAATCGATTTGAACGGCGAAGGGGATGCGGTTTATAAAAAATTGATTGATTCCGGAGTGGAGGCGTTATTTGACGATCGCGATATTTCTGCGGGAGAGAAGTTTGCCGATGCCGACCTGATGGGAATTCCGGTCAGACTTGTCAGCTCGCAAAAAACCCTAGATAGAGTTGAATGGAAGGAGAGAACTTCTGAAAAGTCGGAAACCATCAGTGTTGAAGAAGTAATAAAAAGGTTGATATAGTTTGACACCTTTTTTCTCCCGTGGTAGCATTATTTTCACGAATGGGTCGCAAGAAGGTTGTTGTTATCGGAGGCGGAACCGGAACATTTACGATCCTGAGTGGGCTTCGAAAGTACCCCAAGCTTGATCTTTCTGTAATAGTCTCAATGATGGACGACTGCGGCAGCAACCGAGTGATACGGGATGAGTTTGGTTTACTGCCGACAAGCGATCTTAGGCAGTGCATGGTGGCTTTGGCTTCTCAAGACTCCGACCAAACTTTAAGGAGGCTTTTTACTTACCGCTACGAGAATGGTGTTGGAATATCGGGAATGACTTTTGGCAATCTTTTTATGGCGGCTCTTGCCGATATTTATAAAGGCGATCAGAGGAAGGCAATAGAGGAAACCTGCGAAATATTGGGCGTAAAAGGAAAAATTATCCCGGTGACTTATGATAAGGTACATCTTGTGGCGACTTACGAAAACGGAAAACAAATCTTGGGAGAATCGGAAATCGATGCTCCGTCAGATGACCAAGGAGTCTTCGGAATAACAAAATTGGAAGTGATTCCCAAGGCCAGTGTTAACAAGGATATTATTTCGGTGCTTAAAAATGCTGATCTGATTATATTGGGGCCGGGAGATTTCTATACAAGCATTCTTCCAAATATTGTCATTGATGGTGTTTCAGATCTGATTAGGAAATCGAAAGGAAAGCTTTTGTACGTAATGAATTTGATGACCAGGTTTGGCCAAACCCAGGGATTTACCACGAGTAAATTTATTAGTGAAATAGAAAAATATATAGGCAGAAGACCTGATGTTGTTTTAATTAATAACTCAAAGAAATTTCCGGCGGGAATCCTTAAAAAGTATAAATCCGAAAAAGCCGAACCTGTCTATGACGATCTAACTGACGGCAAGATGAAAATAGTCAGAAAAGGATTGATTGGGCACACTGTCTATGAAAAACCAAAGAGCGACAAACTTACACGAAGTCTTATCCGTCATGATTCCAAAAAGCTTGCCAAAGCGGTAGTTGATCTTCTTCAATCTTGGAATTAGACTAGGTTTCGAATAGGTGAAAATGGAAGATTGTATTTTTTGCAAAGTTGTAAAAGGGGACCTTCCCTCCAAAAAAGAATATGAGGACGGAGATATTTTGGCAATTAGGGATATCAATCCCAAGGCTCCGATCCATATACTTCTTATTTCAAAAAAGCATATTAAGAATCTGTCGGAAATGACAGAGGGGGATATTCAACTGATCGGGAGAATGAATTTGGTGGCCAGGCAGATTGCAAAAAAACTTGGGATCCCCGATCAGTTCAAGTTGACTACAAATGCCGGGGCATTTGCAGGGCAAGTCGTCATGCACCTGCACTATCATTTATTGGGCGGATGGAGTAAAAAGAAAGATGTTATTTCCGAATTAAAAATATGATTGCGGGAAAATTACAGCAAATGATTGGGGAGGCGATGAAGGCGCAGGACGCGGTTAGGGTTTCTACCTTGAGACTTCTTTCCTCTGCTTTTAACTATGAAAAAATTGAAAAACAGCACGACCTGACGGAGGAGGAGGAAGTTGCCGTGATTAGAAAACAGGCCAAGCAAAGAAAAGATTCGATTGATGCTTATAAAAAAGCCGGGGCTGAGGATAGAGCTTCCACTGAGGCAGCCGAACTGAAAATTCTTCAGGAATTCCTTCCGGCTGAGATGGATGATGCAGAACTTGATAAATTAATTGAAGAGGCGATAAAAGTAGTCGGAGCCAAGACCATGGCCGACATGGGTAAAGTGATCGGAATGGTAAAAAGCAAAGCTCCAAGCGCTGATGGTGGAAGGATCGCCGAGGTTGTCAAATCCAAATTGACAGTTTAGCTTGCCATATATGGTTAAGGTATCAATTGCTAAGCAGTCCAATTATCCGGTTAATTCTCCTGAAATAAAGAAAAAACTGGCCGATTTTTTTGTTAGCAGGGGAATTGTTTCCAAAGCCGAAGTTTCTGTGGCTATTGTTGGGGAAAAGAAAATGCTTGATATCGGTAATCTCTATTTAAAAGACAGGAAGCTTCATAATGTTTTGTCCTTTACGCCCGATGAAATTAAGAGTAAATTTATTTTTCCTCCGGATGACACTATTCATTTGGGGGAGATAATAGTTTGCTACCCGGTGGCTTTTCAGGAGGCCAAAAAGGAAAACATCCTTTTAAAGGAAAAAGTTTATGAACTTATTGAACATGGGGCGCTGCATCTTTTGGGGATACATCATCAAGAATGACTTTCTATCTTAAATATCGGCCGAAAAATTTGGATGAACTGGACTTGCCGGAAGTATCAGATTCGCTTAAAAAGATTGCCAAGTCAGGGAAGATGCCCCACGCATTTCTGTTTGCCGGGCCCAAAGGAACCGGAAAAACCTCGGCGGCCAGAATTTTAGCTAAAATTATTAATTGCGAAGGCAAAAATCCTCCATGCGACAAGTGTGAACAATGCTTGTCTATTATGCGGGGAAATAATCTTGACGTTATAGAAATGGATGCTGCTTCTCATAGGGGAATTGATGATGTGAGAGTTCTTCGGGATGCGGTTAAGCTTGCCCCTACTAAAGCCAAGAAAAAAATTTACATTATTGATGAAGCACACATGCTTACAACTGAAGCCAGTAATGCCCTTCTAAAAACCCTGGAGGAACCCCCTGAACACGTTGTTTTTATTTTGGCAACTACAAATCCGGAAAAATTGATAGCCACAATCCGTTCCAGAACTACTTTTATTTCTTTTAGGAAGGGAAAACCGGAGGAAATACTTAAATCCTTAAAAAGAGTGGCGGGTGGGGAGAAGCTGAAAATTAAAGACGACGCTCTATCTCTTATTGCCGAGGCGTCTGAAGGAGCTTTCCGGGATGCGATTAAAATGTTAGAGCAGATTGCAATTGAGAGCGCGGACCTTTCGAAAGAGTTTTTGGAGAGGCACCTGTTTGCAAAGGGTAAAATTAATCTGGACAGTTTTGTGGGGCTTCTGGTGAAAAAAGATGCAAAGGGCCTGATTGAAGAGATTGAGGGGTTTGGCAAATCCGGGGTTTCGATAGAGTCATTTATAGAAGCCATCCTTGAAAGGCTCAAATCAGCTCTGCTTTTCAAGGTTGGGGCCGGTGGGGAGGATATCGGAGAGTTGAGTAAGGGGTCCTTGATTCAGCTTATAGAGTTTTTGACTCAGGCAAAAGTTCAAATTTCCGATTCGCCAATCGAGGAGCTGCCTTTTGAAATAGCCGTTGTTAAATGGTGCGGCAATGGGGACGAGACGCAGTCTAAGCCGGAGCCCGTGCCGGAACCGAGCTCTAAAAGCGATGATTCTCCGTCCACCGCCCCGGCAAGTAAGGAATCGTCGGTCGCACAGGAGAGTATGGGAATTGAGGTTAACGATGAGGCTTGGAGAATGATTTTATCGAGCGTTAAACCGATAAATGCATCCATAGAGGCTCTTCTTAGGGCCGCTCGCCCAATTGCTTATGACGGAAAAACCCTGACTCTTGGGGTGTTTTATAAGTTTCATAAAGAAAGACTTGAAGACGCACAGCACCGCCGGGTGCTTGAGAGTATTGTTGCCGAGGTGCTTAAATCCCCGACAAGGGTTATCTGTACGCTGGTTGAACCCCCGGCAAGAAAGGTTGTTGAGGAGGCGAAGCGTGAGCCGGTTTTGACGGAAGGGAAAGATGAAGATATAATCAAAGTCGCTGAAGAAATATTCAGCAATTAATATGTTTGACAAGTTTAAACAGCTTGGGCAGTTGAATGAAATGCGTAAAAAAGCGCAGGAGCTTCAAAAGGAGCTTGAAAAAATAATTGAGACGATGGAGAAGCACGGATATTCGGTTTCTGTTACAGGCGATCAAAAAATCCGCTATATAAAAAAGGATGGCGAGGATCTTACAGAGCTTACGGACCTTATCAATGAGGCCATAAAGCGGGTTCAAAAGGAATCTGCCAAGAAGATGATGGAAATGGGCGGTGGACTTAGCGGACTTCTTGGCGGAATGAAGTAAGTGAGCTAAAATAACTTCATGAGGGTAGCTCGGGCAATTACGGCGCTTATTGAATCTTTTCAGAAATTGCCTGGCGTCGGTCCTAAAAGCGCTCAGAGATTAACCTACTACTTACTCCATGTTCCCCAGATTCAATTGGATGAATTTTCGGATGCGATTTTACGGCTTAAAAAAGACACCGTGCTTTGTTCGATTTGTAGGAATGTAGCGGAGGGAGACCCGTGCTTCATTTGTTCTGATCCTGCGCGAAATCACTCTCAAATTATGGTGGTGGAACAGCCTTTGGATATTCTAGCTTTCGAAAAAACAGGTAAATATAAAGGTGTTTATCATGTTTTGCATGGCGCGATAAACCCTCTTGAGAATATTGGTCCCGATGAGATTTATTTTGAGGATCTTGTGCAAAGATTGAAAGGAAACGGCAAAAAAATTGATGAGCTTATAATAGCTACAAATCCGACAATGGAGGGGGAGGCAACAGCTATGTATATAAACAAAAAGCTCAAAAATCAAAACTCTAAACTCAAAATTAGCCGGCTCGGAATGGGAATTCCGACGGGCGCCGATCTTGAATACGCTGATGAAACCACACTAACTCAAGCCTTGGAAGGCAGAAGATCAATGTAACAATGGAAAAACCTGTCCAAATAATTTGGTCTAAGTGGCCCGGACTTAAGAAGCTAATATCCCTTAACAGAATACTTAACGTTCTTATATTTACGGACTTTATTACAATGTCTGCCTATGGGATTCTGTCTCCGGTTTTGGCGATTTTTTTGACCGATCAGGTTGCCGGCGGGAGCCTTCTTGTAGTCGGAATAGCGGAAGCAATCTATTTGGGCACGAAATCAATTTTACAAATTCCTTTCGGTGTACTGATCGATAACACTCAGGGGCAGAAAATTGATTTTTGGTTTCTCTTTATCGGCAACCTTATCATGTCCTGCACACTATTTTTTTACCTTTGGGCGGGAGCTCCCTGGCATATATATTTAATTTCTGCAATTTACGGAATAGGGGATGCTTTGGCTTATCCCGCATGGACAGGGCTTTTTACCAGAAATATGGTTGCCGACAAAGAATCGTTCGCTTGGAGTTATTCCACCACTATTGCCGAGATTGGAAGTGCCGGAGCCGCGCTTCTCGGGGGAGTTATTGCCCAGTTTCTAGGGTTTCGGCCTCTTTTTGCAATTGTCGGGAGCCTGTCTCTTTTTGGAACTTTTCTTTTATTTGTTTTTTATGATGAGTTAAAGAACACTTAACTATGCAAACAGGAATTAAGTCAAACACCGCAAAATCTGCAAAAGATTTGGCCCGGCAAATTGCCAAACAGATCGCCCAGGAACCGATGGAGGTTCTTAAGTCAGTGCGGAGCCAAACCGGAGCGGGCGAGGTTGCTCCCACCCAGCCTGCAGGCAATACCCCAGGTCCCGAACAAAAAAAGGCGCCTGATCATCAGAGTATGCAGGCGGACAAAATCAAAACGAGCCGCCGAATGGAAGCTTTGAACCGGGAGATTTCTGATATTCAGAAACAGGGTTTATTTAAAGATCTTCAAAGAAGAATATCAGAAGGTGAGGAGATTCCCTTGGAAGATTATCAAACTCTTTCTCCTGAGGAGCGCCAGGTACTGAAGGCTCAAATGGAAGCAGTCAGGATACAAAAAATAAATTCCCAAGTTCAGTCGGACGTGCTAGTTGAACCCGCCGCAAAAAAGGGCCGTCAGCTTTTCAATTTTGGCAAAAAGACGGCGATGAAGCGGGAGCAAACTCATGTAGAAAAAATCACTCCGCCGTCTGGATAATTTGGTACAATAGGCAGAAATGGATATTTATTTGAGTAACACCCGGACCCGTAAAAAAGAAAAGTTTGTTCCCAATTCTCCCAAAAAAGTCGGAATTTACTCCTGCGGGCCGACAGTTTATTGGAACCAGCATATCGGGCATATGTATGCGTATGTGCAGTGGGATATTTTGGTCCGGTTCCTGCGATACGCGGGCTATGAAGTTAAGTGGGTTATGAATGTTACAGATGTCGGACACATGACTTCGGATGAAGATTTCGGTGAGGATAAGATGGAAAAGGGGGCAAAACGTGAGGGATTGACCGTTTGGCAGGTGGCAGATAAATATATTTCCCAATTCAGGGATAGTATGAAGCTTTTGGGGATTAAACAGCCGGATATTTTATGCCGGGCCACCGAAAATATTCCTGAACAGATAAAACTGGCGGGCAAGATTGAGAAAAACGGATTTGCTTACTCTACTCAGAAAGGACTTATTTATGACACAGCCAAATTTCCTGATTATGCAAAATTCGGAGACCTAAATCTTAAAGAAATGAAATCCAGAAGCGATGTGGAGGCCGATCCGGACAAAAAACAACCCTGGGACTTTTTCCTTTGGGCAGTTAACTCCAGGCATATTATGAAGTGGCCGAGTCCGTGGGGAGAGGGATACCCGGGGTGGCATATAGAGTGTACCGCCATGTCGGTTAAATATTTGGGTGAAAATTTTGATATTCATACCGGCGGCATTGAGCATATTGCCGTTCATCACACAAATGAAATCGCCCAGGGTTTTGCGGCCTTCGGTAAGCAAACAGCAAATTATTGGTTGCATAATGCGCATCTTTTAGGTGAGGGTGGGGTAAAAATGAGCAAAAGTTTGGGTAAT
>Ga0233420_10000365_pt1 | contig 19920 bp, 17 predicted proteins | sample Watercolumn_Mata_4_FD_183009 | JGI IMG/M metagenome (GOLD analysis project Ga0233420, IMG submission 183009) | Freshwater microbial communities from Lake Matano, South Sulawesi, Indonesia - Watercolumn_Matano_2014_102_MG | ecosystem: Environmental > Aquatic > Freshwater > Lake | place...
AGTGTTTACATCCCCGTTGGACGCTCCACTGCCAGGGAAAATAAAAGCATCTATGCACACATCTTTCGTACCCTTGATATTGAAAATCCATCTGTAAACTCCAGATAACTCTTCAATAATAGCATCTTTTTCTGCTTTAGCGGCAGCTATAGTAGCGTCCACTAAGGCTTTTTCAGCGTTTTCAATGGCTTTATCAGCACTCTCAATAATCTGTGTAGCACTCTCTATGGTCTCCCCGATCAATCCGGCAAATTTTGCAAGATACCCCTGCTCTTCGCCATCTTTATTTGTGACAACTACGCTATCGACATAAATAGTTCCTCCACCAACAGAAGGTACATTAAAAAGAAGTTTCCCAATTCCAATGTCCTGTGAAACAGGAAGATTTGGATTTTCATTTATTTGCGACAAATGAATGACGCCGTTTTCGGTATCCACAACAACGTTTGGAGTTCCAAAAGAATCTCCAGCATCCAAATCGGACACGTCTGCAAATTCCAAACTCTCAGGATCATAATGAATATCAAATTTATAACACCCCGGATACCCATATTTAGCTGGGAAATAAAGATATATCGGAACGGAAATTTGTTTTTCACTTGCCGATATCCCTTTAGGCATATCTAACTGAACAGGGAAGAAAAATATTTCAACATCCCCTTCGGAAATAACAGTGGACGATTTTTTATCAATAATTGATACATTGGCAATTCCCCAATCATCAGCGGTGATTTTTGCTGTAAAAACCCCGTTATCATTATGGCTTACAAAGGCGGATCCTAAAGATGTAGTTACATTTAAATTATTGTTAACAGACGAATATAACAGTACATTTTCATATTTATCCTTGCCGGTGAAACTAATAATTGCCTGATTATGAACATCATTTTCATAAGGATAAATAATATCCGTAATCTCGACATGATCCAAAACCCCTGGAGTTACGGTAATCTCCATTGTCTCTGTTCCCCCGCTCTTTTCATCGGTTACATGCAAAGTAAATTCTCCGGCTAGTTGTGAGGAAAAGGAAGCTTTATAAAACCCCGGAGAAAACTCTTCCACCGGCAAATTCTTTGAATAATCAATACCTGTTGACGCTTCAACTGAAACGGTTCTATCTCCAAGCGGTTTTCCATCTTTGTCCGTAATTCCAATAGTTAGAATCAAGCTTTCCCCGGCAGCAACAGAGCTTCTATCCGAAGAAATGGTTATTTTTGGCACAACAGACCCCGAAACGACAGTTTCCCCGCTACCTTCCACAGGGCTATCCCCCGACAATCCCTCATTGATCCATCCTTCTCCAATGCCAAATGAGCTAAAAAGCTCATCAATATAGTTATCATCATAATTTTCAAGACCTAAAAAAAATACCTGGACATTTCTGAAAATTATCTCCGCAATATCACCACGATTCATTAGCGTATCAATATTTTCATTATTGGTATCCCGAGATGTGATAAATTTCTTAGAAACAGCATAATCCAGATAAGGCTTATACCACTCTTTGCCGTTAATGGCGGTACCTATCTCCCATTCAAAAATTTTGCCCAACATCTTTAAAGCCTCCACTTCATTTATCGCACTTTCCGGCCGGAAAGTCATATCAGGATAGCCCTGCACGACCCCTTTTTCTTTGGCATAACACACATAAGGCGCATACCATAAATCAACTGGAACATCGGAAAAACATGATTTGGAATACTCCTCCTTAATAGAATTTTCCAAGGAATCGACGGCATCTTTTAAAAGCAATTTCAAAAATTCGGCTCGATTGATTTTTTGCTCCGGGCGATATTCGCGAACATCACTTCCATCAGTCACGTAACCGTCAATAACACCAGTACTATACAAAAAATAAATGGCATTAAAATTCTCATAATTTTCATCAACATCGCTGAACAGCGGTTTATTTTCAGCATTTGTACCAACAGTAAAATAAACAAAGAGACAGGCTATCCCTACCAAAAACACAACATACTTTTTAAAATTCATAGAAAGAGATGTTAAAAGCTGACTTCCATACTATAATAACTTCAGAAAATAACCAATACAAACATACGCATTATCAATAACAACCAAGAAAAAATCGGAGTAACATGCGCTCTCATCGCCGCAATAGTAGAGGGCATTTTCCCGGTGATGGTAAACAGAGGAGTGCAAAACATTCCGCCGCTATTATTCGCGGCTTTCTCCGCCATTCTTGCATGTGTTGCCTCTTTCATTTACACAGCTTTTAGAGGCAAACTACACGAATTAAAAAGAGTAAAAGCCTGGTTCCCGCTCATAATGGTCACGCTCTGCATTGTTGTGATCCCTTACACTTTATTATTCATCGGCGCCAGCAAAACTTCCGGCACAAATACATCAGTTTTGCTCCTCTCGGAAATCATTTTTACACTAATATTCACTCCTTTCATCGGCGAAAAAACAACTTTATATAAAATCATCGGCGCCGGCGGAGTATTCTTTGGGGCACTTCTCATTTTATTCAACGGCAAACTGCAATTAAATATAGGTGATTTGCTCATAATTTTAAGCACAGTCCCATATCCAATCGGCAATTTCTACGCCAAAAAAGCGATGAACATAGTTTCCCCGGCAACGATATTATTCGTACGTTTTATACTTGGGGGCTTATTTTTATTCGCGTTGGCAGCCCTAACAATCAAGAATTTAAACATCCAAAACGTCTTTATTGATAATTGGAAATTAATTTTATTTAATGGGCTAATTTTGCTTGGGATAGGAAAAATGATTTGGTATTCAGGACTAAAAAGACTCGATATCTCAAAAGGAATTTCTCTTATAATGACATTCCCGCTTTTCAGCTTGATAGTTTTGGTTGGAGTTTTTAATGAACAAATTTCAATTTATCAATGGGTTGGCATAGCGATTATGATGATAGGCGTTTTCTTCACAATCAAACGTTCCTCGGTCGATCCTGCCAAAACAAAATACACACCGGAATACCCGTAAAAATACGGCGGACATTGGGTATATTACTAAAAATCAGGGGTGAAAGCGGGATCGGCTGATTCCAAATCTTGAATTAAACCATCCTCAAAACCAAGATTTATAAAATAGTCGGTAATTTCTTTGTGCTCATCGGCGCTGAGAGTCCTATTGATTTCAGTATAATTGGTACGGGGATGTCTTTTTTATATTTACGTAAAAAATCACAAAGAAGTTCGGCGTACGGTGTCGGACACACAAAATTTATATTGTGGACCTTTTTAGCTATTAATTCATGACAAATTTTTAATAATTTCAATGCCGGTACTTGATCCGACACTCGTTTTGATACTCGATTAGGGCATTTCTCGGAAGTAACACCCTCGCAAATTTTTGGTAAATTTTCACGCGTAACCGACCTATACTTGTCGTCACATTCCCATTTTCTCCAATACTCAGGCTGGGAAATCTTATAATTTTAGCAAAATACACATCTCCCATTGCATCCAGTAAAGAAAACCACTCCTGACCCGCCAGCCCCAATTTCCTTAACCCAGGCTTCACAAGCCAAATTAGCAGGGGGCCCATAGCAGCCCCGCTTATAAACGGCTACTCAAAATAATGTTGTTGGTGATGAGAAATCAAGATTTTATTCGGCGATCCGCAAACTCCGAAGTTTTTTATTCTGTCAACATTGCAATTGAAAGGGCAAACATTACAAGAAGGCATAAATTCAATTTTTTAACCAATCCACAAGAACCCATCCCTCCGTAAAACGCGCTCAATATAAGGAAAGCTTCCAGAAAAATCAATGTGAAAATCAACTTAATCTATCATACAGTCACTACAATCCAAGCAACTGATTCTTAAGCTTATCAATAGTGGGAGCGGCAGCATTCCAAAGAGCGTTATATTTTGTATAACCTAGCTTTTTAGAAGTGATAACATAAGCTTTCCCATCATTCCCTACCTGTAAAATATTAGACATGAAATATTTCTTTAAATACAAACCAACAACAACAATCTCATTCAGGCCATCTTTATCTAAATCAATAATTTCATACGTTGATTTGCTTGGTTTTATAAAGAAAACTTTAATTTTCTGGCCATTAACATAAATATAACTCCCATCCAATTTTACAGTTAATGTTGGAGTAGGATTATCATTGTCATCATTTGCATTGCTGACATAACCGGCAGGAGAAGTTAAAGAACAAACAGAAACAGTATTATTTGGATCTCCCAATCCGTCTTTGTCATTGTCTCGATAATAAGTTTGATTAGCATAAATGGCCGGGTCATTATCATTACAATCAATTCCAATTTCCGACCCGTCATTGTCATGATCATTATCGTTTAGGTCTTTATTATTGCTTACATACGAAGCAGGTATACTACAGGCAGAAGTAGATTTTGCAGGATTACCCAACCCGTCTTTGTCCGCATCAAGATAATAAGTCTGCGGCCCTAGAATAGCCGGATCAGAATCATTGCAGTCGGTTCCGATTGCTACACCGTCATTATCATAATCATTATCATTGAGATCTTTAGAATTAGAGACATAACCGGTCGGAACAGTCATGGAACAGATAGAAGTAGAATTTTTCGGATCACCCAACCCATCTTTGTCATTGTCTCGATAATAAGTTTGATTAGCATAAATGGCCGGGTCATTATCATTGCAATCAATCCCAATTTCAGACCCGTCATTGTCATGATCATTATCGTTTAGGTCTTTATTATTGCTTACATACGAAGCAGGTATACTACAGGCAGAAGTAGATTTTGCAGGATTACCCAACCCATCTTTGTCTGCATCGTAGTAGTAAGTTTGAGGTCCGAGTATACTCGGATTTTTATCATCACAATCAGTACCAGTTTCCACACCATCGTTATCATAATCTTTATCATTGGAATCACTCGAGTTTTTTACATACCCAGTTGGAGGAGTTAAAGAACAAACAGAAATAGAATTATTCGGATTACCTAAGCCATCTTTATCATTATCAAAATAGTAAGTCTGGTTAGAGTGAATTGCCGGATCATTATCATTACAATCAGCACCGATCTCAGAACCGTCATTATCACGGTCATTGTCATTTACATCATTAGCATTACTTACATACCCAGCCGGAACGGTCAAAGAGCAAATAGAAGTTGTAACTTTTGGATCGCCCAATCCATCCTTATCCTTATCCAAATAATATGTTTGATTGGCATGGATTGTCGGATCATTATCATTACAGTCGTTTTCAGCAGAATAACCGTCACCATCTTTGTCAGTTGGCGGTGTCGCAACACAAACAATTGGATAGCCATTATATTTCATTACAGCGCCAGAATCTTGTGCAATAAAAATTGTAGCTTTATTAGTTGAACAATTAGGTAAAAGTGCAACACCCTCTTGGTCGTTTCCAGGTAAATTATATTGGGTAACTAAATTTTCATTACTGTCATATTCTTGAATGAAATTTGAAGAATCAAAAATAGCATAAGTTCTTTTTGTATCTGCTAAATAATAAACGCCAGACGAATCAAACCCAATCCCGGTAGATATTTTGTAGGAATAGCTTGGACTGCCTGATGTATTAAGATCAATGTCGTAAACATAAATTTGCCCATCATATTGAGAGCCTACATAAAACACTCCTTTATCTTTATTGTAAGTTAAAGCTTCAGCTCCACTTGCAGAATTCCCAGTCATCCCCTGGAGTGTCCAACTTTTTCCAGTTGTGGCCCACTTAGAAATATCATACTCAACAATCTTCTGCGGATATTCAACAAGTAAGTAAATAAAATTACTTTGGTCATCAACCACAGTAATCCCTTCCAAATCCCCGCCAACATACGTAGTTGCATGAATAATATTCCCGGAAGTATCCATCTGTGTAACATAGCCGTTATCCCAAATAACAAAAAGACTTTGGAGACGGTTGTGCCAAATAATCCCACTCGGCTCATAACCGGCATCAAGCTTGGTTCCAATATTCACACCAGAATCAGAAGGCCAAGCAGATGTTGTAACTGCAGCGTAACAAGGCAAAGACAAAGCGAAAAACGCAAGAAAACCTAATATAGTTTTTTTCATGGCTTTGGGTTAGTATTTAAAACGCACGCATAATAGCACAAATCTAGGAAACATTAAATAAAACTATCATCCCGGTAAAAGGTTTTGGTGGAGATGCCGGTTGTGGAGACGAAGAATATTACGATTACGATTTTCTCAAAAACGAGGTCAAATTGAATAAAGGATATTACGAATGCGAAGACGATTCAGGAAAATACGGCGGACATTGGGTATATTACTAAAAATCAGGGGTGAAAGCGGGATCGGCTGATTCCAAATCTTGAATTAACCCATCTTCAAAACCAAGATTTATAAAATAGTCGGTAATTTCTTTGTGCTCATCGGCGCTGAGAGTCCTATTGATTTCAGTGAATTTCGAATTAGATTTAGAAGCTTTATAGGTTGGGTAATATTGGGACATCAGCGAAACATACGCTTTTTTACCAAATGTTTTAAAAATCCAAGAAAGGATTTTTTTACTGTCTTCCAAATTCCCGGGGAGCACAAGGTGCCGTATCACAAGCCCTTTTTTAATCATTCCGTTTTTGGAAAAACTTGGGTAACCGACTTGTTTGAACATTTCAGAGATAGCTCCGCTCGCATATTTAAAATAATTCGGCATCATCGAATATCTCACAGCGATTTTATCGTCAAAATACTTAAAATCAGGCAGATAAACATCAATAAGTCCAATTAATTTTTCAATACTTTCACTCTTTTCGTATCCGTTGCTGTTCCAAATAATTGGTACGGGGATGTCTTTTTTATATTTACGTAAAAAATCACAAAAAAGTTCGGTGTACGGTGTCGGACTCACAAAATTTATATTGTGGACCTTTTTAGCTATTAATTCATGACAAATTTTTAATAATTCTAACTCACACACACTGTTCGAATGTTTAAAAAAACCAACCAAATTGGAGATTTTAGGTAATTCCAAATCTGTAGCTGTTTTACGCTCATCATCAAGCCCACCTATCCTCCAATACTCAGGCTGGGAAATCTTATAATTTTGGCAAAATACACATCTCCCATTACAACCGGTAAAGAAAATCGCTCCTGACCCGCCCGCCCCGCTTATAAACGGCTCCTCAAAAAAATGCTGCTGTACATGAGAAACCAATATTTTATTCGGCAATCCGCAAACTCCGAAGTTTTTTATTCTGTCAACATTGCAATTGAAAGGACAAACATTACAAGAAGGCATAAATTCAATTTTTTAACCAATTCACAAGAAACCATCCCCACAATACCACAAAAAAACAAGGCTGTGCGCGCCTTGTTTCTTTATCTTTAATTTAAAGAGATTACCATCGGTTTCCTCCGCCATGGTCACCTCCTCCAAAACTTCCGCCTCTCCTACCACCGCCGAAACCACCTCTTCTTGGAGGTCTTTCTTCTAGAGGGCGAGCTTCGTTGACAGTAAGAGTTCTTCCTTCGAACTCCTTGCCATTCCATAAATCAATCGCAGCTTGAGCTTCTTCTGGAGTAGCCATTTCTACGAAGCCAAAACCTTTTGATCGACCTGACATTCTGTCAGTAATGATCTTTGCAGACTCTACAGTTCCTGCTTGTGCGAAAGCAGCTTGCAAAGCCTCTTCAGTTGTTGAGTATGGCAGACCGCCAACATACAATTTTTTACCCATACAGTTTGAAATAAGAAATATAAAACGTAAGACTATCTATTCTCATACGGCTTCTGCTTTTAGAGATCATTCGCCGCACACGCATTGTCCCTAGAGAATAGAAAGCCTATTTGAGCAAACTTACGCGCCCACTCTGCATTACTTTAGAATAAAAGTCAACTACTTTTTGTAGTTCTGTCAATAACGAAGGGAATTGAAAGAGAATCTGCGAATCTAATAAAACTGTAGAATGAGTAAAATAAATTTAGTAAGATACTTCAGGATAAAAAAACAAATAAAAAAACGCACAGCAAAATCATTAATAAATTAATTAAAAATTAAAAAAATAAAACAATGAATAAATTCATGACAATTGCAATCAAAGAAGCAAACAAAGGATTAAAAAAAAATGATGGAGGGCCATTTGGAGCGGTTATAGTAAAGAAAGGGAAAGTAATAGCAAAAGGCCATAATGAAGTATTGAAAACAAACGATCCAACTGCTCACGCGGAAATAAATGCGATAAGAGAGGCAACATCAAAACTTAAAAGATTCGACCTTTCCGACTGCGAAATATATTCCACATGCGAACCATGCCCAATGTGTTTTTCTGCGATTCACTGGGCAAAAATGAAAAAACTTTATTTCGGTTGCACAAGGGCGGATGCTGCAAAAATAGGATTTGATGACAAATTTATCTACGATGTCCTAAAGGGAAAGTCACACAAAAAACAAGTTAAAACGGTAAAATTGGATAGGGAAAAGTGTTTAAAACCATTTAAAGAATGGGATTTAAAGCCAGACAAAAAACAATATTAAGTCCGTACCAATTCTTAATAATCTTCTGTTGCAAAATTCTTGAAACCGCTTAGGCAAGCCAAATAAAGCCGCCCAACACGGACGGCTCAAAATTTTTAATTTAGAATTATCGGACGTTTTACGGATTTTTATTGGACAAATTTTAAAAAAACACATATAATAATCTCCCGCGTCTAATTACATTACACGCGAAAAGACTTGACGAGAAAAGAAATAAATGGTAAAACGACAATCCTCGTCTGGAACCTAATCTACAAATTACTAACCCATAAATCATGGCAAAACCATTACTGAAAAGCTTGTTAGTATTGACAAGCGTGGCGTTACTTGCAATTACAGAGATCATTTCAATGATAAACGTTGCAAACGCAGAACAACCAAATCCAGATCATTTTACAGTAGAATTAAAAAACTTTACAATCTTTAAAGGATCTTATCAGACAACAATATACGACGACAACCATCTTATTCTTCAGACAAAAAAGATGGGAATCGCAGAATTTTTGCCTAAAGACCATTATCTCTCGCTAAGGACAATTGATGACAAGGAAGTCTCAACTCTTAATATCACGCCTCTTGGAGGAGAAGACCAAACCGGCCAATACATAATAACAACTGCTACAGACAGTCCCTTGGCTTCAGATTCATATTATGCATATATATATACTACAATCCTGTCGATAAAACAGATCCCGGCATTAGTGAAGCGCTAGACGGAGCAAAAATCAAAATTGATGTATTTGAAATAACACCAATTACAATCGAGCCTTTAAACTTGGAAGCCGGGGAGACAGCAACACTTAAAAATAAGATAACGTTAAAAGGACAGGGAAATCAGGATTTAGTCCCGTCGGTCTATAAATTCAAAACAAAAAACGGGTTAAATGAAGACATACTCCCAGATCTAGTAACCTACGGGAATGGGGGGGGAATACAACGCGACAATCGCGAACATTGATCAGGGGACATACACCACAGAAATATGGGACGCCATTAACAACAGGTCATTCACACTGGCCCAAACCACTTTTACGGTAGACCAGAAACATATAGTTTCCATTGAATTAGAAGACTTCGCCAAGCCATTTTCAGATTATATAGCCACAACAGATGATGATAATTTAATACTAAAAACAACAGTAGACGGTGTTCAAAAAAATCTTCCGGAAGGTTATGGCATAGGAGCAGTAACTTTAAATGATAATAATACCGTGGAAGGATTTGCAGTTGAATCATTGGGAAATGGCGAATATTCAATTAAAACAAACCTGGAAGCCTGCCATTATGGGATTTACGTTTATAAAGGAGCAAATAGTTTCACGCAGGATATAAGTTATTTGGGATTGTACGTTGTAAATTTGGCTCCAGCAATAATAACCCCCCAGCCATTTGTAGAAGGAATGGAAAAGATAATTGTTTACGCCAATTCAACAACAAAAATCAGCGGGCAGAAGGTAGTAATGTTCCCATACAGTGTTAAAGTAGAGAAAAACGGAGATCCATTAGACCCAGGTGCGGATACCTATACTGTTATAGGAGGAAGCGGAACAGTTACTTTTCCTTCCCCGAAAACCGGCAACTACAAAGTTTCATTTATCGATCAATACAATGGCAACAGAGTATTAGAAACATTAAAATTTACAGTTTACGGAGAATTAGGACTTGATTTGGAAGAAAATCCTCTGGTTGCCCAGGAAGATCTCGGTGACGCATATGTTGCAACAACTAATGATGATTTGATTTTTCAGGTAAGGCACTGGGGAATCCAAACCGATTTGAGTATAGAAAATTTCCCTGGTAAAAATTACAAGATTTTTGCTATCCAGTTTACCAATTTTTTCTTTCCGCTGCCTGCTGTAGAAGTGAATGTTCAATCATTGGGAGAAGGCAGATATAAAGCTGCCAAGAATTCACTTGGATCAGGTTCATATATCTTTTTCATAGGGGAAAGCACCCAAGATGTTCCGTCAGCAACAAACGAAGTAAGCGTATGGATCGTAGATATCAATCCTTCAATTACCAAAGTTTATCCTGTTGACCCGGCATTAAAAAATAAGATCATAATCAATCCAAATGTTTCAATGACTGGATATGAAAATGTGCCTGAATTTTTCACGAATTCACTGAAATACGACGTAAAAGTATTGAAACCGGACGGCACAGAAATTACAGCAGATAAGACTACTGATCAATATAAAGCAGGAGGATATCTGGAAATCGAAAATTTAGCACCAGGAGTATATCAGATAAAAATTATTGATACACGAAATAATAACAGAGAACTTCTTGCTCAAAGTACAGAGATGGATGCTCCAGCAACTCCTCCGCCGGCAAGCGGAGGTGGGGGAGGAGGAGGTGGCGGCGGCGGTGGTTGTGGTTCTTCATACCAAGGCCCGACTAATTTCTTAATGAATATAAAAGATGAAACGCTTGATTTGACCACTAATACTGTTGAAATAGCTCTATCTGCTGGTAAGTATCCAACGGAAATGACGATTAGCACAAATTCAAGTTTCAAAGATGCTGTATGGATCCCATACACAGCAATATATAAAGTCTCATTCAGCGCTGATTTCAGCGGCAAACTAACGATCTATGCCAAAGTAAAAAATACAAAAGAGTCCTCTCTAACAAAATCAGATTCAATCACAGTAGATAGAGGCGTAACGTTATACTCAGGAGGGATTGCAGCTCCATTTACAGACATAAAAGGTCATTGGGCGGAAAATTTTATAGATAGCCTAAGATTAATGGGAGTAGTTAGTGGCGATGACAAAGGCAATTACAACCCCGAATCAAAACTCACACGTGCAGAACTGATAAAAATCGCATTAAAATTATTTAACGTTGAAGTTCAAGGGGAAGTAACTGAAAAACCATTCAAGGACGTGGATTTAGACAAATGGTACGCTCCGTACATCTCTGCTGCGAAGGAAAAAGGAATTGCCGGAGGCTACGAAGATGGTACCTTCAAGCCAAATTCGACGGTTTCAAGAGTGGAAGCCCTAAAGATTTTGTTGGAAGCTTCAAAAAAAGAAATAACAGGAGGCAAAATGGAGTTCTCGGATACAAAACAGGGACAGTGGTACGAAAAGTACGTGGCATTCGCGACTTTCAACAGTATTGTAGGCGGTTATCCAAACGGAACATTCAAACCGAATAATCCGATAACAAGAGCTGAAATAGCAAAAATAGCGGCCATGACTTATGCAGTAGTTAACCCACCGCTCCCCGACTAAAACAAACCAAGTCTTTCACGCAAAAATTCCAAAGTATAAGGGAGCCCCAACTCAAAAAAATTAAATAAAATTCTGGATGGGGCTTCCTTTTAAATCTTAATAAAATATGGTATAATACAAAAACTGCCAAAATAAAAACCGGCAAAGTAAAAAACCAACATCAAAATGGGAAGAATAAAAAAATATAAACTCATTTTAATATCAGCTCTGATTATCGGACTTAGCTCTTTTTCCTGGTTGGTGGACAATTATCTGAAAAACGAAAGAGCTCCAAATATTCCTCAAAAACTCCTGGAGGAAATGACAGCTCTGAATACAAAATATAATTTGGTGTCTGCCGAGCCTCTTGATCAAAAAAGTCTTTCCCCATATTTGGCGTCTCTTCTTAATGCAAACGTTTTTCAAGCCAGTGTTATAGAAACCGATGAACCCAAACAGGACTTAATTGTTAAATTTAAAGCCAATGACCAATCAGACCAAAACTTAAATAACATCTTGATTTTAAAGCTTCAAACAGGCGCGGAAATCGAAAAAATCGCGGTAGAATACGGAAAATTGGAAGGCGTAAAATTTGCCGAACCAAATTATAAAGTGGAATTAACCACACCAAAATACGCAAAGAGAACAACCAATACAAATAAAGAAAAAGCGAATAAAGAACCAGCAAAACAAGACCCCCTCACTACTCAGGCAAATCCAACATCCCGAGCAAATCCAACCACTCAGGCAACCCCCAAAAACATAATTATCGGTTTAATCGATTCCGGCGTGGACGTGACACACCCGGACTTGCAAGGAAAATTTGTACAGGGATGGGATTTTATTAACAATCAAAAAGAAGAAAAAGATGAAATCGGCCACGGAACTCATATTGCAGGCATAATCACAAAATATTCAAAATCGGCTTTGATTATGCCTTTAAAATTTACAGATAGTAAAACCGGCCGATTAATAGATGTGGTAAAAGCAATAAAATTCGCTTCAGACTCAGATAAAAGCGTAAAAATAATTAACTTAAGCTTAGGGTTAAAGGAAGCATCCCAAACTTTGAAAGAAGCGGTCGATTACGCACAAGAAAAAAACATAATTATTGTAGCGGCGGCCGGTAATGATAATTCAGATGTGAAATATTATCCGGCGGCTTGGCCGGAAGTCATATCGGTAGCGGCAGTGGACAGTAAAGACGAAAAAGTTTTTGTCAGCAATTATGGCAACTGGGTAAAGTACTCCGCACAAGGTCAAGATATATACAGCACCGTCCCGGATGGCAAATACGCGTACAGCACGGGAACATCACAAGCAGCGCCTGTTGTAACAGCAAAAATTGCGGAGATTCTCAGTAATTTATCAGATAGTGCAAACACATTATCGGAAATAGATTCCCAACTTAAAAAATCTTCAAAAACACCAAAAGGCAAATACGCCGATAAATTAGGAGCTGTTATCGACTAAATCTCCCACAGACCTTTCAGGTTGACTGATCTGTAAATAAGGAGTAATTTCAATAACCATTAATTATTAAAAATGGATTTTGAAAGACTCCAAAAATACGGTGGTGACATGGAACATCTAGACGCGAGCAGATTCAATTTTTTGGCCGGCAAAGTTGGGCAGTTCATGAATGGAATAAAAGCAGGAGACAGAGTGCTTATAGCTGCACACCCGGACACGGATGGCCTCGCCGCCGCAAGCCTTGTGAAGAATTTTTTGGAAAGAAAATTTGGCAATGAAGCAAGTCCAGGAGGAGATGGAATCAAAAATGGAGTCAAAATCGATTTCACATTTTACGAACTTGCCGATAATAGATTTTTTGAAAGGGCATCGGGAGGATATAATCACGTAATTTCCGTGGATGAGTGGATAGATAATGAACCGGAAAGACAAGATGGGATAAGAAGATTATTGGCAGACGGAGTAAATATTCTATGCATGGATCACCACGACAAAGATGCAAAAGACATTTCCACGGATTTCTATGAAAGCGATCCAAAAACATACGACCCATTGATCCCGGAAACGATGTCATACACAGCGGAAGGCAGAACTGCGGGAAATTTCGTGTATGTTTCCCCGAAACGCCTCGGGGCAAGAAAAGATTCATCAGCGTTTACGGCCAGCATGATTGCTTACAGAATACTTTCATCTTTGGACGAAAGTACTAAAACAAACGCACAAGTAGTCCCTCTGTCGATTTATGGAGATATAGCAGACAGATTCTGGCCGGAATTGGTAATAATTATGGGCGGAGTATCAAATCAAGTTATGGAACTGGCCAGAAATATAAACCTCAGTGAAAGCTTGAAAAAACCGGAAATAGTAATAGAAAGACTTGCACGCTTGCAAGAAACGGATGCTTCGTATGACACTCTCAAAGCGGCACCAGAAATAAAAACTTTATCAGCCTTGAGAGATTGGACGGAATCGCGTGTAAGAAGAATATTGGAGAAAGCAGACGGCACAAGAGGTTATATTTATTATCATGTGACACAAACCGATTCAGAAAATGCCAAAAAATCCGATGGGGAAGATCTGAGAGATCATCCGGTATTGTACAAAGGAATATCCGACTCTATGAGTAGAAATTTGCCTCCAAACAAAAAAGCCATAGTAGTGGTAACACAAACCATTTTTAGAGAGGGAAGGCCATATGCAATAAAAGTCGACTTCAAATACGACGGAGAAAGAGAAATTGATATGAGAGATTACGCCGCACATTTCCTGGGAGGCGGACATATAAAAGCAAGCGGAGCAATGGTTTATATAACTGATATGGAAGATCCCGAAGCGGAAGCAACAACTCTTCATGCAATACAAGCCAAACTTGCAGAAATTTTTCAACCAGTGGTATCCTAAGCAACAGCAATCCAAATTAATTTTTTATGTCCACCCAGTCCAAACAATGCAGGAACTGTTCAAAAAACTTCTCAATTTTAGACGACGACAGAAAGTTTTACGGAAAAGTAAACGTTCCCGAACCGACAATCTGTCCTATCTGCCGCCAGCAAAGACGTCTTGCTTTCAGAAATGAAATAAATCTATACACAAAAAAATGCGATTTCACAGGCAAGGATATAATTTCCATGTATTCACCAGACAAACCATATAAAATTTATGACCAAGAGGTTTGGTGGAGTGATAAGTGGGATCCTTACATGTTTGGCCGTGAATTCGACTTCAACAAAACATTTTTTGAACAATTTACAGATCTGCAGAAATATGTTCCAAGGATGTCACTGAATTGTATAGGCAATGAAAATAGTTACTTTTCAAATTACACATTTAGAAATAAAGACTCTTATTTAATTTTTACCGCAGATTTTAACGAAAATTGTTATTACGGGCGTTTCAGCGACAAAAATTTTCACTGCGCCGATTTCGACTTCACTTTCGATTCGACGGCTTGCTACGAAGTAATGGATATGTACGGCGGAAATACCTGCATGTTCTCACAGAAATGTCATGGTTCAAGCGACTTGTTGTTTTGTTATAACATGAGGAATTGCCACAGTTGTATTTTTTGTGCGAATTTAAGAAATAAAGATCATTTTATTTTCAATAAACAGGTCTCAAAAGAAGAATTCGAGAAATTTAAAAAAGAATTGGATTTGGGGTCTTATGAAAATCTTCAAAAAGCCCTGGGGAAAATGCACGAATTTTTAAATACACAACCAAGAAAATACCTGGAAATAGTCCAATGTGAAAATTCGATTGGCGACTATTTGGAATCTTCCAAAAACGCAAGAATCTGCTTCGACAGCTACAATCTGGAAGATGTTGCATATGTAAGTCATTTGTATAACGCAAAAGATTGTTACGATTGGGATTTCATCGCGAACAAATCGGAACTTTGCTACGAGATGGTCAGCTGTGCCCACCAGCTTTTTAATTGTAAATTTTGCATGAATTGCTGGGATGGGAACAATGACATCACGTATTGTGATTTATGTCTTGGGTCAAAAAATTGTTTTGGCTGTGTGGGCTTAAGAAAGGGCAAACACTGCATTTTAAACAAGCAATATTCTGAAGAAGAATACAAAAATCTTGTGCCAAAAATCATAGAATATATGAAAAGGACTGGAGAGTGGGGCGAATTTTTTCCAATAAATACTTCTCCGTTTTATTATAACGAAAGTGTAACTTTCGAATATTTCCCGCTCACAAAAGAACAAGCTTTGAAAAAGAATTACAAATGGAAAGACCAGGACGAAAAAGAATTTAAGAAACAAACTTATAAAATTCCAGATTCAATAAAAGAAATTCCGGACTCGATTCTGGAAGAGATTTTGGCTTGCGAAGACTGTGGGAAAAATTTCAAGATTGTGAAACAAGAATTAGCATTTTATAAGGAAACGAACATCTCTATTCCACGAAAATGTTTTAATTGTCGTCACAAAAGAAGAATGGCACTACGAAACCCAAGAATCCTTTTTGACAGAAAATGCGGTAAATGCGGTGCGTCGATCAAGACAACTTACCCAAATTCCAATCCGGCTCCGGTTTATTGTGAAAAATGTTATCTTGAATACGTGGATTAAACTTTTTGAAAGCACTGTAAATTGCTAGACTTTTAGACAGGTTTCTCCTATATTTTACCCGCTTTATTAGCAAAACTACGGAGAGGTACCCAAGTGGTTGAAGGGGCGGGATTGCTAATCCTGTAGGTCGGGAATTTCCCGGCGCGAGGGTTCAAAGCCCTCCCTCTCCGCCAGGTAATAGCGAGAAATGTGATCCGAAGCCGTGCCAAAGCGAGCTCCGCGAGACTTTGGCTAAGGCGAAGGGGAAAAAGCGCAGGAAAATCTGCTTCAATCATTGAAAAGATTTTCCAAGCTTTTTCAGCATTTCCCTATTGGCCATTAATGTAGTAGTCCAGACAAATTTCCAGGATACTAAAAAAACACTTAACAGAGATATTTTGACAAACCCAAGAAATATTGTTACAATACAACTATAACAAATAAACTTTTAATTATGCCTCAAGCTCCAGGTGAAAACCCTACAGCATTTGCAGATACAATTACATTTGATCAGCCAATGACTCGTCAAGACGCAATCAATGCCTTGGCCACCTTTCATGGAGTCCCGGAAGAAAATGTATTGGCTGCATTTTTAAATCTGAGACAGGCTGCGTCTGATTGTAAAGTGGTATTTCAAAAAGGTAGTGCAAACGGATGGAATATTGTTAATATGAAGGGGCGGTATCCGGACGGACGATTTGCATGGAATCATAGAATAGATTGGCATACCGGACAGCCAATAATGACCACTGGCTAAACTTTTTCATTAAATCATTTTTCATTTTCCCCAAACCAATTTGTCATACAATAGCAAACGTGGTAAAATCCATTCCGTAAAAATTTTAACCCCATTCCAATGGCAAAAAAGTCAACAGGAGGACTTACGGCGTTACTTGTGCTGGCACTGGTTCTTCCTATCGGCGCAGCAAACTTTGTTTTGAATTTATTGCTGACCGTATTTTACATCCCTGCGATACAAAATCTTCTCGTCCCGAACCCGGCAGACACATTATTGGCTGGAGATATAGAGATGGCGATGAAGATTTTTGTTCCTTTTGTTCTTTGTTTAGTCGGTTTAGCATTCAGTATCATAGTACTTACATCAAAAGCAAAAGACCCAGTTCTTTCAATAACAGCGTTGATACTAAACTCAATTGTCACAGTTAGCGGATTATTTTTTATTTATTCGACTTATTTTGCGGGCTAAAGAATAAGAAGCTAAAAACACATTAAAAAATGCCAGTGAAACCTCACTGGCATTTTTTTTACTATTATTTCTTCAAATTCTCCAAATACTTAATGGCCTCATCTAACTGTCTATCGACTCCATTCTTCACATCATCTTCATAATTTTCAACAACGATATTAGGAGTGATCCCGACTTTTTGAATAACTCTGCCGTTTGAAGTGAGCCATTTTGCGATAGTCAGCCTCAAACTCGACCCGTCTTTCAAATATTCAACCTCCTGCACAGTCCCTTTCCCGAAACTCTGCGTCCCCATAATAATTCCTCTTTTGTGATCTTGAACTGCCCCGGCAACAATTTCTGAAGCAGAAGCGCTTCCCTCATTAACCAAAACAACCAAAGGAATATTTAATAATTTTTTACCTCCTTCCGTGCGAATAGTTTCATCATCCGCCTTATTTCTCTCATGAATAGAAACAGCGGGGAGGTCCGTATCAAGCAAATAAGACAATATTTGAACGGCGATATCCAAATATCCACCGCCATTATATCTCAAATCGATTATCAACCCTTTTGGCTCTTTCAATATCAAATCATCAATTGCATTGCCAAATTCATCGGAAGTTTTATCCGAAAACTGATTGATGCTCAGGTAAACAATCCCGTTGTCTAAAACCTTTTTCGTCACACTTTCAACATCGATTTTAGCGCGGATAATAGTTACATCGAAAGACTTTTCAACACCTTTTCTAATTATACTCAACGTAATTGGAGTACCGATTTCTCCCCTAATAGTCTTTATAGCGTCGAACAAAGTCAGGTCCGAAGCCATCTTATCGCCGATTTTATAAATTATATCACCGGGTTTGATGCCGGCTTTCTCAGCAGGGCTTCCTTTAAGAGGAGTTACAACAACCAAATTTTCATTTTCAATGGAAAGCTGTGCCCCAATCCCGTCCAATTCACTATCCAGATCCTTTGTGAATTCGGTCGTCTCTTCAGGATTCATAAAAACACTGTACGGATCACCGAGAGATGAAACCATGCCTTTAATAGAGCCATAAATCATTTTCTGCCTGTCTATAGCATCCTGGTCAACATATTGTTTTTCAACAAGTCCCCAAACCGTCCAAAATAATGAAAGATCAACTTGATCTCCCGATGACAAAGAGGCTTCATTTTGCTGGACTCCGGTTATGTAAGTAATCCACCCGTTTGAAGTCGCTTGCCATCCCAAGACTCCTCCGCCCGCGATTAAAACCAAAACAATCAAAACATTTCTTACTATTTTCATAAATTTATCTTACCATATTTGATTTTTAAGTAAAATTTGGTGGAAATTTTGGAAAAATTTTAGGAATTTTTTACCTTTTTTTTACGAAAATTTTACGATTTTTTTAGAAAAATTTAAGAATTGAGCGCTATGCTTTGACTGTCTTTGAAAAAAGAGGCCTCAAATTAATGGTCCGTTGAAATGAACATTATAGAAAGAACAATCTGGCTTACAGCGATAATTCTCATGGCCGTAGTGCTTTTCATAAGCGCGGTTGAGAACGATAAAACGCAAGTAACGGGCCCGTCCAAAGAAGGCGGTGGTCAAAACGGAACAAAGTCAGCCGATTCGCAAAATCCTAACAAAGAACGCGACGAGCTCCTTCAGGATTACATGCCTGAAGGGACAATCGTCACAAGCGGGAAAAGGCTCGTCTATCCGCCAGCTTTGATTTCAATCGATTTTGGGAATGGATATACGCTGAAAACCAATGTCAACAACAGAGACATAGACATTACAAAATCATGCGGGGATAAAACGAGATATGTTTCGATCGAGATAGAAAGCGCCAACATGAAATACGAATCATACCTAAAGGACTTAAGTGGCGCAGAAGGTCATCTGCCAGAGATAAAAGAAGGCCCGAGTGGATGGAATTACTACGCAGCAAAAGGATGGGAAAAAGACCCGAAAAAAGCTGTAAGTGGAAATGTGTCACGTGTTTTCTTCAAAGAAAAAGACGGGAATGTAGTGGATATAACCCAATACGACTACTGCGGAGGCAAGTATAACAAGGAAATAGACCGACTCATAAAAGGGGTTGAATTTCTGGGAAGAAATTGGTGAAATTTTCTTTGTTAAAAACTCACTTCAAATAAACAATCCCATTCGGATAGGCACGAGGCTTCTGGAAGAAGTTTTATAATTCAATTTATGAAGCTTCTTTCAGGGGTCTCGTCGCGTAGTCAGCTCAATCACGAGACTTTTTAATATATTTCACCACTTCAACCGGCGCAAGCTGGCTAAAGTTCAATAAAATCCAAAGTCTACTTGTCTGCTTGGCTTGGTTCTTTGCTACTTTGACTGGGTCAATCGTTCCTTCGGCGGGACTACCCTGCCGTGGCGGAGGATATCCCGTCCAGCCGGACAGGGATTCTCCAAAGGTTCCAAATGGAATAAGGAGGTTCGAAATGGGAAAGAACGCAATTGTTCGGGCTGTTCTGGGAGTGCTCTGCTTCCTCGTCG